>Ga0070734_10002027_pt1 | contig 26534 bp, 32 predicted proteins | sample Coa_R1_8_FD_66444 | JGI IMG/M metagenome (GOLD analysis project Ga0070734, IMG submission 66444) | Surface soil microbial communities from Centralia Pennsylvania, which are recovering from an underground coalmine fire - Coalmine... | ecosystem: Environmental > Terrestrial > Soil > Unclassified ... | reverse complement strand
CGGTGGATTACACGCGGCGCATCCTGCAGCAATTCAGCCCGGCCCCGCTGCCGCCCGATCACGCCATGATCGCCGCGTTCACACACCTGTTCGGCAGCCCGGTCGGTTATGGCGCCGGATATTACTCTTACAAATGGGCGGAGGTTCTGGATGCCGACGCGTTTACGCGATTTCGCGAACGCGGCATCTTCAGCCCCGAGGTGGGCGGCGCATTCCGGAACCAGATTCTCTCCAAAGGCGACAGTGAAGATCCGGCCGAGTTGTACCGCCGGTTCATGGGCCGCGATCCCGACCCTTCGGCTTTGCTGGTCCGATCGGGTTTAGCGTAACGCGGTTGGCTCGGCGGCCCCGGTTAACGGGCCGTCGCCGGCTGTCCTACGCCTCGAAGACCGAGAGATTCCAGCAGGCCTTTGGATTTGCGCAGCACCAGCTCGATCAGGTTCAGCAGCACCGCCAGCCCCAGCAACGCCGGCCACAACTGCATGGTGGCGGCAATGCTGCGGCCCCCGGCATCGAAGACCTGGCGCGGTTCGGGACGGAAGCGTCCGCCGGTTGCTGAGGCGATCTCCTTCAACAGCGCCTCATTATTTCCGTATTCCACCATCTCATCCTCCTGACGGTAGAATCCAACCTCGGGAAATGCCGGCGAGTCTTCCAGCGGACGAACACGGAACAGGCCTTGGTTCTGCCCGATGTTGAGACTGGCGCGATAATGGCCGGCGGCGATTTTGCTCACCTTGAGAGGCGCGTGGAAGCCGTCGGGACCGAGCGCGAAGATATCGGGAACCACCGCCGGCTCGGGCACGTTCGGCGTGAGATGGTAATCGATGACGAGCAGGTTGCTGGCGCGGTCGAAATCGGCGCTGGCTTCGCTGGCCGGCGCGTGCGGCAGCAGATCGCGGAAGATGTTGGCCCAAAGCTTATCAAAACCCGGCCACGTGACCCAGTTGACCGCCCAGCGGTTCTTCGCATCGGAGGTGAACACGGCGGCGCGCCCGAGTCCGTATTGCCAGCGCACCAGCAGCGGGTCCATCGGATCGGCGTCCAGGATTGTATCGGCGGTTGGCCTGGCCTGGAACCTCACATAGCCGCGCAGGGGCGGCGCATTTTCCATGTCCACTCCATCCAGGATTTCCGCCTGCTTGACCACATGGGGGCGGATCGCTTTTTCCACCGCGGTCATGCCGGTATGCTCTTCGACGTCGCGCAGCAGCAGTTGCTCCAGACCGGCGGGGTCATTTAGAAAATAGGATTTACCATCGGCGGCGGAAGCGACGCGCTCGAGGTAAGCGCGGTTTACGTCGAGGCCGAGCCCGACCGTGGAAATGGTGACGCGGTTGTTGCGCGCTTCGCGCGCCAGCGCCATGCTGTCGCCTTCTTCGGAGATGCCGTCGGTGAGCAGCACGACGTGCTTATAGATGGCCTTTTCGGGAATGATGCGGCGGTAGGCTTCGTTGAGCGCGGGGGCGATCTGGGTTCCGCCGTCGGGCTGAATTCCGGCGATCAGCCGTTTGATGACGGCGGGCTGATCGGCCTTTCGAATGGGAACGGCCCACTCAAACGTGTTATCGAAGATGAGGACGCCGACCGAATCGATGGGCCGCAGGTTTTCCACCACACCGCTGGCCGCCTGGCGCGCCAGCTCGATTTTGCGGCCTTCCATCGAGGACGATTTGTCGATGATGAGCACCACCGCCGTCCCGTCCGGCGAGCGCGGGGGCGCCAGCTTGGCGGGAAGCGTGCGATCAAGCGCGTCCTCCTCGCCTTTCTTGTCCACGTACACGTTCTGCTCTCCGCCGATCCAGACCAGGCCGCCGCCTTTTTTCACGAAATCTTCCAAAGCCGCCTTGCGCGCATCCGGAATCGATTGGGCGTTCCAGTTGTTGATCAGGATGAGTTGGTAGTCATCGAGCTTGTTCGGCACGCCGGAATTGGACTGCTGGACTTCAAACTGGTTGGCTTGCAGGGTACTCAACAGGTGCTGCTCGCTCGCCGGCGGATCGTTGGAAACCAGCAGCGCCTTGGGGCGGCGGAGCGTCACAGCCTCCTCAAACCGGCTTTCGCCGAGATCGGCAGCCGCCACCTTTCCAGCCAGTTCGATCGCTCCCGAGGAGTTGATGCTGGCGTTCAGGCGCAGGCGGTTGGAACCGGCCGCCAGTTCCACAGGGTTGGCGCCGAGCGACTTGCCTTCCGCCGTGAGTTCAACGTTCGCGGGGGTCGCGCGCGGCGATTCCACGGTGATCTCGACGGGAAACCGCTCGCCGCTGAAAACCTGGCCCGGCATGGTCACCGATTCCAGGCGCAAGCCCGGTTTGGGGCGGCCGTTCAGCGGCACGGTATCGACGGGAATGCCCAGTTGCTGCGCCTGCCAGATGGCGCGTGCGGCGCTGCCCAGATTTTCATTGCCGTCGGAAACAAGCAAAATGCGCGGCACCATGCCGGCCGGAACCGAGGCCGCGCCATCGCGGATGGCCGATTCCAAATTGGTGCCGCGGCCGGACGCTCCCGACGTGTAGCGCAATTGCCAGCCGCTCTTGAAACTTTCCTGAGGCGAGGCGTTCCGCGTCGTGCGGGCGAAGGGAATTACGCGGGTCCAGTTGCGGCCGCGCACGCCTTCCACCGCCGTCGACAATTGTGATTCGTCCTTGAGATCGGCCGGTGAAACACTGGCCGAGGTGTCGGCCAAAATCGCGACCGCCACCCTCTTCTCATAAATGGTCACGCGCGGCTCGGCGAGGGCGATCAGGATCGCGGCAAATGCCGCGGCCTTGAGGATCAACCCCGGGCGGCGCGCCGAGAACCGCCATTCCCAGGCGGCCCACGCCAGCGGGATCAGCGCCAGCAATAGAGCCCATGGGTGATCGAAGGTCATTGCCGCACCACCTCTCGTTCCGCCGCCCGCGTGCGCAGGACCCGGGGCTGCACCGCGCGCCCGCGCTGGAACCGCGCGAAAATCAGCCATTCGGCCAGCAGGCCGGCGCCCCCCGCCAAAGCCAGCCACGGCCACAGGTCGCCGGACGCGGGCGCCAGGGGAATGGAGCGCGGGATGCCGCGGCGGACATTGGCCGGCGGCTGCCACTTGATCTCGCCGACCTCGGGCAGCGTCAGGGAATTGACATACTCACGATCCCCTGCCAGAACGCGCACCACGCCCGGCGCACCGGAGAAGAAATGGACGGCGCGATCGCGCAGTACGAACGGGAGCGGCGCGCCTTCCTCGTTGAGGACGCGCACATCGCCCGGCGCGGCGTCCTGGTCCAGAACGAGCTTGACAGCGCCCACGCTGCCGCCGCTCAATTCCGAGCGGCGGAACAGTTCCGGCGCGTACCAGCGCAGCAGGTTTGCAAATAGCAGCGGCGTAGCGAGTTCATAACGCATGCCGGCCAGGGCCGGGTGAAAACCGAACACGACGATGCGCGGCTTGTCCGGACGGGCCACAATCACGGGGCCGGCCTCGACTTCGCCGATCCGGGCATCGCCGGGAGCCACCGCAAAAACAGACGTCTTGTCGAGCCTGTATTCCTTGGTGCGCAGGCCCGCGGTGATGGGATGGCCGGCATCCCAGCGCGAGAACAGCACCTGCTCGGCGGTAGTGCGCACCGGAATCGGCGACCCCGCAGCCGGAGGATCAATCCACAAGGAATCCGCCTGCGGACGTTGCGGGGGAATGAAGCGGTCGAGAATCACCAGCCCTTGGTCGGCGGCGGAATATTCCGCGGGCTTCTTGTATTTCGCGATCACACGCGGCGTAGCATCGAGCAGCGGCCGCAGCAGCTCCGGCTGGCTGGAATAGACGGTCACCGGCAGCATGGGCTGGGCCGGCAACTCGAGCAAGGCGCGGTCGTCATCCGGGAAGGCATCATGCGGCGTGAGACTGACACCCAGGATAGCGGCGGCACGCGTGCGGAACTCGAAGCTTTCTTCGGTATCGACGCCGGGCTGCAGCGTTACGCGGCGCGAACCTACCACGACCCGTCCTTTGTCTCCGGGTGGCCCGAAGTCGACCGACATGGTCACGGTCCGGGGCCGGACGCCATAATTTCGGGCGGAGACGTAAATCTGCCAGAGGTCGGCATCCGCGGTGGCGCGGCGCAAGCCGATTTTGCGAAGCCCGCTGTTCTCGATGGCGTCCGGAACCGCGATCACGCGCAGGTTGCGCGGCAGCGAGCCGGCGAAGGAGGGTTCGAGCTCCGAGGTGCGGCCGGCCCCGATGAAGGCGATTTCGCCCGCCCGCCGGCCGCCTTGGCCCTGAAGGCGGCGGGCGAAGCCGATCACTTCCTGCAGGTTCAAGGCAGTGGAACTGGGCTGGGAGCCGGTAATGGCGGCATCGAGCTTACGCCGATCGGAATCGAACGCGGTGGCGGGCGTGGCCAGCGCGTCGGCCCGCACGACCATGACGCGGTCGCGCGAGGGTAAAGCGCGCACGTATTGCCGCGCCCGGTCCCGCGCGATGTCCATCAAGGTCCGGCCTCCGGAGCGCGCCCGCATCCAGGCGGAAGTCTCGAGCAGCAGGACATGATCGCGCCCCGCGGCTTCGGGGCTGCCGAATCGCAACTGCGCCAGCGCGAGCAGCAGCAGCGCCATACTGATCAACTGCAGGATCAACGACCACGGCTGTTGGATACGCCGGCGGCGCGCGACCACCGTCGGCTGCTCGGCGGAAATCCAGAACCGCAGGGTCGAAACCACCTGCCGGCGCCGCGAGCGATCGAGCAAATACAAAGCGATCGAGACGGCCGCGATGGAGCCGAACAGCGCCGCGAATTGCGCGAGCGAGAGGTTCAGGAAATACATGCCGCCGCCTTCCTGCTCATGCGATCCCCCGCATGCGAATCAGATCTCCGAAAATGACGCCCTCGAGCGATTGCGACGTGCAGATGCCGGCATAGCGGCCGCCGCTGCGCAGGGCGAGCCGCTGCAGGTCGGAGGCATACTCATCAAAAGCGCGCGTGTAGCGGTGACGCGCATCTTCATCGAAATCGAGCTTGAGGGCGGCGCCGGTTTCGGCGTCGCGCAAATCCAACTCGCCCAGCCATGGCGGCGTACGGTCTTCCTCGGCCCAGAGTTGCAGCAGCATCAGCTCATGGCCGAAATCGGCGAGATACTGTAACGCCCTCTCGCAACCGCCGTCGTCCAGAAAATCCGAGATCACGATGACCACGCCGCGCTGCGAGTACATACCGATGAACTCGCGGACCGCGGCAAGATAGTCGGTCCGGCCGCCGGCTTGCAGCGCCGCCAGGCTATCCATCACGTGGGAAATGCGATGACGCCCCCCGGTGGAAAGGATGCGCTGCGAGAGTCGATTGGTGAGACCGTGAATTTCGATCGAATCGAGGCGGACCAAGCCAACGTAGCAGAGCGCCGCGGCGAGCTTGCGCGCGTACTCGAACTTAACGCCCTCGTGAGCCATCATCGACGCGCTGAGGTCGACGAGCATGCGCACCGGAACTCGGGGCTCCACCTGGAACATTTTTAAGAACAGTTTCTCCAGGCGCAGATAGGCGCGCCAGTTCACCGCGCGGAGATCGTCGCCGTGATGGAAGTTGCGATGATCGAGGAATTCCTGGCCGGGGCCGGCAAACCGCGAGGCGTTATGGCCGCCGACCAGGCCCGCGAAGGATTTCTGCCAGTGGATCGTGAGCCGTTCGAGTCGCTCGAGGAAGTCGCGATCCAGCAGCGGCGCGGCCGACATATTGATTCCTATGCGACAACAGCCTGCGCGGTTACGCCCTTGATGATTCCCGAAAGGATCGTTTCGGGAGTCTGGCCATCGGCATGGGCGTCGAAATTGAGAATGATGCGATGGCGCAGAACGGCCGGCGCCACGTGTTGGATATCCTCCATCGCCAGGTGAACCCGTCCGCGCATTAAAGCGTGCACGCGGCCGCATTCCACCAGCGCCTGCGCGCCGCGCGGCGAGCTGCCGTAGCGGACGTACTTGCGCGCCAGCTCGTGTGCTTCTTTTTGCTCGGGCTGTGTGGCCATCACCAGCTGGATGGCATACTCCTGCACGTGCGGCGCAACGAGTACGGAACGGCACACGGCACGGACTTCGAGGATCGATTTGCGGTCCATCACTGCAACCGGAGTCTCGGTCTCCGGCAGACTGGTGCGCTCGACGATGCGGTTCAGCTCGGCATGGCTCGGATACGTGACCAGAATCTTCATCAGGAAACGGTCCAGTTGGGCCTCGGGCAGCGGATACGTTCCTTCCATTTCGATCGGATTTTGAGTCGCCATCACGAGGAATGGCTGGTCGAGTTCATGAGTCGCGGTGCCGCTGGTTACAGTACGTTCCTGCATGGCCTCGAGCAGCGCCGACTGCGTTTTTGGAGTAGCTCGATTGATCTCGTCGGCAAGGACCAGGTTGGCGAAAATCGGCCCGGGCTGGAATCGCAGCGCCTTGGCGCCTCGGTCGTCGCTCTCCACGATCATGCTGCCCACGATGTCGGCGGGCATCAGATCGGGCGTGAACTGAATTCGAGAGTACTTCAGTTGCAGCGCGCGGGCCAGGGTCCGCAAAAGTGTGGTCTTGCCCAATCCGGGAACGCCTTCGAGAAGAACGTGTCCGGAAGCCAACAGGCAGATCAGCACGCCTTCAACCACGTCCTCCTGCCCCACGATGACTTTGCCGATTTCCCGGCGGACGCCGTTCAGGCGCTCTACGGCTTCTTGCAATGACGCATCATTTCCCACGTTCTTCATTGTAGAGCACGCCGCCCGCCGGATTTTCGGCGGATTTATGGAAACAGTACGGAGGAACTGAGGGGAACTCAAACCTGCGCGCGAAGGCCGGCTTGCTCACCCATCTTTTGCGCGAGGCAGCCCAGAATCGCGACTCGTTCCGACAGGGCCTTACGCGCTTGCTTGGGGGCAGCGCTACGAGTCAGGCAATACCAGAGCTGCATGAGCTTGTAATCGAGTAACAGAAGCCGGTGCTCAAGAGATTGGCCGCCCAGTCCCGCCGCGTGACGCAACAAATAACTGACGAGCCGATAGTCGCGATCCAGGGAACGATGGAGAGGGTCCAGCTCACACTCAGTCGCAAGGCGCTCCCGTACGGCTGGGAAGTGGAACCGGTTCTCCGGTACGAGCAATGGCTCGTCGGCAGCGTGCCGCAATAGTCCCAGGCAGCAGAACCGGAACCAATAGATCAAAAGGGCTGCCGAAATTGCGAGAATCAGTATCGTCACGAACATAGGAAACCAGATAGGCCCATTTGTCAGTACTATGCCAGCCATGACGAGTGTAGCATCGGGGTCTACTAGATGCAATACTTAATTAGCTACTTCGGTAAACACCGTTCTCACCTCAAATGGGGGGAATAGTACCTTGGGGGATTCCTCATCCGACCAGGATAACTGTGATCTGGCCGGGCCCATGGACGCCGCGGACCAGAATCTGCTCGATGTCGGCGGTCCGGCTGGGCCCTGTAATCAACACCATGGAGCTGGAAACCGCGGCTGGGTCGGGCCGCGAGGAGAACAGTTCGTCCAATCCGGTAAGTAACCGGCTACAGGGCAAGACGGCGATGTGGGCGGGCGGCAAAAGAGAGATCAGCCGGGCCTCCTGTGGACTGGACAGCAGGACGAGAGTACCAGTGTCCGCCAAGGCGTAATCCGCGCTTGTAATTCCAACATCTAAGGTGGAGCATAAGGCCCGCAGTTGGTCCCGGTCGTAAATACCGGAGCGAACACCCGGGAGCGTAGACAGGCCACACTCCTTCAGGTAGGGCGCATTGGAGATTATAGCGGTCCGGTCTCCGAGTATCTCGGCGACCGCGGCACGAGCAGCCGCGGGCGTGGAGACGCGGCAAACCCGGCCGGCCAGAGCTTCGAGACGGGCGGTCATCGAAGCGATACGGGCTTCGGGGGATACTTCGGGAATGCGCAGCCGGACCGGCGGAGGCGCCGGAGCGGGCTGGCCCGCGTCGCGGCCCAGTGCCGTGCGCACGCGATGCAGAACGTCTTCCCGGGACATCAGCGCCGTCTCCAAAGCTGACGGAAACTGCGCGCCGGCGGGGGCGGCAGATCGCGCTGGCTCAGCCAGGCGCGGAGCGGGCCGACGTTAAGGAGCGCAGGTACCCGGCGAATCCAGCCGCCATCCCCGGAGCTCGACGACAAGGCCGCCAGGCGCCCAGCGATCTCATAGGCACGAGGGTGGCGCATGAGCCAGGCGAACGCGCGAAATACGAATTTCTCGAGCCGGTTCTTGCCGGCTTGCGCCTCCGTCTTATGGACTTCCGAGCGCAGATCGAGCAGGATTTTAGGGATATCGATCTTGACCGGACACACCTCGGCACAGGCGCCGCAAAGGCTCGAAGCGAAGGGCAGTCCAGGCTCGTGGGCCGGCCCCATGAATTGAGGCGTGATGATGGCGCCGATGGGTCCGGAATAAACCCAAGGAAAGCTATGGCCGCCAATCTTGCGGTATACAGGGCACGTATTCAAACAAGCGCCGCAGCGGATGCAGTAGAGAGATTGACGCCGCTCCCGGTTGGGCAGCAGGCGGGTGCGGCCGTTATCGAGCAGCACTACGTGGAATTCGTCGGGGCCGTCGATTTCGCCGGGCCGGCGCGGACCGCTCAGAAAGGAAGTGTACACGCTCAGCAACTGGCCGGTGGCACTACGCGCTAATAGTTTGAGGAAGACGGCGAGATCCTGCGCCCGAGGAATCACTTTTTCGATGCCTGCAACCGCGATGTGAATTTTGGGCGCGGAAGTGGTGAGCCGTGCGTTGCCCTCGTTTTCGACCAGAACAATGGCGCCCGAATCCGCGACCAGGAAATTGGCCCCCGTGATACCGATATCGGCGGCGAGGAATTTCTGGCGGAGTACGGAACGGGCCAGCGCCGTTTGATTCTCGATGATGGTGTCGTGGGGCGCGTGCAGCCGCTCCGTCAGGATGTTGGCCACATCGTAGCGGGTTTTGTGGAGCGCCGGGGCGACGATATGATACGGCCGTTCGTGAGCGAGTTGCAGGATATATTCGCCGAGATCGGTCTCGACCGATTCGAGGCCGTGGTGCTCGAGCCGCTCGTTGAGATCGATTTCCTCGGTGGTCATCGATTTGGATTTGACGATGAGGCGGGCGCCGCGCTGTTTGGCCAAAGACAGGACGAAATCGGCCACTTCGGTGCCGTCCTTGCACCAGGTGACGCGGCCGCCGTGCGCCTCGACACTGCCCTGGAACTGCTCGAGGTAGTAATCGAGGTTGTCGATGGCGTGTTGCTTGAGGAGATTGGCCTGGGTGCGGAGTTCCTGATAGTCGGGCAGGACCGAGTCCGCGATCACGGCCCGACGGCTGTCCTTCAGACGGCCGGTGGCGGTGTAGATGGCCTCCTGGAGGCGTGCGTCGGCCAGGGTGTTATGAATTTGCTGCTGGAACGCACGCGACATAATTACCGGCTGGCCAGCACCTCAGCCAGATGCAGGGTACGGACTTTCAATCCCGCGCGGGACAGCGCGCCTTGAATCTGCATGAGGCAGCTGGGATCGAGCGAGATGACAGTATCCGCGCCGGAGCGAAGGATGGCATCGACTTTGCCGCGCGCCATGGCGCCGGAAAGCTCGTCGAACTTGACCGAGAAAGTGCCGCCGAATCCGCAGCACTCGCCGGCCGGCTCCAGTTCGCGCAACTGCAGGCCCTGCACGCGCGCGAGCAGACGACGCGGGGCGTCGTGAATGGCGAGCTCGCGGAGCGCGTGGCAGCCATCATGGAAGGCGGCGACGGTTTCCAGACGCGCGCCGACGTCTTCGACGCGGGCCACCTCGGTCAGGAATTTCGAGAACTCCCAGACCCGCGGAGCGAGCGCCGCCACGCGCGCGCGGTTGGCCGGATCGTCGTGAAACAACTCCGCAAAATGGTGCGTGATCATCGCGGTGCAGGAACCGGAGGGGACAACGACGGCCTCGCTGGATTCGAACACATCGAGAAAGTGCACTGCCACCGCGCGGGCTTCGTCCTGATAACCGCTGTTGAAAGCGGGCTGGCCGCAGCAGGTCTGGGCTTCGGGAAAATCAGGATGAAAACCAAGCCCTTCCAGCACCCGGGCCATGGACATGCCGATCTGCGGAAAGATCTGATCGACCATGCAGGTGACGAACATGGAGACGCTCTGCCCCATGGCGGTCAGCGGCCGATTCCAAGCCGTTCGGCCAGGTAGGGCGGCAGGCCGGCATCATGGATTTTCTGCTGCGCGCCGTTGACGTTATAGGGTACGCGATGATAAACGACCGAGCGGGTCTCCGAGTCATAGTTCGCGTAAGCGGCCCGGGGATCGCCGTCGCGCGGCTGGCCGACCGAACCGGGATTGATCAGATATCCGCAATTGGGATCGATTTCGAGCTGCAGACGCGTCTGGCGGGCGGAAACATGAGGAATGGTCTCGATCCGCGACTGGTTCCAGATGAAGCCGCCTTGCAGGTGGGTGTGGCCGAAGAATGCCAGGCGGCTTTCCAGATACCCAAAGGCATCACCGGCCTCGTCGGCGGCCATCACGTAGTCGTCTTCGTCCCAAGGAGAGCCGTGGAGGATCTGCACGCCGTCGACAAACGCCGGCCCCTTTTGCAGTTCGCGGACATAGGCGGCGTTTTCGGCGCTTAGGTGCTGGCAGGTCCAGATTGCGCCCGCGCGGGCCACCGGGTTGAACCACTCGAGATCCTCCTGGCCGGTGCAGGCTTTGTCGTGATTGCCGCGAACTACGGTGTGACAGTTGGCGCGCACCCACTCGACAACGGCGTTCGGGTCGGCGCCGTAGCCCACCAGGTCGCCGCAGCAGATGATGCGGTCAAAACCCGAGCCGGCATGCTGCATGACGGCATCCAAGGCTTCCCAGTTGGCATGGAGATCACTCAGGATGAGATAGCGCACAGGCGAGCGGACCTACGTCTTTCTCAGTCGCAAGAGTGCGACCTCCGGCGGTGCGCCCAGCCGCACGGGCACGCCGATCGTGCCCACGCCGCGGGTGACGTATTCAGCCGAACGGTCCTGCCGGTATAGTCCATAAACGTAGGGAGTATGAAAGCGTGCCGGATTGATGGACTGCCCGAAGATCTCAATGTTGACCTGACCGCCATGCGTGTGACCCGCCAACACCAGATCATAACCCTGCCGGGCCGCGAAAGGAAATACGTCCGGGTTATGGGAGAGCAGCAGGTTAAACGCGCCGGGCTCCAGAAACCGTTCGGCGCCCTGCAAATATCGATGCCTGCGGTAAGAGGGTTCGTAATCGACGCCGGCCACGTTCAAGCGCGAATTGCCAAAGCGAAGGCACGTGGATTGGCTTCGCAGGAACCGGATGCCGACTCGAGCGGCTTTGGCTTCGGTGGCCGCCTCCACACCGGCGTAATGCTCGTGATTGCCCATGCAACCGAAAACACCGGCATCGGCCTTGAGGCGCGCCAACTGGCGGATGCAGGCATCAAGCGGGTCGCGGCGCGTGGAGATCAGGTCACCCGTTACAAACGTGACATGGGGGTGCAAGCCGAGGGTGGCATCGATCACTCGGGCCAGTTCCTTCTCGCTCAAAAACGGGCTCAGGTGGATGTCGCTGATCTGTAGAAGTCGAATGCCATCAAGATCCCGGGGCAGGCCCGGGACTGGCAAGTCGATTTCGCGAACTTCGAAATCAGTTCGCTGGATCAGGGATCCGTACGAGATCGCAGCGACCGGCGCGCACAGCAGCGCATTTCCGGCCAGGCTGAGGGCGCGCCGGCGCGAAGAATCGACGGGGGCACGGAAATGGTTACGAATCGGGCGAACCACCAGATACACGACCGCCACGGAGGTGGAGGTGATCAGCCACATGATCACGGCGATGCCCAGCACCGAGCGGACCTCTCCCCGGCCCGCAATTCCGTAGCGGTTGGTAAAGGTTCCGAGATAAATGACCGCCATCAGGGACTCGAAACCGAGAACGGCGGCCCAGGCGGCGATCCGTTTACGGCCGGAGAAGCGGCGGTGCGCCTCGGTCAGCAAAGTCAGGACGATATAACATTGCGCGACAACCAGGAACGGGGCCAGAGTGGAATTCGGATTCATGAACGGCGGCTATCTTCTATTCTAATTGGACCGTTCCGCCATACCAGGCGTTGAGTACTATAGCGAGCGCGGCGGCGGCGGCCGTTTCCGCCCGAAGTACCAGAGGGCCGAGCGAAACCGGGAGCCACTGCGTCTGGGTGGCAGTCAGGCGCTCGGAATCGGTCCAACCGCCCTCGGGACCGAGCAATAAAGCGACTCGGGAAGAAGCACCGCGGAGGGCGGGCAGGCAGGACAGCAGGCTCGGCGCGCCGGCCTCCTCCAAAATGTAACGGAAATCGGCGGCCTCGGAGAAGACGGTATCGAGGCGCAGGGCGGGGAGGACCTCGGGAGCGCGGAGCCGGCGCGATTGCTGGCTGGCCTGCTGAGCGATCCGGGCCCAGCGCCCGGCGCGTTTACGCGACGCTTCGAGCAGGCCCTTTTCGCTGCGCGCGGCGGCGAATGGGACGATTCGCTCGACACCGAGTTCGGTGGCCTTTTCGATCATCCACTCGAAGCGCTCGAATTTGATCAGCGCGGCAAGCAGTGTGATGCGCACGGGAATCTCGGGCGCGGCAACCGGCTCCAGGACGCGAAAGACCACGCGGTCGCCGCGGGCTTCGGTAATCTCGGCGAGCCAGACTGCGCGGCTGTCGGAGATCTCGTACTGCTGGCCGGGCTCGGCGCGCAAAACGCGGGCGAGGTGGCGGGCCTCGTCGCCGCGAAGCTCGGCGGCGCCATTGCGGATTTGATCAACCAGGAATCGTCGTCGGGCCACGGGCGCAATTCACCTACAATACGAGTTTATGATTGCACTGCTCCGCGGCGTGCTGCTGGAGAAGCATCCCAACCAGGCCGTGGTCGAGACCGGCGGGGTCGGGTACGATGTCACCATTCCGGTTTCGACCTATACTCATTTACCCGATGCGGGTGCGGAGGTTCGGCTGCGCATCCATACCCACGTGCGGGAGGACGCGCTGGCACTCTATGGTTTTCTGACGCAGGACGAAAAAGGGCTCTTCGAAAAATTAATCGGGGTGAGCGGGATTGGCCCCAAGCTGGCGGTGACGATTCTTTCGGGGCTGGCCGCGCCGGATCTCATTCAGGCGATCGGGCGGGGAGAAGTAGAACGGTTGGTGCGCATTCCGGGCATCGGCAAAAAGACGGCGGAGCGCATGGTTCTGGAACTCCGCGACAAGTTGCCGGTGGCTTCGGGCGAGCAACCCGCGGCGGCGGTCACGCTTTCCGCCATTGAACAGGATGTCCTGTCGGCCCTGTTGAACCTGGGATGCGCGCGGCCGCAGGCGGAGACCGCGGTTCGGAAAGCCAAGAGCGCCGGAGCGGAATTGGAATTCGAACCGCTGTTTCGGCGCGCTCTGGAACTGGTACGGTAAGGTATAGCGAATGCCCGACCGGCACGTGATTTCCGGGGACCAGCAGCCCGAGGATGTTCAATTTGAAGCGGGGCTGCGGCCGCGCCGTCTCGCCGATTTCACCGGACAACCCAAACTGAAAGAGAACCTCTCGATCGCCATAGAGGCCGCGCGCCTGCGCGGCGAGGCGATGGACCACGTCCTGCTCTACGGGCCGCCCGGGCTCGGCAAGACGACTCTGGCTTCGATCATCGCCGAAGAACTCGAAGTGAACTTTTCGACCACTTCGGGGCCCGTGCTGCAGAAGAAGCTGGATCTCACCGGAATCCTCAGCAATATTCGCGCCCGGCAGGTGTTTTTCATCGACGAGATTCATCGGTTGCTGCCCGATGTCGAAGAGATGCTGTACTCGGCATTGGAGGATTTCCGCGTCGATATCCTGGTGGGCGCCGGGCCGGGGGCGCGCACGCATTCACTGCCCCTGCCCCGGTTCACCGGCATCGGAGCAACCACGCGGCAGGGGCTGGTAAGCGCGCCGTTGCGCGGGCGCTTCGGGCTGGTGCTGCGGCTCGATCCCTATAACGTGGCGGAACTGAAATCGATCGTCAACCGGTCGGCGCGTCTGTTGAATGTGGAGATCGAGGATGCCGCAGCCGAAGAAATCGCGCGCCGGTGCCGCGGCACGCCCCGAATTGCCAACCGGCTGCTGCGGCGCGTTCGCGATTACGCGCAGGTGCGGGCCGATGGGCGGATCACCCAGCCGGTAGCACAGACGGCGCTGAACCTGCTCGACGTGGACCGTTTCGGCCTGGACGAGATCGACCAGAAGATCATGATGACGATCCTCGAGAAGTACCGCGGCGGACCGGTGGGCTTGAATACGATCGCGGCTTCCATCTCCGAAGAGGCAGACACGATCGAAGAAGTTTACGAGCCTTACCTGATTCAGCTCGGGTTTCTGAATCGCACACCGCGCGGGCGCGAGGCGACGGCGCTGGCCTTCGAGCATTTCAAGGTGAAGCCGAAAACGCGCAACGGCGCGCAAAGCACTTTGTTCTAATCGCCGATGAAGACTGCGTACCTGGGGCTTGGATCGAATCTGGGCGATCGCGAGAAGAATCTGGAGGCGGCGCTGGCCGGGCTGGCGGCGCCCAATCTGCGAGTGACCCGCGTCTCCTCGGTGTACGAAAGCGAGCCGGTGGGCTTCACGGCGCAGCGCTGGTTTTTGAACCTGGTTGCGGAGGTCGAAACCGAATTATTTCCCATGCAGCTGCTTTCGCATATTGGCAAACTGGAGCGCGCCCTGGGGAGGGTGCGGACCGTGAAGAACGGACCGCGCACGCTGGATATCGATATTCTGCTGTACGGCAAAGCGGTGGTCCGCAGCGCGCAATTGGAGATTCCGCACCCGCGCATGGGGGAGCGGCGCTTCGTGCTGGCGCCGCTCGCGGAACTGGCGCCGGAACTGCGGCACCCGGTGACCCATCGGAGCATCCGTGCGATGCTGGACGCGGCGCCGCCGCTGGCCTTGCGAAAGCTCGATTTGAAGCGGGCATGATGCGAGCGCGCCGCCTGATACACTCGTAGTTCTCTCGTGCAGGATATCCACGAAGCCCTGAAACGGTACTGGGGCTACGACTCCTTCCGTCCCCTCCAAGAGCGCATCATCCAGAGCCTGATGGGCGGCAACGACGTGGCGGTCGTGATGCCGACCGGCGGCGGTAAATCGCTCTGCTACCAACTGCCGGCGCTGGTGCTGGGGCAGACCGTGGTGGTGGTCTCGCCGCTGATTGCGTTGATGCAGGACCAGGTGGCGCAACTGGGCGAAATGGGCATTCCGGCCGCGCTCCTCAATAGCACGCTGCCGCCGGAAGAACAACGCGCGGTGATGCGCGCGGCGGCGCAGGGCGCCTTCCGGCTGCTCTATCTTTCGCCCGAGCGGCTCGCGCGGCAGGATACGGCAGCCTGGCTGGCGAGAGTGCCGGTCGCATGCTTCGCTATCGACGAAGCGCATTGCATTTCCGAATGGGGCCACGAATTCCGGCCCGAATACCGGCAGCTGAGCGCACTGCGCCAGCAATTCCCGGATAAGCCGATTGCCGCGTTCACGGCCAGCGCGACGCGGCGCGTGCGCCACGACATTCTCGATCAGCTGCAACTGCGCGATCCTCACAAGTACATTGCGAGCTTTCATCGGGCCAACCTGCGGTACGTGGTTCGGCAGTGCCAAAAGCAAGATCACCGGCGGCTGCTGCTGGCGGGCCTGCGCGCATATGCGGGGCAGAGCGTGATTGTGTATGCGCCGACGATCGCGAACGTCGAAGAAACGGTGGACTTCCTGGCCGACCGGAAGATTGCGGCTATTCCCTATCACGGGCAGATGGAGACCGAGCGGCGGCGGCGCAACCAGGAACGCTGGATGAACGACGAAGTGCGCGTGCTGGTAGGCACCGTCGCCTTCGGCTTGGGAATCAACAAGGCCGCCGTGCGCGCGGTGATTCACACGTCCTTGCCGAAATCCATCGAGCAGTATTACCAGGAGGCGGGGCGCGCGGGGCGCGACGGCGAACCCTCGGATTGCGTGCTCCTGTGGCAGCCCAAAGATGCCGGGCTGCTGGCGTACTTCATCGAGAAACTGGCCGATACCGACGAAAAGGAACGCGCTTGGCAGCGGTATCACGCGGTGCGGCGCTTTGCCGAGAGCGACCGGTGCCGGCATTGGCAGGTCTGCACGCATTTTGGCCAGGTGCCGAAGTGGCAGCGGTGCGAGATGTGCGACGTTTGCGGCAACGTACCGGAGTGGGTCACCGCGCCGGCCGAGGAGAAGATTACCGTCGCCAGGAAGAAGACGCCGCCGAAGGCGGACGCGCCGCGCGAGCGGGGGCAGCAGGGCGTGCCGGCGGCAGCCTTGCCTGCCGATGCCGCGCTGCTCGAATTCTTCAAGGAATGGCGGAGGCGTACGGCCCAGCGCACGCAGGTGCCCGCATACGTAGTTTTAAGCGATGCCTCGCTGGAGGACCTGTGCCGCAAACGGCCCGCGAATCTACGGGAGTTGCTGGGAGTCTTCGGCATCGGCGAGCGCAAGGCCGAGCTGTACGGATCGGAAATTTTCGCGGCGTTCGAGGCATTCGACAAGGGCGCCCGCGCCGCGGTGCGCGAGGTGGCCCAAGTCTCCCCGGCCGAAGAAACCATGCGTTTCTTAAGCGAAGGCAAGACGTTCGAGGAAATTGCCCGAATTCGGGGCCGACAACTCTCGACGGTGGTCCACATGATCGCCGATTTGATCGAGAAGGGCCGGCTCGAATACAGGATGGAGTGGGTGGGAGAACAAGCGCACCGTCAGATAGCGGACGCCGTGCAACGGCTCGGGTGTCAGTGGCTGAAACCTCTCCGCGAGGCACTGCCGGCGGAAATCACTTACGAGCAAATCCGGCTGGTGGTAGCGGTAGCGCGCCGGGGAGCCGAAGCGGCTAGATAAACATCTCCTCGTCCTGAGTGGCGGAGGCGACCGATGGTCTCCGCGATCCGTGGACAAGGGTGGAGACGGCGGCGGATATGCCGGCGGCCAGGCCGTTGACTTCGCGAACCGGGCGCAACACGGCGCGCTTCATCACGTCGCCGGCCTGTTCCAGATGCTCGACCGTGTTATCCACCGAGTGGTCGATCTGCTCCAGGCGTTCCTTGGCGCGCGAGCCGGCATCCTCGAGCAATTCGCCGATTCGCTCCACCTGGCGGCGGCTGGATTTGGCGATCGCCGCAGCCTCGGTGGAGATCTCTTTGATGCGCGGTTGAAGCTCCGCGACGATTTTGTCGGTCTTCGCCAAGATCGCCTGGACGGAATCGATCGCAGGCCCGGTCCGGTCGATCACCGGGCCGATCTTGGTGACCACCGGGGCGGCTTCCTTCACCAGCGCGTCGGCCCGGTCCACGAGCGGAAAGACTTTCTTCTGCATCCTGCTCGCCACGCGGTAAAGTGCGATGGCGATGCCGGCCTGCACGAGGAACGCGAGGCAGGCCAGCACGACTGCCACGGTGATCACGATTCGAAAGACGTCATCAGGCATGCGGAAGAGACCTTTGGCACAACGCGCTCAACGGAATGGAAACGCCGGCGGCCGAAGCGCCGGCGCCATCTATTTATTGAGCCAAGCCCTCGGATTGCGGATTCACTGCATCCCGGTACGCTTGCCGGCCGGCCTGCACCGCGTCGGCAATGGTATCCTTCTGCCGGCTCAGCGTGTCCTTGCCTTTATCGACCCACTCGGAGGCAGTCTGCTTGATTTCGGTACTGCGCTGCTTCAGATAATCGGTGCCTTCGCCGGCTTTGGTGCGGAGCATATCGCGTGTCTCTTGGCCGGACTTTGGCGCAAACAACATGCCAATCCCAACGCCCACACCCAAACCCAGCAAGAAGGCTGAAAGTCCGTTCTTGTCCATTACTCCTCCTTAATCTCCGTGATCCCGGAAAAGAAAGCCGTTGAAATACTTCCGTTTCCAGTATACTCCGCGAGAGAATCGAACATCATGGAGGAACGTAAGAAACGGCTCCTGGAGGGTGAAGCGCTATGGTCATACGCGCTCAAGGTGCTCGGGGGACGGGCGCACTCCAGCGGCGAAATGAAAGAAAAGCTACGGCGCCGGGCCGCCCGGCCGGGGGAAGTGGACGAGGTCCTGACGCGGCTCAAAGATCATGGATATTTGAATGACCAGCGGTTTGCCGAGAGCTTTGCCGCCTCCCGGCTTGCCAATGACAAGTTCGGCAAGACCCGCGTCATTCAGGATCTCCGGCACCGCCGCGTAGCTCCCGCGGTGGCCGAGCGCGCGGCCCGCCAGGTTTATGAGGATGTCAACGAGGAGAAGCTAATCGAGGATTGGCTCCGGCGCAAATATCGGCTGGCGCCCCGCGATCACCTGTTTGAACAGGATAAAGACCTGGCGGCGGCGTACCGGCGTCTGCTGCACGCGGGTTTCCGTACCGGAGACATTGTGCGGGCGCTGAAGCGGTTTGCGCGAAATCCGGAACTGCTGGATTCATTCGAGCCGCCCGAAGAAACCGGAGAAGAGTAAACCCGCAGCTAGAGTTGCACCGGTTTACCGTGCGGCGTCCGCCGGTAAGCTTCCGCCCAGGCTTGCTTCCGCTCGGCAAGTGCCGCGGGGCTGGCCAGATTTTTGGACGCAACCAGGCGCTCGAGCGTTTTCAGCCAGTGCTCGTAGTAATGAGAACCATCGTCCGGCTCGGCGGCCTTCAGCTCGTCTGCCAGCGCCGCCGCCCATTCCTTCCAGGTGAAATATCCCTGCTCGGAGAGACGCACCGCCATCGCGAACGCCTGGGCTTGCCACGGCTCTGCGAATACGGGCCCTCCTTCATCGCGCGGAAGGGCGGGCAGCGCACTGAGGTCAGGCTGGCTCAAGGTAGTCGTCCCATAAATCCAAGTAGACCGAATCGCGCGGCGAAGCCTCCTCGCCCCACAACTCGCGCGCGGCGAAGCGGACCGAGTACAGGTGCTGCGGCTTCTCGCCGAGAAACTGGGCATTCGTATCCGGAAAAACGAAAACACCGTGATCGCGGTGCACCGCACCGGCTCTGCCTCGGACATACCGGGGCAGGCGCGTGTGACCGGCCGGATTCAAGTTGCGCGCGCGCACCCGCTGACCCACTTGGAAACGGGGCGCCACGGCCACATTCCGGGTGTACGGCCCACCCTTGCCGAGCGTCTCAACCGCCTTGGCCGCGGTGAAGGGCGGGGTCTGCTTGGCCCCCTCGGGGCGACCGCTCGCAAATTCCCCTTGCGTGATCAGGCCGCTTTTCAGCAGCAGGCCCACCAGGCGCGTGAACCACTTCTCGTAATAGCTCATGCGCAGATAGTCGGCCGGAGGAATCTGTTCGACGCCGTGGCGGGAGGCGTCGATGTTCCACTTGCGCCAGAACCCCATCGCGACATTCATCGCGAACACGCGGCCTTCCCACGGCGCGTGAAAAACCGGCTCGTTGTTTTCATGCTCGACGGGCCCCATGCCATGCATGCCGCCCATGTCGTGCACACCGTTCACGCGGAAACTCCCACTTTGGCAACCCCGACCATGGCGTCGCGCGTGATCAGCGCGGCGAGTTCCTCCTCGGTCAAGTTCGCGGTGCCGGCCGGGCGCTCGGGCAAGACCAGGTATCGCAGCTCGGCGGTGCTGTCCCAAACGCGCACCTCGACGTTTTCCGGCAGATCCACGCCGAATTCGCGCAGCACGCCGCGCGGGTCAATCACGGCGCGGGAACGGTATGGCGCGGATTTATACCAGACCGGCGGCAGCCCCAGAACCGTCCAGGGATAACACGAGCACAGGGTACAGACCACCAGGTTGTGGACCTTCGGTGTGTTTTCGACCACCATCATGTGCTCGCCTTGCCGGCCCATGTAGCCCAACTCCGCGATCGCTGCGGTGGCGTCGGCTAGCAGTCTCTGTTTGTATGCAGGATCGACCCATGCTCTGGCGACTACGCGGGCTCCGTTGCGCGGGCCCACTTTGTGCTCGTAGGTATCGATCAGGGCGTCGAGCGCGGCAGGATCGACCAGCCCTTTCTCGACCAGCAGCGATTCCAGGGCTTTCACGCGCAGAGCCAGATCGGACGGAACGTCCTGGCCGTGGTCGTGTTCATGCTGATGCTGGGTCACGTAGCTGCTATTGTAACGCCGGATTGCCCGTGAGCCGCTGAGCTGGACGAGGTCGCCCGCTTTTCTCTATTCTTCCGAGTTTTGTTCTTCCTCGCGGCCCTCCTGGCGCGCTTTGAGGCGTTCTTCGCGCCGTTTGGCGCGATCGGCGGCTCGCTTTACCAGCTCGGAACCGACCAGCTCGATCATCGCCTGTTCGGCGCCATCACCTTTGCGCGGACCCAGGCGCGTGATGCGCGTATAGCCGCCATTGCGCTGCCCGAAGCGCGTGCCGAGCGTATCGAATAATTTCTTCACGGCGGCGGGCGTTCGCAACACTCCGGCGGCCTGGCGGCGCGAATGCAGAGTATCGGCCTTCGCCAGCGTGATCATCTTCTCGACCAGCGGGCGTACGGCTTTGGCCTTCGGCACCGTGGTGATGACACGCTCCTCCTGGATCACGCTGGTCGCGAGGTTCCGCAGCAGCGCGTTCCGCGCATCCACCGGGCGCTTGAGTTTGAATCCGGCAACTTTGTGTCTCATGGGCTACTCCTGGTAGGCCTGATCGCCCTCGTCGGGACCCATGTCCATCGGCATTCCGGCAGCCGATGGCGGCGGCGCCACCAGCCGGCCATGCTGGTCGATGCGCATGCCGAGCGATAGGCCCATGTTTGCCAGGATCTCCTTGATTTCGTTTAACGACTTGCGGCCGAAATTTTTGGTGCGCAGCATCTCGGCTTCGGTTTTCTGCACCAACTCGCCGATGGTTTGAATGTTGGCGTTCTTGAGACAGTTGTATGAACGGACGCTGAGCTCGAGCTCTTCCACAGAGCGGTTGAGCACTTCGTTCATCTTATCGAGACCGCGCTCGGAAACCTCCTCGGAGGCTTCCGCCACTTCTTCGAAGTTGATGAAGATCGACATATGGTCTTTGAGCAGCTTGGCGGCGTAGCCGATCGAATCCTGCGGCGAGACCGCGCCGTTGGTCCAGACTTCGAGTGTGAGCTTGTCGTAATCGGTCATCTGGCCGAGACGCGCGGCTTCCACGGCGAAGTTGACCTTGCGCACGGGCGAATGCACCGAATCGATCGGGATGTAGCCGAGAGCGAGATCTTCATCGAAGTTCTTATCCGCGCTCACATAGCCGCGGCCGCTCTTCAGCCGCATTTCAATCTTGAGCTTGCCGCCTTCGCTGACCGTGGCAATGTGCACGTCGCGATCGAGCACTTCGACGTCCGCGTCGGTTTCGATCTGGCCGCTGCGCACGTCTCCGGGGTGGTCGACGCTGAGGCGCACGGTCTTCAGGCCCTCGCCCATGATCTTGAAGGGAATCTGCTTCAGGTTGAGGATGATGTCGGTGGCGTCTTCAACCACCCCGGGAATCGGGCTGAACTCGTGCTCGACGCCTTCGATGCGGACCGCGGTGATGGCGGCCCCTTCGATCGAACTGAGCAGGACCCGCCGCAGACTGTTGCCGATGGTTGTGCCGAACCCCCGCTGGAAGGGTTGCGCCGTGAACATGCCATACCGGTCCGAAAGGGTTTCGGTATTGGCGACTAGACGTTTTGGTTTCTGGAAGCCCTTGAACATAGAATTCTTTCCGGGGTCGTTGCCCCAATCTTACTTCGAGTACAGCTCGACAATCAGCTGCTCGTTGAGTTGGATCTGCACCAGTTCATCCCGCTTGGGTAAGCTCTGAATGCGCCCCTTCAAACCTTCGCGATCGACATCAATCCAATTCGGAGCCGGCGCATGCGCGGTGGCGTCGCGCGCGGCGAGGATGGTCGGGTTGTTCTTGCTGCTTTCGCGCACGGCGATGACGTCGCCGATCTTGACTTGAGCCGACGGAATATTGCACTTGCGGCCGTTTACGTCGATATGCCCGTGGCGAACCACCTGGCGGGCCTGCGCGCGGCTGGTGCCGAAGCCCATACGGTAGATCACACTGTCCAGGCGGCGCTCCAGACCGGACATGAGGTTTTCGCCGGTGATGCCCTTGGCCTGCGCGGCTTTCTCATAGGTATTGCGAAACTGCCGCTCCAGGACGCCGTAGACGCGGCGCACCTTCTGCTTTTCCCGGAGCTGCAGGCCGTAGCCCACCAGTTTCGCTTTGCGGTCCTTGCCATGCTGCCCGGGGACAAAGTTGCGCTTCTCAATCGCGCACTTTTCGCTGTGACAGCGCTCGCCTTTCAAATAAAGTTTCATGCCCTCGCGCCGGCATTGCCGGCAAACCGGGCCGATGTATCGTGCCAAGGTTTGTCTCCTTACCTCTCGTTCAGGTGCGGTTTACGGCCTGGCTGGCCTTCTTCCCGCTTCATTTCTTCGCCGCCGATGAACACCGATGAACGCAGATAATGCCCATTGTTCGTATCCGCGTTCATCGGTGTCCATCCGGGGCCTCCATCAGACTCTTCTCTTCTTCGGCGGACGGCAGCCGTTGTGGGGAATCGGGGTGACATCCTTAATCGCGCGTACTTCGATGCCAGCGGTCGACAGCGCGCGGACGGCCGATTCGCGGCCTGAACCGGGGCCGCTCACCCGCACCTCTACGGAGCGCAGGCCGCTCTCCACTGCCTTGTTCGCGGCAGTCAACGAGGCTTGCTGCGCGGCGAAAGGAGTGCCTTTGCGCGACCCGCGAAAACCGAGCGAGCCGGCGCTCGACCACGCCACCGTGCCACCTTCCTGATCCGTGATGGTCACAATCGTGTTATTGAACGTCGCTTGAATATGAACGACGCCCGTGTGGACGATCCGCTTCTCTTTTTTCTTGAAGCTCTTCTTCTTGCCTGCTTTGGGTGCCGCTGCTTTCGCCATAAACTATGTCTTCGCCGTCGCTTTCTTCTTGTTGGCAACCGTGCCGCGGCGCGGACCCTTACGCGTGCGCGCGTTGGTGTGCGTCCGCTGTCCCCGCACCGGGAGCCCGCGGCGATGCCGCAGCCCGCGGTACGAACCCATCTCGATGTGGCGCTTGATATTCATCGAGACTTCCTTGCGAAGATCCCCTTCCACCGCGCCTTCTTCTTCCAGGATGGTGCGCACGCGGTTTATTTCGTCCTCGGTCAGGTCCCGAACCTTCTTGTCGAAATCGATGCCGGCCCGATGCAGCAGCGACCGGGACCGTGTACGGCCGATGCCGTAGATGTAGGTAAGCCCGATCTCCGCGCGCTTGGCGGCCGGAAGATCCACACCGGCTAAACGTGCCATATTCCTTCCTCCCTACCCTTGCCTCTGCTTGTGCTTCGGGTTGACGCAGATGACCCGCACTACGCCTTCGCGATGGATCACCTTGCACTTGTCGCAAATCTTTTTGACCGACGCCCGTACCTTCATAGTCTCTCGCAAACTGCCGGCGATCAGATCCCCGGCGTTACAGTTTCCTCATAATGCGGCCGCGCGTCGGATCGTGAGGCGCCAATTCCACCTCTACCCTATCGCCCGGAACCAGCCGCACAAAATTGCGTTTCACCGTGCCCACCAGGTGGGCCAAAACCCGATGCTGGTTCTCCAGAACCAGCGCATACAGGGCCGACGGCCGTTCTTCCACTACGGTCGCCTCGACCTTCGTGCTCATGGCCGCGTCAACACCCACGGCCCGTTGCCGGTCACCGCGACGCAATGCTCGAAGTGCGCCGAATAGGAGCCATCCTTCGCCACTGCGGTCCACTTATCATTCAGCACCACGGCATCCGGGCGGCCGGCGTTGACCATCGGTTCAACGGCCAGCACCATCCCTTCCTTTAACCGCGGATTCTCATTCTTGCGGTCCACGTAATTCGGAACCTGCGGTTCCTCGTGCAGTTGCGTCCCGATCCCATGTCCCACATACTCGCGCACGATCGAAAAGCCGTTGGACTTGACGTGCTGCTCGACCGCACCACAGACATCAAACAGCCGGTTGCCCGACCGGACCTGCTGGATCGCCAGTTCCAAGGACTGCTGCGTCACTTCCAGCAACTTCTTCGTCTGCTCGCTCACCTCGCCTACGGGAACCGTGATCGCCGAATCGCCGTAATATCCGTCCAGCTTCACGCCGGTATCGATCGAAACAATGTCGCCCTTCTTCAGAACCCGCTTCGGGTTCGGCATGCCATGAACGATCTCTTCGTTGACCGAGGTGCACAACACAAATTTATACGACTCGCCGGCGGCCGGCACGAAGTAGCCCTTAAAAGCCGGCCGGGCCCCGGCATCCGCAATCATTTTCTCGGCGGCCGTTTCGAGATCCATCGTCGTAACCCCTTCGGCCACCATTTCCTTCAAATTCTGCAGAATCTTCCAAACGAGCAGCCCGCTGGCCCGCATCTTCTCCAGCTCAGCGGGCGTTTTGCGCACAATCATTTGAGTTCACAACGCGGCGAACCTTTTCGAAGATCCGCTCCGGCGTATCTCTGCTCGCATCCACTTCTTCGACCCGCCGCCCCGCGACGCGCATATATTCCAACACCGGCCGGGTCTGCCGCTCATACGCGTCGAGGCGCTCCCGGATTACCGATTCCTTGTCGTCATCCCGAACGATCAACGTCTGGCCGTCCCTATCGCACAACTCATCCACACGCGGCGGATTGGAGGCGATGTTATAAAGAGTTCCGCAGGCAGGGCACTGCCGGCGGCCAGCCAAACGGGCGATAACTATATTGTAATCAACTGCGAGGTGAATCACCAATTCGCGAATCCGGCGCGCGTCGAACCAGCGCACCAGGTGTTCGGCCTGTGCTACGGTTCGCGGATACCCGTCCAAAATAAATCCCTTGCCGGCGTCCGGCAGAACCAGCCGCTCTTCCACCATGCGATTGACCAGGTCATCGGAGACCAGCAGCCCGGAATGCATTTTATCCACGGCCGCCTGAGGGACCTCTGAGGCTTTCGCCCGCAGCATGTCGCCCGTGGACACGTGCGGCACTCGCAGGCATTCTTGCAGCAACTTGGCCTGCGTACCCTTTCCCGAGCCGGGGGAACCGAATAAGACGATGGCGCTCACGGGATGAAAAAAGTCAACAGTCAAAGGGCGCCCGAAGCCGCCTGACTACTCTTGACTCTTGACCTTTGACCTTGGATTTCATACTCAGAACGTGCTTCTCCTGCCGCGAATCCTTCCCGACCTGGGCGTAAACCCTTCGTAGTGGCGCATGATCAACTGCGCTTCGATCTGATTGACGGTATCCATGGCGACACCCACCACAATCAGCAGCGACGTGCCGCCGAAATAGAATTGCACGTTCAACCCTTCCAGCAGGAAACGCGGGAAGGCGCGGTCAATCCAGTTCCCGAGCAGCGGCAGGTGGTTGAGCTTGATTCCCGAGATCATGATGTCGGGAATCAGGCAGAGAATCGACAGGTAAATGCCGCCTACGACCGTGATCTTGGTCAGGATGTTGTTCATGTAATCGGCGGTGTTGCGGCCGGGCCGGATTCCCGGAATGAAGCCGCCGTACTTGCGCATGTTGTCAGCCGCTTCGTTGGGATTGAAAATGATCGAAACGTAAAAGAAACAGAAGAAAATGATGCCCGCCACAAACAGCACATAATAGAGCGGTTCGCCGTGCTGAATGCTCTTCAAGGTATTGGAGAGCCAAGCCATGTTGCGGATCGCCGGAACCTGCGTCAGCGTCTGGGGGAAGGCCAGGATCGACGAAGCGAAAATTACCGGAATGACCCCGCCCGCGTTCACTTTCAGCGGCATGTGCGTCGACTGGCCGCCCATCACGCGCCGGCCGACCACGCGCTTGGCGTATTGCACCGGAATGCGGCGCTCGCCGCGCTCGACCAGCACAATAAATGCGACCACCGCCACCATCATCACGATCAGAACGATCAGCTCGAGAGCGCTCCACTCGTGCGTGACAAACGTGTTCGAGTAGATGTTCTCAATCGCTCGCGGCAGCCCGACCACGATGCCGGTAAAGATGATCAGCGACATACCATTGCCTACGCCGCGTTCGCTGATTTGCTCGCCCAGCCACATGATGAACGCCGTTCCCGTGGTGAGCGAGACGATGGTGAGCATCACGAAACCGAAGCCGGGATTGATCACGATCCCGCCCTGCATCGTCATCAGGCCCTGCGCGATGCCGAATGACTGCAGCACCGAAAGAATAATGGTCAGGTAGCGCGTCCACTGGGTGATCTTGCGGCGGCCGAGTTCGCCTTCCTTTTGCAGTTTTTCCAGCGTCGGGACCACCACCGTGAGCAACTGCAGAATGATCGATGCCGTGATATACGGCATAATGCCAAGGGCGAAAATGGTCAGCCGGCGAATGTTGCCGCCGGCGAACAGGTCGAAGAACCCGAAGATCGAGCCTTGTGCCGACCCGAAGAAGTCCTGCCACTTTTGTGTATCGATACCGGGCGTGGGAATCTGGCTCCCCAGCCGATATACCGCCAGCAGCCCGAGCGTGAACAGGAGCCGCTTGCGTAAATCGGGTACGCGAAAGATGTTCGCGAACGCTTCCAAAAACTTATTCAACATGACACCCTTCGATTCCCGGCGCTACTGGGCGGC
>Ga0070734_10002026_pt1 | contig 26562 bp, 18 predicted proteins | sample Coa_R1_8_FD_66444 | JGI IMG/M metagenome (GOLD analysis project Ga0070734, IMG submission 66444) | Surface soil microbial communities from Centralia Pennsylvania, which are recovering from an underground coalmine fire - Coalmine... | ecosystem: Environmental > Terrestrial > Soil > Unclassified ... | reverse complement strand
CCGGAGCTGCACCGGGAGATCGATATGCAGTTCGCTGGTGCCGGGCGCGTTCTGTGCCAAGACCGGCCCCGCAAGGCCGAACATGAGCAAGGCGGTACCGAGTGCCAGGGAGCGATTGTAGGTCATGGAGACAGCCTTTCGAGGTGAAGGGTTTTTCAGGCTATCCCGGATTGGGTGACATGAGAACTGGGACGCTGGAGAACGGCCGCACGCATCTATTGGTGCTGCCTCATTCAAGGAAAACCGTCCAAGTGTGAGGTGGATCACACCGAGACCTGAAAAGACGTGTAACCTCCAGCAGCGCGGAGCGGTCAGCCCCGCCGTGATGGCGCGCAGCTGCCAGGTGCCCCAGCAACCGATAGAGGAAAAGATGATTACATCCACCCACACCAGCACCACAGAGGTACCGGCCCGCCGAAGCTTCTTCGGTCATCTTGGAGGAGCAGTGGTACTTGGCTTGGCGGGCCTCGCACCAAAGTCGTTGCGCGCGCAAGCGCCGGCCACGCGTCCCGATGGTCCAAACTGGCCAGGAACGCTGCAGGGGCGTCATCGTCAAGTAGTGGACGCGTATGAGGTCAACTCGGGATTCCCGCTCGCATTTGCGTATACGTTTCTGTTCCCCAACGAGTCGGCCACGGCGGTGGTGATTCTGCGTCACGGTGCCTTTCCGATCGCACTCAACAACGCCATGTGGGAAAAATATAAAATCGGGGAATCATTCAAGATCGTCGATCCAGAGACCAAGGCGTCTGCGGTGAAGAATCCCTTCCTGCACCCGAAGGCCGGGGTCTTTCCTGTCGAGGACATGGCCCTTGATCGGCTCCTTGCGAAGGGTGTCATCTTTGGTGCTTGCAATGTGGCACTGCAAGTCCAGAGCAAAATGCTCGCCGCCAACGCTGGCGTTAGCGCCGAAGAAGCTGCGAAGGAATGGGCAGCCAACGTGATACCAGGGATTACGATCATCCCTTCGGGAACATGGGGCGTGAATCGCGCCCAGGAAGCGGGCTGCACTTATTGCGCCGGCGGCTGACTCTTCTTCGCGCGTTCTTAAAATAGCTCGCAGCAGAAAGCTCCGGAGCTATCAGCATAGCGATACTCCGCCGGCCACGGCGGAGGGCAGCTGAATGGGCCGAGAGCCGGCGCGTCAGCGTGCTGCCTTCAACGCGGTTACCGTGCCAGAGGTGGGACGGACCAGATGGCGGCTCGAACTGGTCCGCTGTCGCAGCGGGGAAAAGTGCGGACTTCGAAGTGAATGCTACCGATGGGCACGGTCGTCTCGCTCTCGACGCATATCAATCGGCAGCTGTCGGCGCTGTGTGACCAGATAATCGGTTTCGACGTTCGGGCTTGCGTGCCATTGCGGCAGTATCAGCCGCGACCTTTGTACATGCGTTGGTTGTGTCGGACGGACACACTGTGATGATCGAGGCAAACCTCACCGAGACGCACGAGATCGAGGCGTGTGACGAGAGCTGGCGGGCCCCACCTGGCAAGGGGAGAAGATCGCAGCTGTGGATTGGATGTCGCCCGCCGAGAAACTGAGGCCAGACCGTGAAGTCCCTTCGACAAAAAAGCCCCGCACATTCAGTGCGAGGCAAGGTGACAACCTTGGGTTCTTCGATGATTCGGCGCTGGTTTAAATGCGCATCTTCCGCATGACTTTCCGCAAATCATGCGTTCCGTGCATCAACGGCGATGATGGCGTCGGCTCGCTGTGTGGGTGACTGCCACGCTCGCTGTTTGCGGGCACGCGCTCCAGTAACCGAAACGACCCTCGCGCCCATAGCCCGTGCTGGAAGTCCAGCACTGACCTGCGTTCTGCACTGGGCCATAGTTCATCTCGGCTTTGGCGGGCGCGGTCGCCAATAACGTCGCAAATGCTGTCATTGTGGCCGCAGCAATCAAGAAGTGTCGCATTTCTATCTCCCTCAAGTTTTGTTGTATGCTCCAGGTTGTGTACTGATGTTACCTGGTTGCATAGCCTTGCAATTAGTATGATATCTTCAATTTATCCCCTGACAACATAAAATTTATTCGTATCAATTTATGTTTATGCGCTGTGATTTCTTCTTGACACTTACCGTCCTGCCTGCGGGAGACGCGGCACTCGGCGCGCCAGAGGCTTTTCGAACGCCTCTGGTGAAGGCGCCCGCCGGATCGAGCATTTCTTGCCGGAACGGTCGAGACACCATGATCCTGGTCCCGGTCAGGCGGCGTCGCGGTGCCCGTAATGGTTCTGGCGCGCCGCCACCAGCTTATCGACCTCGTCGTGCGTCAGGTATTCGCGGGGGCGCCGTTCGGCGTTCTTGCGCCGCAGCGGCGTAACTGTCCGATTTTCGCCGCAAACCGTCGATGCTCCCTTAGGACGTTTTCGCAGAAGACCCACATCGGACATGGCGAACGTAGGGCGCAATCGCTACTATATTGCACCTTTCGTTTTCCTTGGATCGGAGGTTGCGCTTAGTTGGTACCGGGCAACAGAGCGATTGCGCCCTTCGGCCCTGCCGCGAACCACACTGCGGGAGGAGAAGCAACAATGTCCTCGTTCACTTTGAGAGCAAAGCTGCTCGTAGGCAGCATTCTGGTGGGAGCCGCGGCGGCCGCGCCGGTCGCACAGGCCGTGGCGCAACAAAAAGCTGCTCCACCGGATTTCTCGTCGGACAATGTCGGATGGGTTGGGCTGAACGGCGGTGGCCCGTTCTTCGAATCTGTTCCGGGCCGTCTGCCGCCCGTCACCCAGGATCCGGCGCATCCCTTCGTTCCCAACGGCGTCGGCGGGCAACCGACGTTTCGGATCGCTGATCTCAGCAATCCGAACCTGAAGCCCTGGGTGAAGGAGCACATGAAAAAGGACAATGACGAAGTGCTGGCCGGCAAGATCGCGTTTACTGCGGGATCAAGCTGCATGCCGCTGGGCGTTCCTGGTTTCATGAGTCAAGGTGGCCCGAACCCCCTTTACTTTCTGCAGACGCCGAAACAAGTCTGGATCATCGTTCCAAGCAATCAGCAGGTCCGCCGCGTCTACATGGACGTGCCCCATTCGACCAACCCAAAGCCATCATGGTACGGCGAGTCGGTCGGCCACTATGAGGGGGACACGCTTGTCATCGACACCATTGGGCTGAGCGATAAAGCGGTCCTCGACGTCTACCGTACACCGCACACCGAAAAGCTGCACGTCGTTGAGCGCTGGAGAGTGACTGACGGCGGTCAGATGATGGAAGCGACCTTCACGGTGGACGATCCGGATGCCTTCTATCAGCCGTGGTCGGGAATGCGGCGTTACCGGCGCGCGCAGCGCGATGCCAGCGAAGTCATCTGCGCCGAGAACAACCAGCATTTGTTTGACTATCACATCCCGGTCGCGAACAAGCCGGACTTCTGAACCGGCCACGAACTTCGGCCGAAGGCGATGCGGTCGCCACGTCGACCCGACTGACGTTCCGGTGCGGTGCCAAGCAATTGGCTCCAATCGCCGTTGTCATAGTTGCCCATTGCCGCTTCTAAACGAACGGTGCAGCAAGGCGACAGCCGCCTGGAGTGCGCCGATGTGAGATGAACTCGTGTTGCGGCTCCATCATCTTCCATCCGCTTCAGCCCTACGCGGGCGCTCCGAGATTGATGTTGATGTTCTTTTCCTGCGTGAAAGAGAGCAACTCCTCCAAACATTCCTCGCGGCCAATACCGGATTGCTTGTAGCCTCCGAACGGTGCGCCCAGGAAATGCTTGCTCACGTCATTGATCCAGATGAAACCTGCTTCGACGTTCGCGGCGGCACGGTGAGCGCTGCGCAGATCGTTGGTCCAGATCGAAGCGGTCAGGCCATACTCGACTGCGTTGACCTCTTCCAGCATCGCGGCTTCGTCGCTCCATCGAAATACGCCGACAACCGGCCCGAAGATTTCCTCGCGGGCGATCCTCATGTTTGGCTTCACATCGGCGAACACGGTCGGCTCGATAAAGAGCCCCTTCGATAGCGCCGGGTCGCCCGGCGGGCCGCCTCCGGCGAGCAGCCGCGCCCCTTCGCTCTTGGCGGATTCGATGTAGCTCATCACGCGATCGAACTGCGTCTTGGAGATGATCGCGCCCATGGTGGTGGCCGGATCGGTGGGGATTCCGGGCTTCCACCGCTTGATGCGAACCTTTATGCGATCGAGCACGGCGTCATAAATTTTTTCGTGGATGAAGGCGCGGCTCGTCGAGCCGCACGACTGGCCGCACCAGGTGAAATTCATGCCGCCAACCACGCCGGCCGCCACAGCGTCAGGGTCGGCATCCGGATAGGCGATCAGCGCGTTCTTGCCGCCGAGTTCCAACAGAACTCGCTTCAGCGTGTCGGCCGCGGCGCGCATCACCGCTTTGCCGGTTGGCACGCTCCCGATCGCCGCGATTTTGGCAACACCCGGATGACTAGCCAGCGCCGCGCCTGCCTCCTTGCCGCCCGGCACCAGGTTGAACACGCCGGGCGGAAGCAGGCCATCGATCAATTCGGCAAGCCGCAGTGACGAAAGCGGCGCCTGCTCCGGCGGCTTCATGACGATGGTATTGCCGGCGGCGAGAGGGGCCGCTGCCTTGCCGGCGATGAACATGAATGGGTGATTGAAAGGCACGATGCGGCCAACGACTCCCAACGGCTCGCGCACCGAAAAGTTCAGTCGGTCCGGCCCCTGCGGGATCGAGTAACCTTTCATCTCCGTGACCAGCCCCGCAAAGAACTCGACTTGCGCCGCCGCGACATTGGCGTCGCCAATCATCTCCGAAATGGGATTGCCGCAATCGGCGGAGTCGATCATCGCGAGCTCGGCGGCGTTCTCGCGCAGCACACGCGCGATTTCCTTGAGCATCCGAGCCCGTTCGAGCGGCGGCACACGCCGCCATTCTGCGAATGCTGCCTTGGCGGCGCGCACTGCAGCATCGACGTCCTCGACACTGGAATCGGCCGCCCTGCCTAACGAGTCACCGGTACCTGGGTTCGTCTGCTCTGCGTACCGGCTGTTCTTGGGCTCGTGCCACCTCCCGCCATAGTACACCCCACGCTGTACCGGCAGGTTGAGCTTGATGGAGGCGAGCGAGTTCGGCGGAACGGGCGTATTCATGGCGCACTCTACTCCCGAGACGGTCTTGTCACTGCGAAAATACCTTCCGGCCGTGAGGCGGTCCAGGACGTCGTCAAGGCGATGCGCTCCAATACGCGACATCATGAAGCTTCATCCTCGCTCCTGACTGCGTTGTATGCACGAAATGCAAGTATGTTACGTGGCCGTCTTCGGCCAAGGAGAAGGCGTGCGGCTTTGCGCATTCCAATGCAGTTCGAGGTTGGTGATCAGCGCAGGACTGAAATGACAGTAGGCCTGCTCGCGTGCATAGACGGCCATGTAGTTCCGAAAAAGATCGAGCGGCTCCTCGGCAATACGAAGCGCGCGTCGATTCCCGGCTGCACTCACCAGGCCGGAGCTCGCCAGCCCGTTCAGCGCTTCTGCGATTGCATCGTCTATCATGCCTGCATCGACAACCATATCGCAGATCATTGCCCCCGCAGCGCTGGCACATTCGATTCGTCGCCCAAAGAGAATGGCCTGGCGGGCGATGCGATCTCCCGTGAACCTTGGCAACCTGAGATTGGCAGCGCCGGGAATGATGCCTTCCTTGCGGGCCGGAAGCGTCAGGTAAGCGCCGCGTTCAGCGATCACGTAGTCGCAGACGAGGATGACCTGGCAGTGTCCCCCGATGGCAAATCCCTCCACGGCCGCGATCCATGGCTTCTCAATGGTTGCCCCCCCGCATTCGTCCGGAGGGGCGTCGCCCAACACCGAGAGGCCTCGATAGATTTTGTTTACGTAGCCGAGATCGCGTTGCAGGTACCAGACGAAGGGGATTCGACCATAATAGAGATGCGTCAAGTTGATGCCCGCGCCGAAAACGCGCCGCCCACTGTACTTCGCGTGTTCGACTTGCGAGCCGCGGAGCACGACAACATCGGCAGCATCATCAAGTAATGCGAGGTCGACGCAGATCTCCATCCCGTCCACCGTGCTTTCATCTTCGGCATTGAGAAAGCGGGGATGCTCGTAGCTGACGACGCACGCGCTGCCGCGGCGTTGCACCGAGGCGCCTTGGAGTTCCACAACGCCATCGCGCCTGAACCGGTCGAGCAGGTGAAGTGATTCCGGCCGTGGTGCCAACATGGAATGACAGAGGTGGCGCCCGGCGTTTTGATTGGCCAAAACGGCGGCGGCAAACAAACCCTGGTCGATTTCGATACCGCTTCGATCGCGTTGGAGGCGTCCGCTTTCGGCCGAGAGGTCCGACTTTGTTGGCACGAGGCCCGGAAGGGCCTCCGCCGCGTCGAACACGAGTTGTTGGATTCGGACCTGGCGGGCACCTCCCGCAGTCAGGACGTTATAAAGGCTCTCCACGTGGGCGCGCAGAAACTGCTTGCGGGTTTTGCGTGCGGCTTCCGTGATCTGTTCGGCAGCGGCGCGCTCGCATTCGTTGCGGCGGTCGGCAGGCGGAAGCAGAGCGGTCAGGCGTGCTGATTGCAACCAGTAGTCAGAAAAGCGGCGGCAGTCCTGCGCGTAGGATTCGGTCAGTTTCGGCTCCGCCCGGTTCCAGGCTGATACGTCATCGGCCGAGAGTCCCGCTGCCGCGAGGCAATTCGGGTCGGTCAGTAGGGTATGTTGGCCAGACATCGCAGGCGTCCTCAATGTTGTCCGATCATGTGCTCCTGATACGCGCGAAGCGGGCCGTCAACCTGTACTCCGCGAGACGGTTGGGCGTCCGTCATTCCGCCGCTCCTGCCGGGAGCTTCATGCCGAGCGCCGTTATTCGCTCGCGCACATCTGATTCCGCCAGGGCCGCCAGAAAGGCTTGGACAGCCGGACGAGTCCGGCGGCGATCCACCACCAGAAAATCGTAGTGTTCGGGCGCTATCGGCAGAAATGTCAGGCCGTAGAGCTTCGCCACGTTGGCTATTGCGATCCCCCAGTCGGCGCGACCTTGTGCGACGGCGGCCGCAACTGCGTTATGGGATTTCGGCTGGTTGGCGTACCCCGGTGGACGGCGGCCTTCGAGCAACTGATCGATCAGGATGCGGGTGCCGGCGCCGGCATTGCGATTGACCATCAGGCAAGACGAATCTGCGAGCGCAGCATGTAGCGCTTCCTGCGCGCTTTTGCCGGAAAACCGGGCATCGCCGCTGCGAAACACGAAGCCTTGCATGCGTTGCCAGCCGGGATGGAGGGAAATTCCGGGACGGACCAGATGGCTGTTGTACTGACCGGTCGCTGCATCGAGGAGGTGCACCGGTGCAATGTCGCATTCGCCACGCTCTGCCGCCGCCACGCCACCCATGCTGCCGATTGCGACCGTGCGCGCCGTAAACCCCTTTTCGGACAGTCGCTGGATGACGACGTCAAGCGCGACGCAGTGGCTGCCCATAACAACGATGTCGGGTGCCTTCGCGGTCCCGCCGATCAGTGTGACCTCCCTGGTAAGGCCCGCGTCGAGACCGGCGCTCAGCGCATCGATCGCCACGAAGCCGTCGGCCTGAGAGAACGACGTTACGGCGCCCGAACCCTTCCCGGTTGGGAAGGCCACCGGTCCGCGCTCGCCCGGCACCAGCGCCACCAGCACGAACTCTTGCCGGCCCATCTCGGAAGGAATTCGGACCGGCACGAGCGCTTTCACGGATTGTGCCGCTTCGGCCGGCAAACCTGCGCGAGCCCGGACGATCGGCGCGACAAACGCGTGGAAGGTGAAGATCGCCGAGGTCGGGAAGCCGGGCAGCACGGCGATTGGTTTGCCGTCACTGACCGCAAGGCACAGTGGCTTGCCGGGCTTGAGGGCGACGCCATGCACCAGCACGCCGGGCGGTCCTAGTCGCGAGAGCACCCGATAAGACAGATCGCTCACGCCCTTCGACGTGCCGCCTGAGAGCACCACCATGTCGCACGCAGCCAGCGCGTGACGGACCGCCGCTTCGAGCTTGGCCTCGTCGTCTGGAACGACGCCGTAACGGACCGCCTCACCACCGGCTTCCTCCACGGCCGCGCCTACGATCGCGCTATTGCTGTCGTAGACACCGGCCGGCGGCAGCCGCGTGCCCGGCAGTACCAGTTCATCGCCGGTCGACAGCACGGCCACCTTCGGCCGCCTTATCACCGGAATGTCTGCTATGCCGCACGCAGCCAGAATACCGATTTCGCGCGAGCCGATCTGCTGGCCGGATCGCAAAACCGTTTCGCCGCGCGCCATATCGGAGCCCGCGAAGGCGACGAATTGACCCGGCGTGGCGACGCGCCGCAAGTCGATCGCTGGTCCTTCGGATGTTTCGATCAGCCCGGTATGCTCGATCATCACGACAGCATCGGCGCCGCGGGGCACCGCCCCGCCGGTTGCGATCGCGCTCGCCGTGCCGGCTCGTACTTCGAGGGCGGGCGGATGGCCGGCAGCGATCACCTCAGCATTGAGCAGAAGCCGTCGAGGCGCACGATCGCTCGCGCCGAGCGTGTCGGCCGCCCGCACCGCGAAGCCGTCAACGTTGGCGCGGTCAAACGCCGGCACATCGGTTCCGGCGGCGACGTCGGAGGCGAGCACACGTCCGAGCGCCTGCGTTATCGTCATCACCTCAGCCGCAAGCGGCGATCGATCAATGGCGCCTTCAAAGCGCCGGCGGGCCTCTTCAGGCAAGATGACTTCAAGGAACTGTTCTTGGTGCGCTGCAGACCGCACCTTCGCCAGCAGGTCCGCGCTCTGATGTTGCGTCTCGCGATCTGCCGTCATGAGAGCATGCTCATGGTAACGGAAACACGGTGACAAGGGCCCCTGACGCCAGCCCTTCGCTTGCGGCCGGTATCAAGATCCATCCATCCGCCTGGGCAAGGGCAGAAAGCGGCAGGTATTTCGATGCGAGCGGTTCGACGCCATCGCCAACCGGCCGCACCAGGACGAATTCGGCCAAGCCGACGGTCGAGGTGACTTTTCGTATTAAGGCGCTTTTGCGGGACGTCAGGTGCTCTGTGCCGCCGCGAAGCCTTGCCAATGTCGCTCGCCCGATCAGCAGCCACACGGCCACAGCCGCATCGAGGCGGCCCGGCATCAGCAACACCGGCCGGGAATTAGCCATGCCGAATGCCGCGGTCTCGCCTGGCGACAGCGCAATGCCGTGGACTTCGACGGTGCCGACTCGCCTCAAGGCATGCACCGTACGGTCGCGCGGGCCGCTGCCGGTGCCTCCAATCATCACAACGGCATCCACGCCGTCGCCGGTAAGGAGCGATTCCAGGTCCTCGCCGGGAATCGTGGTCACAGGCTCGCCGCCATCGGCAGCGATCGCACAGGCAACCCAGTCCGCGATGGCCTCGGCGAGGTCGTTGCGACCGTGGCCCGCGCGAGCAACCCTGATGCGAGGCTTGCGCACAGTGGGCCACCTCATGCCGAGCGCCTGCATGGCCGCTACGTCAACGGAGCGCAGCCGGTCGCCCGCCTGCCGGAGCACTTCGCCGATGCTGGCATCAGTGCCGGGCATCAGCACACCCTCGCCTGGAGTCATCGCTGCATGGAGCTCGCCATTGCCGCCGCGCCACGTTACTGCTTCAAGGGGTGCCACTGCGTCACTGTCCGCGCACAACGCTTCGCCAACTGCGAGTTCGGGCAGTTGCGGCAGTACGGTGGGTGCATAGGGCCCGGCGTCGGTCGTCAACTCGGCCTGCACCGCCCAGCCGTCGATCAGAGCGAGCGGCAGCGCCGGATGCTGGCCTGTGGCGACAATGTCCTGCGCCAATGTGGCCCCTAATGCGGCGGCGGCCTGCATTTCGCGCGGCGCCGACGGATGGACGCGTTCGGTGATCCGCCGCATCACATCATCAAGCGGCATCAGGCACGCGGTTCGTTGGCGATGCGCCACTGGGAGGACCATAACGGTTATGTGGAGGGGAAGGGAGGCCATGGTCAAGGAGGCTGCGAATACGCCTCAGGCCTCCAGAGGGACGGCTCACGCCTGGAGCCATTCGAGTGCACGCGGGCGGAAATTGAGTTCGTGTCGGGCCTTCTCGTTGGAGGCGCCGCGCAGGCGCGTCGCGTAGTGGTTGGCTTAGAAGCCAAAACACGAGAGAACAATCGGACACGATCCACAACGGCACCGCTATCTGCTAGGCTTTTGGCCGGCGGATTTGAAGGTGTTCAGCCGCCGTCACGACCTCGGAGGAGGAAACCATGACAAGCAAGCAGGAAAAATCCGCGCCCCATCTCCTGGATGTCGCCGCCAACGGTCTCCTCGACCGCCGGGCACTCCTCGGGCGCGGCATGCTATTCGCAGGTGCCGCCGCGACGGGGGTGGGCAGTTCGCTCACCGGCGCCGCCGCCGAGCCGCTGCCGGTCGACCCTTGGAGCAAGGAGCCGGGCGCGGTGATTCCACCTTACGGAGTGCCGGCGAAATATGAGAGCAAGGTCGTCCGTACTCTTACGAATCCGAATAATGAGCCGCGCACTAGCAATGCGCGCACACCCCACCATCTCCTCGACGGCACGATCACTCCGAACGGCCTGCATTTCGTCGTCGCGCGCGCCGGTTTTCCGGATATCGATCCGAGCAAGCACCGCCTGGTCATCCATGGTCTCGTGAAACAGCCACTGGTTTTCGACCTTGAGGCGCTGTCGCGCTACCCGAAAGTGACCCGCATCAACTTTGTCGAGTGCGGCGGCAACAGCGCTCCCCTGTTCAACAAGGACCCGGTTCAGGCGAATGTCCAGGCCATTCACGGCCTGCTGTCGTGCTCCGAGTGGACCGGCGTGCGACTTTCCACGCTGCTCGAGGAGACCGGCATCGATCCCAGAGCTAAATGGCTCCTCGCAGAAGGGGCCGACGGGCCCAGCATGAACCGCAGCATTCCGCTCGCGAAGGCACTCGATGACGCGATGATCGCGCTCTATCAGAACGGCGAGCGCATCAATCCGGCGCAAGGCTATCCGATGCGGCTGCTGGTGCCGGGCTACGAAGGCAACATGAATGTGAAGTGGCTGCACCGTATCAAGCTCATCGAAGAGCCGGTGATGGCCATCAACGAGACGCTGCAATACACGTATCGTGTGGCCGGGCCGAAGATCTGGCAGTTCTTCTTCCCGATGGAGGTCAAGTCCTTCATCACCCAGCCGTCGCCCGGGTTGACGCTCAAGGGGCCGGGCTTTTACGAGATTTCCGGTCTCGCGTATTCCGGCAATGGACGCATCGCGAAGGTGATGGTGTCGGCCGACGGCGGCAAGAGTTGGGGACAAGCGGCGCTGGATGCGCCGGTGCTGAGCAAGGCGCTGACTCGGTTTCGAATGCCGTGGCGCTGGGACGGTCAGCCGGTCGTGTTGCAGAGCCGCGCCTGGGATGAGGCCGGCAACGTGCAGCCGACCCGCAGTGAGATGTTTGCTGAACGCGGCGAACCGAAGGTCAACACGCCGGTGACGGCGTTTCCGATGGGGCACATGAACGTGATCACGAGTTGGGCTGCGGACAGCAAGGGGGAGTTCAAGCATGTCTATGCGTAGGCGATTGACCTTGGCGGCCAGCTTCGCAGCGGCTTTCTACGGAGCGGGGACCGCGGCGGCCGCCGATCTGCCGGGCCTCGGTAAGCCCGTCAGCGAGGCCGACCTCGCGCTGTGGGACATGAGCATTGGGCCGGATGGCAAAGGACTGCCGCCCGGAAGCGGGACGGCAGCACAGGGCGCCGCCATTTATGCGCAGAAATGTGAAGCCTGCCATGGCAAGGAGGGCCAGGGCGGAAAAAATGCAATGCTCATCAACCCGCCTGGGAAATCGGATCGTACGATGGCGCTTTATGTTCCCCATGCCACAACGATCTTCGATTTTACCCGGCGTGCGATGCCATTTCCCGAGCCGAAATCCCTTTCGAACGACGAGGTATATGCCCTGACGGCTTTCATCCTGGCCGGCAATAAGATCATCGGCGAATCAGAGGTGATGAACGCGGAGAGTTTGCCGAAGGTGAAGATGCCGAACCGGGACGCCTTCGTGAGCCGGTACCCCGAAAAGCGCTGAAACGCGGGGTGGCCTCTGGGAAGCTCTCTCAGAGGCCGCCTCGTCGGCTGAGGGGCAGTCACGGCGGGGCGGTCAAAGCTTTGCGCCAGCAAACCAGCTCGCCGGCTACGCCCTTTGACAATCGGTCATGTACTTGCCGCAGAACGCCGCGACTGTGAGGCTCTTGCTTTGGGGCGGTGGGTTTGCGGAACCCGGATACGATCGAGGAAGCTGCTTTGGCCTTTTAGCAAGCTGGAGTTCGACCGCAAGTGATAGAGACATTGCGAGGTGCCGATATCGTCATTCGCGCGCTTGAACAGCATGGAATCAAACGTCTCTTCACGTTGTCGGGCAACCACATCATGAGCCTGTTCGACGCCGCGTTGGGCAGCACAATTGACCTTGTGCACGTGCGCCACGAAGCGGCTGCCGTGCACATGGCGGACGCCTGGGGCCGGCTCACCGGCGAGCCCGGTATCGCCATGGTGACCGGCGGGCCCGGACACGCGAATTGCATCGGCGCGCTGTTCACTGCGCTCGGCGCCGAAAGTCCAATGGTGTTGTTGTCAGGTCATGCGGCCACGTGGGAACTCGGCCGCGGCGGCTTTCAGGAATTGGACCAGACCGCCACCGCCGCGCCTGTCACGAAAGCGTCCTGGACGGCTGCATCCACTGTCGGCCTTGCCGAAGACATCGGTCGCGCCATCAGCATCGCGCGCTCGGCACGACCGGGCCCTGTGCATCTGAACCTGCCGTCGGATCTGCTTGATGCGACCGTGGCCGCCAGCCTGATGTCTTGGCGCAAGCCGCACCAACTGCCGAGTGTTGAACTGCATGAGGGTGTCGCTGACGCTATCCTTTCGGCCATGCAGGCAGCGATAAAGCCGGTCATCCTCGCGGGCCCGCACCTGTCCAGCCGCCAGGGACGTTCGTTGCTCGCCGAACTTGAACAAATAACGGGCGTCCCTACTGTGGTGCTTGAAAGTCCGCGCGGCGTGGCCGACGCCACCATCGGGGGCTTTGCAGACATATTGCGGCAATCCGATCTTATGGTGCTCCTCGGCAAAGCGCTGGATTTCACCTTGCGCTGGGCCGAGCCGCCGGTGGCGAGCACCGTTGTTCGGATCATCTCCATCGACCCAGATGGACGACTGGTTGCGCGCGCGGCGCGCGAGAAAGGTGAACGGCTTCTGATCGGTGCAGTCGCCGATACGATTCCGGCAGTCCGTATGCTGATTGGCCGCGCCCGCTGTTTCGCGCCGCGGCTCACGACGTGGCTCACTGAAGCGCGTGCGGCAATCGACATGCGTCCAAGCAATTTGAAACACTTGACGTCGACGGTGCCCGGCACGCTCCATCCGGCCGAGGTATTTAACGCGCTTCAGCCCGTGATGTCTCGCGATCCGCAAACCATTCTGATCTGCGACGGCGGCGAGTTTGCGCAATGGGGTCAGTCCCTCCTCAAGGCGCCACGGCGGTTGATCAATTCCGTGACCGGTGCCATTGGGGCAGGGCTACCCTTTGCATTGGCGGCGCGCCTCGTTGATAGTCAGGCGCCGATATTCGCCATCATGGGGGACGGTACATTCGGGTTCCACATGGCCGAAATCGAAACGGCGGTGCGCCGACAGCTGCCCGTTATCGTCATCATCGGTAATGATGCGCGCTGGAACGCCGAGAGCGAGCTCCAGCGCCGCTACTATGGTGAAAACCGCATGCATGGCTGCGATCTGCTGCCAGCCCGTTACGACCTCCTCGCGACTGCGCTCGGAGGCCATGGCGAATTCGTGGACGCCATTGACCAGTTACCCGGCGCGATCGCGAGGGCCGTGAGCAGCGGCAAGCCGGCGGTCATCAACATCATGACGCAAAGCATTTCGGCGCCGGCGCTGCGCCTTGAGCCATAGATCCCTCGTGACGCCACCCCGTGCGACCGGTGCGACGGTCCCGAACTCGGCCAGGTGCGCACGAAAGGATCGACTTGGTGCAACACGGCGTCCAGCACAACATAAACGTCAGGCTGTTGTTCTCAACTTGACCTTGCCGTCAGCTTGATTTTTCCCTTCCCCTGAACTTTGTGCACGCTCGGAGGGCTCCAGCGTGTTTGCTGCTGGGGAGGTCAAGCGCCACATCAGACCCGAGGGAGCGTAGTCAAGCTGGACCTCGCCGCCGACGGTCCGCTTCGCCATCAAAGCTATAACCGTGCTGCCGAACCCGGACCGCTGCGGCGGTGACACGTGCGGCCCATTTCGCTCGGTCCAGTTCATTGCAAAGACACCGCCCTCAAGGTGCCAACTCACATCGACACGACCGGCGTTCACCGATAGAGCGCCGTATTTGCCAGCGTTGGTCGCAAGCTCGTGCAGTGCGAGGCCAATGGCTTGCGCAGCGGCTGCATTCAGACGCAGATTCGGGCCATCCACCGCGATCCGAGACCCGACAAGATCCGCAAAAAGCGCGAGTTGGGCGCGCACCAGGTCCTTGATACCAACTCCCTGCCACTCGTTCCGAATCAGCAAGTCCTGATTGGCTGCAAGGGCTTGGATGCGCTCAGTGAAGCGTGGGATAAAGTCGTCAGGCTCACGAGCCGCGGTCTGACGGGCGATTGCCTGCACGAGGCTGAGCATGTTCTTGGCGCGATGATTGACCTCAGTCATTAGAAGTTGAATCTGCTCCTCGTGAGCTTTCCGCTTCGTCACATCCTGGGCCACGCAAACAAACAGGCGTCGCCCATCTGATTGGGTTCCCAGGGCGGAGGAGACAAAGCTCCAAAGGCGCTCGCTGCCATCTTTGGTGCGGATCTTCGCTTCAGCCGGTTCCGCCTCAGGCTCCTCTGAATTGATTTGGTAGATCTTCTCGAGCATTTCGGCCGAGCGTTCGCCGTGAGCGCGAGATTTCCAGTCGTCTATGCGGCGCAACTCCTCTCTCGAATAGCCGCTTCCTTCAAGCCAGCTTTGACTGATGGCGAGGATCTGCTCCCGATCATCGAACAAAAGGACTGGAAGCGGCGACTGCAGGAGCGAGGACCTGAACCGTTCCTCACTCTTACGTAATTCCTCCTCAGCATGTTTGCGGGCAGAAATGTCCTCAAACGTGCAAACAAAATAGTCGATTGACCCATCGCTCTTGCGCACGCAGCCGTTGGTCAGCCTGGTCCAGACGACCGAGCCGTCCTTGCGCCGGTAACGCTTGTCCATGCCAAAGCTATCGATCTCTCTATCGCGCATGCGCGCGACATGAGCAAGACAGGCCCGGAGATCGTCAGGGTGGTTGATCTCCTCCAGGGACTTGGCGACCAATTCATCGGGCCGATAGCCCAGAATGCGGCACAGCGCCTCGTTGACCCTGAGCCACCTGAAGTCGGGGTCAAAATGTGCGATGCCCACCGCGGCATTCTCGAATGTAGCCCGGAACCGCGCCTCGCTCTCGGCGAGAGCGCGCCTGGCCTCGACCCTCTCGTTTATCACTTCGCTGAACAGCAGCGCGCCGCCGATCCGGCCATCTACGGTCCGCCAAGGCTTCATTAACCACCGGCACCAGTCGATGCGACCATCCTGACGCAGGAACTGGTCTTCCTCGTCGGCCAGCTCCTCGCCAGCTAGCACGCGGGAATGAGCCTCCCGCCATTGCTGGGGAATCTCGGGGAATAGCTCGTAGTGCGAACGGCCGACGAGCTTGAGATCGGCCGGCAGCCGAAAATCGGAAATGTAGCGGCGCGAGGCGGCCAGATAACGCATCTCGTTATCGAACATGGCAATGGCGGCCGGCGCATGTTCGACGAACATTGCTAGCTGGGCCTCGTGCTCCGCAAGCCGCAACTCCGTACGCTTGCGTTCCGTGATGTCCCGGATGATTTTCGAGCAGCCGATGATGCGGCCTGCGGCATCTCGCACAGGCGAGACTGTGAACGACGCGTCGAGCGTCCTTCCATCGTTGCGGAGAAGCGTCATGTCGCGGTGCTCGATGGACTCGCTTCGAGCGAGGCGGGCCAGGATGATATCTTCCTCCCCCTGCCCATCTGCCGACACCAGGCGCCGGATCGACTGCCCGATCATTTCGCTGCTTGAATAGCCGAACATGCGCTCGGCAGCATCGTTCCAGCTCGTCACGGTACCAGAGAGCGTCTCGCTGACGATCGCATCGGCTGAAGAGGTGACAACGGCCGCAAGGCGCGCCTGCGCCTCCTCAGCATTCTTGCGTTCCGTGATGTCGCGTACGATACCAGCAGCTCGGACCGGCATCCCTGCGGCATTCCTTTCCACCAGGCTCTGATCCTCCAGCCAGCGGACGGCGCCATTCTGCATCACTGTGCGGAACTCAAGGCGGCGATGTTGATCGGAATTGGGACAGGCACTGCGTGCCAGGTGCTTCTCGAACCATGGGCGGTCCTCAGGGTGCACGAGGGAGAGCAGCAGCGCCCTGGATGCCGGCGCTCCCGGTTCGACCCCGAGAAGCTTGCGAGTCTGTGCCGACCAGACCAGCGTGCCGCTGGCGAAATCGAAGTTCCAGTGACCTAATCCCGCCGCCTCCTGGGACAAGCGCGAGCGCTCCTCACTCGTACGTACGTCGTGCTCCGCCTCGAGCCGCTCCCAGGCCTGGGCAAGAAAATTAGTTATCGTGCCGAGCCAGGCGACTTCGTCTTCGGTGAAGCTCTCCCGCGTCGCCGAGGCAACCGCAAACGTACCAAGCAACCGACCGTCGGACGCCTTGAGCGGGTAGCCGGCGTAGGCCGTAGCGCCGAGGTGGCGCATGAGGCCGCCATTCGGATCTGATACAATGCGCTGCCTGTCGGCCACAAGCGGTTGGCGGCTTGCCGCAGCAGTCCCACAATACTCTTGACCGAGTTCGAGCGACCGGGCCACCTCCAGGCGTTCCGACGGTATGCCGTGCACAAACGCCAGCCTGAGGCGCTGCGCAGCGGGATCGAGGTGGTAACTAGTGCAGACCACCACATCGATGGCCGACCTGATGTGCTCGAACGTCATACGGCTGAGTTCGCTCGGCTCGGAGGCACGGATCAGGTCCGAGGTAACTTCAAGTAGCAATGCCTGCCGGTCGGCGTGCTGTCGCAGCGCATCCTCGGCGCGTCGGCGTTCGCTGATGTCTCGAAGGATGATGGACAGGCCGGTAACCTCGCCCGCGCCATCCAGAATCGGTGATACATTCGCCTCCACCGAAACAAGACGACCGTCCTTGTGCCGGCGCACGGTTTCTTTCATAACGGCGGTTCTGCTTGTTGTCGCGGCCGCATAGATGGCGGCGTGTTCAGCCTGATAGGCGTCGGGGATGATCAGTGCGACGATCGACTGTCCGCGCGCCTCGGCTTCTTCATAGCCGAAAAGGCGCTGTGCAGCCGGATTCCAGGTCTCGACTGTGAGGTCGGTTCCGACACTGATGATCGCATCGTCCGAAGCGGCAACGATGGCTGCAAGTTGCGCGTTCCGTGGCTCCGGCGCGCGCTGAGATTTGATTAATTGAACACCGCGTACGCAGCTGCGGATCGCCCGCCCGAGCATTCCGGCTACGTTGCCTTTTTCTTTGTGCAGCCGCAAGGTCAGCTCGCTTGCCTCGCACAATCAGCAGATGCGAGACAAAAATTCAGATGCATCGAGCGGGATGCAGCAATCGTGCTTGAGTTTCCACGTGCGCCAACGTGGTAGCTCGTACGCCCGAGCCAAGATCTAGCGACGTCCCGCATCAAGTTCGCTTCGACAGCCCGTGTGGAGCCTCGAGAACGATGCTGTGGACTCAAACAGAGTGACGGATCGACGCAGGAGCGTCGGTGCTATCGCCCAGTTCCGTTACATCATCCGGCGCGGTGCGGTTGTGCATCCCTGTCCCCCGCACAACTAGTGCACATCCAGGGATTGGACAAGCTAAGCCGTCGATAGATTGATGCTAAAGTGACGCACCATGCATTCCGCGCTTCTTACCCGAGTGGCGCTGGGCATGGTACTAAGCCCACCGGGGGGCTTGGCTGCGGCAGGGGCCTTGAGCGGTCTGCGTCCCGCGGCGAGGACAGCCAGTAACGCTGGAATGCGCAAACGCACCGAGGTTTCACGACGGTTCAATTTTGGGCTACGGCCCCCAGGCGTATGGAACTCATGAGGCCGAAAGCGGACCTGCGATATTCTCGAGGGACCGGCCCTCAGCGTCGATACCTAAAGTAGCCTCGGCTAAAGCAGCAATAAGCATCAAGGCGGCCGCAAACATATACCCTCCGGCCAGTGCCCATTGCGAGCCGGTACCGATCAGATATCCGAAAAGGGAGGGCGCGGCGGTCCCACCGATTGCGGTGCCGAGGGCATAGAAGATCGCGATTGCGAGCGCACGTGCCTCGAGCGGAAAAATTTCGCTCGCCGTCAGATAGGCAGAACTCGCCGCAGCCGATGCGAAAAAGAAAATCGACATCCAGGCGAATGTCTGTGTCCAGTCCGAAAATACATCAAGGCCGAACGCCAGCGCCGTGGCGATCAGCAGCACACCAGCGATCGCATAGGTTCCGGAGATCATGGCCCTCCGACCGAGCGTGTCGAACAGCGGGCCAAGAAGCAAGGGACCGAGGAAGTTGCTCGCTGCGAGAGGCACCAAGTAAATTCCGGTGCGGCCTTCAGATACGTTGTGAAATCTTGTGAGTACCAGCCCATACGAGAAAAACACCGCGTTGAACAGGAACGCTTGCGCAATCATTAGTGAAAGTGCGAGTACGCTGCGGTCGCGGTATCTCCCAAACATGGCTGAGAAGATCAGCCCAAACCCGAAGCTTTTCCGTGGATGAATTTCAAGACCGCCTTCCGGCGGCTGCAGGGGCTCCCTGGCTCCCTGCGCGACACGTTGCTCGATGTCTCTGACCGTAGCTTCTGCCTCTCGCTCATAGCCGTGCGTGACAAGCCAGCGCGGGCTTTCTGGGACGTAGCGTCGCAGAAGCAAGACGCCGAGGCCGAGGAGGCCGCCAATGGCGAAGCCAAGACGCCAACCGAGGTTGGGCGCGATCAAGCCAGGATCGAGGAACAGCAGCGAGGCACCGGAGCCCGCCACTGCTCCAAGCCAGAAGCTGCCATTCACGATGAGGTCAATGCGACCCCGATGTCGCGCTGGAATCAGTTCATCAATGGCCGAATTGATGGCCGCGTACTCACCGCCGATACCCAGGCCGGTGATGGCGCGAAACGTCGCGAAGCTCAAGAAGCTCCAGGACACGGCGGTCAGAAGCACCCCGGTGAGATAGATGACCAGAGTGATGTAAAAAACGAACCGGCGACCGAAGCGGTCCGTCATCCAGCCGAACAGCAACGCGCCGATTACCGCCCCAATCACATAGCTGGATGCTGCGTTTCCAATCTGTACGGGGGTGAGCCCCAGAGTCTGCGGGTTTTCCAGCACGGGCCCGATCGCTCCCACGATCGTGACCTCGAGGCCGTCGAGGATCCATGTGACGCCGAGCGCGATGACCACGAGCAGGTGGAAACGACTCAACGGAAGCCGGTCAAGCCGTGCCGGGATGTAAGTGTAAAGTCTTTCACTGCCGGGAGCACGGCGTGTCTCAGAGGGCGTGGCAGAGTGCGCGCTTGACGACATTTCGGTGCCGGCGGACCTGTCGGTTTAAACGGGCACGGCGTTAGAGAGTTCCAGGCCAGGCGATGGGCCCCGAAAGCAGAATCGCCGGAGCGATGTACATTCCCGCGTACGCAGGTACATTTACGACCTATGCGGTCTGCGACTGCTCAAGATAAGCCAACACCAGTCTTTCGCCCGCACGATCCCAACAGGCCCCGAGCCCGGTCGGCCGATGAACGCGTGGCTGCCTCATCCGCTGCCTGGCGCTATTGTTGCCGGCAGATGAAGGTCAATAACAAGTTGTTGGGAGGCGTCATGAGCCGCGACGACTCGCGAGTGCCAACAACACGGTCACGGCGGGTAGATCGCGGACAATGGTCGTCACCCATGCTGGCGCGATTCGCTTGACCGGCGCTTTAAATCTGAACATGGTCAATTGGCCTAGCCCTGGGAGAAACGAAAATGATCGGACTGTCCGCTGCACTCGCACGTAGAACCATGATAGGCGCAGCGATGGTCTTTGCTGTTGGTGCCAACTGTCTCGGAACGCGGTACGCATCTGCGCAAGGCGCGCCGGACTATGCGGCCCTCATGGCAGCACCCGACCGCAGCGAAGCTGACCGTGTGGCCGACAAGCGGCGCGATCCGGTGCCGTTCCTAGCGTTCGCTGGGCTGATGCCCGGCATGAAGGTGCTCGATATGGGGGCGGGCGCCGGCTACAGCACCGAGCTCGTAGCGCGCGTCATCGGTCCGGCCGGCACGGTCTATGGTCAGAATCCGCCTGATAACTTTGAGCGTGCAAGAAATGCGTTCGCAGCACGTGCCGCCACACCCGCAATGAAAAACAGCGTGACTCTACTGAGAGCTTACGATGATCCATTGCCAGCAGACGTGCACGATCTCGACATGATCACCTACTTGTTCTTCTACCACGACACGACGTACCTGAACGTCGATCGCGCGCAGATGAATCGCAAGCTGTTTGCCGCGCTCAAACCCGGCGGCTTTCTGGTGATCGCCGACCATTCCGCTAAAGCCGGCTCCGATCCGTCGGTCGGCAAAACTCTCCATCGCATCGACGAGGGGACGTTGCGCCGCGAGGTCGAAGCGGCGGGTTTCAAACTGGTGGCCGAAGGAAATTTCTGGCGCAATCCGAGCGATCCGCGCGATTTCTCCACCCAGCAGCCGACCGGCCCGGTGGACAACTTCGTGCTGAAATTCCAGAAGCCGCTGTAAACTTTCAATCCATCTGGTGACGGCTCCGCAGGTGTCGAATTTGCGACGCTTGCCACGAAGCCCGCCCGTCGCGCCAATTGGAGCGGTCCGGCAGCTTACCCTCGATAGCTCTCCGCATCGACCAGGTGCAGGTCTCCGAAGCCAGTGAGATGACTCCTGATTCACCGCGGTGCTTTATAGGCGTGGACGGCGGCTTACCTCCCAATAGCTGCCGTCAGCGGCGATCGTCCAGGACGCTCGAATATGACATGAGCACCTGAGCGCAGGCGGTGGCTTGCCGGATTGAGGGATATTGCCCGGGCAGAGGGCAAGGCGCGGCTACCTAATGTAGCTGCCTCAGCTGGTCGGGATTGCGCACCGCGTAGATCGCGGTAATCCTCCCATCCTCGATGTCGAGTGCCGTCGTCTGCGGTTCGCCATCAGCCTCCAGCGTCACGAAACCCGGCAAGCCATTGATGAAGCCTCCGCCGCTGCGTTCGCTCGCGCAAGCTTCAACGTGGTCGCTCGCCGCGCATCGGCTCGCCCCATCATGCGCCACGATCTGAAGGCAATCGCGCGATAAAGCTGCCGGACGGCGCGCCGATGACCGTGTCCTCAGCTTCGAGGATCGGCGCTCCGGTCCCCCGCGCGCCCAGCACAATCGCGCCGCCGAATCCTTGCCAAGATCCTGTTCGCGGTTCGCGGACACGCCATCGCCGAGGCGGAGGCGGGCTCTACTATCTCGGCGTCACCATCTGATGAACCGTGTTTGAGATGCCGCCCTCCGGGGGTGGGTTGAAGACGTGCACCGCAACAGCGCGCTCGCCGATAGTCGCGACATTCTGGGCCGGCCCCGGCGCACTATAGGGGTTCGGCGTGGCGCGCGCGATGGCGCTCGTGGGAATCTCGAACTCCAGATGCCGTGGGTCGCGGAATGTGGTCTTGACCGAGATGCCGTCGACCCGGACCAGGGACGTCATCATGAAGCCGCTGCCTTCAAGAATCACACGTGTTGCTGGAGATCCTTCCTGCACGCGACTGGGCGTGATCGCACTGATCACAGGTGCAAAGGTCGACGCCGCGAGCGGGGTGGCTGGCTTTGTCAACGTCACATACTCGGGATGGTAGTCGAGTTCGACCCAGCGTCCGTTTTTCATCACGCGCTCGATCTTTTTGGTGTTCGAGATGTCGCTCAATGGATCGGCGCTAACGACCACCAGATCGGCAAAATTGCCTGGGCGGATCGACCCGATCTTAGCGCTCCCGCGGGCTCCGTTCTTGCCTTCCAGCAATTCGGCAGGCCATGAGCTCGCTGCCTTCAATGCCTGCAGCGGCGTAAGCCCCGCCTCCACCAGCATTTCCATCTCGTGATGCTGGCTGAGCCCCGGGGTCCCGCCGGTGACCGTATCGGTGCCAGCGTGAATCTTGCCTCCGGCCGCCGCGTACCTCCGCGTGAACTCGAGCACGTTGCGGAATCCAGCCTCGAACTCTTTGCGATCGGCTGCCGGCAAACGGGCGAGCCACGGCATACTTTCGAAGCGCGAAGAGAAGTTCTTGATCTGTCGCTGCCGCGCGAGAATGCTGTCCGTGATGTTCCTGGGCACATAGAGAAGGTCGGGATTCCTCAGCGTTACATAGTCCTCGTATTCCCGCTGCCCGGCGCGCCGGCTCAGGCCGCCCCATTCGTAGTGTAGCGTTGGATTGAGATAAGCGCCGTGCCGCACCGCATCGGCGATCATCCCATCAAGCTTGGTCCAATCGGTCATCGAGGTCGCCCAGGTCAGCCGCTTGCCCTCCTGAAACGAGCGCAGCTCATCCGGCGGCATGATCGCCTCCGCAAAACCCCAGATGTGCTCGAAGATGTCCATGCCATCGCGCAGCGAGCCCGCGGCGTCGTCGGTGTGACCGAACACCACGAACCCTGCCTTGTGCGCCTCATCGGCTGCGATCGAATAGGCGCGGGCGATCCTGTCATTGTATTGAGGGAGCCACGCCAGGTCGGGCTCGTTGAGGAGCCAGTTGCGCACGGCCTGGCGGATCTCGGCTTCCGAGGACGCCTGAGTGAATTGCGGCCGGCCGCCGCTGTGAAAGAACCGTGGAAGATCAGTGGCATCCTGGCTCTTGGCGCGCAACGCCTTGGGGACGTTCTCGAGCGCCATCACGGACGTGACGCCGTGATTGACAAAGAGTTCGCCCATCCATTCCTGCCAGTGCACATGGGAATCGAACAATCCCGGAATGATGAATTTGCCGCTGAGGTCGATCACCTGCGCACCGGCCGGCGCGAGGGCGCCCGCATTGGGCAACTCGCGAATGATATTTCCTTCGATCAGCAGCGAGCGATCGCGAAGCGGCGCGTCGGAGATGCCATCGATGATGGTTGCCCCTTTTATGAGGAGCATTGAAGGCGCCTGCGCACGACTTGGCGACGGCGCGACAATGGCGAAAATTGCGGCGACAATGGTGCCGAGAAGAATGGCTCTCATGTTGGCCTCCCCGCATGCGCGAGCCGTTTTTGGACCGCCCGTTCCTAGTTGGTCCATCGGCTTTTTGATCTTGTGGACGCGGAAAGACTATTGCATTGCCACGGTCCGATCCAGCCGATCCGAGTGCTCCGGGCGTTGTCATGCTGGCCGCAGTCACGGCCCACCGCGGCCCGCGAACTCACTCAGCTCGCAACTCGGCGGCGGCATCGAGGACAGCACGGATGACTTTGTCGTAACCGGTGCACCGGCAGAGGTTGCCGGCGAGCCAGTAGCGCACCTCGGTCTCCGTCGGATCAGGATTGCGGTCGAGCAGCGCCTTGGCGGCGACCAGAAGGCCTGGCGTGCAGAAACCGCACTGCAGGGCCGCGTGTTCCAGGAATTTCCGCTGCAGCGGATGCAGATTTTGCCCGCGCGCCATACCCTCGATGGTCTCAACGTTGCGGCCCTCAGCCTCGACTGCAAGCATCAGGCACGAGCAGACCAGACGGTCATCCACCGTCACGCTGCAGGCGCCACAGTCGCCCGAGCTGCAACCCTCCTTGCTGCCGGTCAGATGCAACTCGTCGCGCAGGACGTCGAGCAGCGTGAGCTGAGGCTCACACAGAAACTCCGTGGGCTCGCCGTTGATGATGGTCGATACGTGATGCTTCCTCATCGACGCTTCCCCGCGCGCTCATAGGCGATCATCGCTGTGCGGCGTGCCAACACGCCAGCGACTTTGGTCCGGTATTCGATCGTGCCGCGCTTGTCATCGATCGGCTTGCAGGCGCGCTGTGCCGCCTCGCCGAACCCGGCAAGCGCGGCCTCGTCAAGCTTGCGCCCGACCAACGCGGCGGAAGCTTCGGGAACCAGGATCGCGGTCGGCGCCACGGCACCCAGTACGATCCGTGCATCGGTGCAAACACCGCCGGGATCGAGCGTCAGGCTCACCGCCGCGCCAACGACAGCGATGTCCATTTCGGTGCGCGGAATGAAACGGAGATAGGCGTCGGCCGAGCGCGGCGGACGTTTCGGCAGATGAAACTCAAGGATGAACTCGCCCGGGCCCAACGAGGTGCGCCCCGGACCGGTGGCGATACTTTCAACCGGAACCTCTCGCCGCCCGTTTGGGCCGGCGATCACACAGGTCGCGCGCGCGGCGATCAGCGCTGGCACGCTATCGGCGGCTGGCGACGCGTTACAGAGATTGCCGGCAAGCGACGCCCGACCCTGCACCTGGGTCGAGCCGATCAGATTGGCGGCCTCGACCACCCCGGGCCAGGCTCGCCGCAGGGCTTCGCATTCGCCGATCACGGCGCCGGGCGTCGAGGCACCGATGACAAAGGCGCCGTCCCGCTCGCGTATTCCAGAGATGCCGGGGATCTTCTTGATATCGACGATCAGTCCCGGCTTGGTGCGGCCGGAGCGGAGTTGAACCAGGAGATCGGTCCCGCCGGAAAGGACCTTCGCGATGCCGGGGGCTCCGGCCAAAATACGCACGGCCTCCTCGACCGTCGACGGGGCGGTATAATCAAGCATAACCTTGGCGTCTCCAAACATCCGGATGAACGCTAGTCCAGCATTGGTTGCCGGTCCAGGCCGGACTATCGCAATCGAGCAAAATCAGCCCTCTGTTGGGTACCAGATATGCCCACGCCATCTCGGCACCTGCGTGGTGCGGTTTCCTTGACCGGGGGTCAAAGCTAAGCTTCAATCTTTGACAGCGTGGCTCCGATGCCGATGGAGGGAGAAATGGTCAACCAGCCGACTGTCGAAGACAGGCTTATCGACCGGCGCACCATTCTGCGGACCGGAGCGGCGCTCGCTGCGGCCGGGCCGGCGCTGCTGCACGGAGCGCATGCCGAAGCGCAGCCGCGGCCCAACGGAGCATCGCGGACGACGGTCATCGACGCCCAGGTCCATGCCTACGCGGCGAACACGCCGGAGCGGCCCTGGCACAGCGTGCCCAACTGGCCTCCTCACGTTACCGGCGACGAGATGGTAGCGGCGATGGACAAGGTGGGCGTCGACGGCGCGATCTATATTTCCCCCTTTTCGATGTACCAGTACGACGCCAGCTACGCGGTGGAGGTGCAAAAGGCCCATCCTGACAAGTTCGCGCTGGTTAAGCCGGTCAACCCCGACGATCCGGCGGTGGCCGATGTCATCGCTGACTGGAAGAAGACGCCGGGCACGGTCGGCATTCGCATCATCATGACCAGGGAGTCAAAGCGCGCACCGGACGACCCCGGCTTCGACCGCATCCTGCGGGCAGCCGCCACAAACGATTTCCCAGTCAATGTCTTGTTCTGGGGCAATATCGAAGCCGGCACCGCGCTGATCGATCGTCATCCCGATGTGCGCTTCATCATCGATCATCTCGGAATCCTGCAGCCAAGCGTGCCGCCGGCGCCGCCGCAACCCTGGGCCGACCTCCCCAAGGTGCTGGAACTCGCCAAGCGCAAAAACGCGGTGATCAAGGTCACCGGCGCCTGCACGCTGTCCCGGGAGCCGTATCCGTTCCCGGACATCTGGGATCCCCTCGCCCGCGTGTTCGACGCCTGGGGTTTGGACCGCTGCCTATGGGGCACCGACTGGACGCGGGCGTTTGCTGTCGTCAACTACGAGCAGGCCGTCGAACCCTTCCTGAAGACAAACCGCCTAAGCGACGCCGAGCGGGCCACGCTGATGGGCGGCGCCTGCGCAAAGGCTTATAGGTGGTCGCCAAAGAAAGCTTAGTGCTAATTCGTGGTCGGTCCCCCGCCTGCGAGCGCGGCCGAATGCTGAGCGACGCTATCGGCGCACCCAACTGCGCAGGGTCAGCGCACCCGGCATAGGCGCGACCAAATGGAAGACGGGTGTCTTCGTGATAGCGGGACATCAGCGGCTCGGCAATTTGGAGAAGAAATCCCAGATCGCGACCGGCGAATCCAAGTCCTCGCCCGCAAGCGGCATGGCGTGCCCACCGTTCTGCACCGAATACAAAATGACCACGGGGGTGCCGTCCTTCACCCAGGTCATGCTGTCGACTGAGGTGCGCCCGCCTTTATGTGGCAGCGTCGCAGTCTGAGGCGGGGCCGCTACGCCCAACAGCTTTGCCCAATATCTCGCGGTGTCTTCGCTGGAGAGCACGTTGCCAAGCTTTGCGCCGCCCAAATTCACCATGCCGCCGCGAAATGGATTGATCGGGTCGGCGGTGCCGTTGACGATCATCACGGGAATCGGCTTGTCGACCTGTCCGCAATCGAGATTTTCCTTCACGGGCACGCTTGCCGAGATCGCGGCGACGCCGGCGAAATCCTC
>Ga0070734_10002025_pt1 | contig 26569 bp, 17 predicted proteins | sample Coa_R1_8_FD_66444 | JGI IMG/M metagenome (GOLD analysis project Ga0070734, IMG submission 66444) | Surface soil microbial communities from Centralia Pennsylvania, which are recovering from an underground coalmine fire - Coalmine... | ecosystem: Environmental > Terrestrial > Soil > Unclassified ... | reverse complement strand
CCAGCATTCATACCATTCCGCTGAACATCCTCCAGCCCGAACATGCATTTGACCTCTCCTCTGCCCTCGCCACCGTTGCAGGCGCGCGGATCTGGAGCGCGTTGGGTTCCGACCTCTTTCTTGCGCCACTGGTGAGCCAGGTGCTGCCTCTCCCCCATCAGTTCCGCGTTCTCCGTAAAGCGATGTCCGGATTTCCTATGCGTATGATGCTGGCGGACGAAGTGGGAATGGGAAAAACCATCGAGGCAGGCCTGCTCTTGAAGGAATTGAAACTGCGCGGGATGATAGAGCGCATTCTCGTGCTGGCTCCCAAGAGCCTGCTGCTCCAGTGGATCGTAGAGATGGACACGCTCTTTGGAGAGGCGTTCGATCTCGTTCTGCCGGGCGATTGGAGCGCTGATGTCGGGTTGCGTGGGGAGAACGCCTGGAAGCGATACAACCAGATCGTCACCTCCGTAGATTCGGTCAAACCGAAAGAGGGGCAACGGGGCTGGTCTCGGGACAAGATTTCCCGTTACAATGTGGAGCGGTTTCATGACCTTATCGGAGCCGGATGGGATCTCGTAATCATAGACGAAAGCCACAAAGTCGCCGGAGCGAGCGAGGATGTCTCGCGCTATGAACTGGCGAAGGAGTTAGCAAGAGCCGTCCCGCATCTGCTTCTGCTCACCGCGACTCCCCATAGCGGCAAATCGGACGCTTTTCGACGGCTTCTTGCTCTGTTGGACCCCGGCGCATTCCCTACTGGTGTTCCGCTCACTCGCGAACTGGTAGAAACGGTCGTCATCCGCACTGAGAAACGCTCTGCGACCGATGCAGACGGAAAACCGCTCTTTGCGCCCCGCTCCACGCGGCTTCTCAAAGTTCCCTTCGCCCCGCGTCATGCCCTACAACAGCAGCTCTATGAAGAGGTTTCGGAGTACGTTGTCGCAGGCTACAACAGAGCTGAACGAATGGGTGACAAAGGCTCACGTTTACTTCTTATCCTCATCCAGCGTTTGATGAGCAGTTCCACCAGAGCGATACGCCGCTTCCTGGAACAGCGCCTCGATGTGTTGGGAGGTGGTGATGCGACCGTTCGTCCATCAAGCAATGATCACCTTCCCGACGATACGGAACTCGACGATATGGTACAGGGCGTGCTCTTTACCCTTCCCACCAGCAACCAGGAACGCACGGATGTCGAGCGCCTGTTGAGTCTGGCGGTAGGTGTCGAAAGCGCCGGTCCGGATGCCCGCGCCGAGGTCCTCTATGAGCAGATGCGACAGATTGCTCTCGAAGAAAATGACCCATCTACCAGGTTCCTGGTTTTCAGCGAGTTTCGCGCTACACAGGATATGCTGGCGGAGTTTTTGGGGCAGCGCGGTTATCCGGTGGCGACGCTCAATGGCATGATGGACATTGCGGAGCGCAAGGCCGCTGTGGAATCCTTCCGCCATGAGGCACAGGCGCTTATCTCCACGGATGCCGGTGGCGAGGGACTGAATATGCAATTCGCCCATGTCGTGTTCAACTACGACTTGCCCTGGAACCCGATGCGGGTAGAGCAGAGGATCGGCCGTGTGGACCGTATCGGACAGACACGCGAAGTCCGGGCGACGAACCTGGTGTTGGAGAACTCCGTCGAAGCGCGCCTATATGAAATCTGGCAGGAGAAGCTCGCGACCATTCTGGCAGAGTTCGGGGTCGATAAAACAGGCGACGTACTCGACTCCTCGGAAGCCAGCATCGAGTTTGAGCGTCTTGCGCGTACCGCTCTGCTGAACCCGGAAGACCTGTCTCATGAGTTGGATTGCGTGGTGATGGACCTTCGCAAGGCCGCTGCAGAAGCCGCGCAGACACATGCTCTCTATACGGGAAAAGTTGAGGAGACGGACCACCTTCCCAGTGTGCCCCTGAGGGTATGGATGGATACCATGCTCGGCACGGAGTTGCAGGCATCGCCCGTCGAGAATGAGGGTTTCGACCTTTCGGAGCGCGTGATTGAACGCATCAATGCGCTCACCCCGTTCTTTGCTGAGGGCAAACCGGTAGCAAATCTACGTGTGGAGGGGCTTGGCTTCCCCCTGAAAGGCTGGTTTTCTCTCTGGAAAGTAGGCATTGCCGATGGGATGTGGCGCCAGCAGAATGTCTTCGCACTCTTCTCGACGGACGAAGGCAAGTCGTTCGGGAAATCTGCGCAACGACTCTGGGACGAATTGGCAACCCGTCGTGTGGCAATCCAGGTGGAAGGCGAGACGAATGAGTACGATTTCCTCGCCTTGCAGCGTCTGGCCGAAGAGGAATCTGCCGCTCTCTACGACCAGGTTGTACGCAAGACGCACGCGCGTGCAAAGCACCGACTGAGCGCTCTGGAGATGAGTTACCTGGCCCGCAGAACATCGCTGGCACGGATTGGGCTCGAGACAGTGCGGGAAGCCAGACGGCGCGAACTGGAGGCCGAGTACCAGAGTCGGAAAGCGGAAATCAATCTGGTGGCCCAGGCGCTTCCCGATATGACCTGCCTGTTTCTGGCGCGGGTAACGGCGCAATGAGATGGGTGGAAACGATCGCCTCGAAGCTGAAGCCTGACTTCGGAGGTGTTCCCACCTTCTGCGTGGACCCAGACCATCTGCTGGATATTCCCCAGGTGCGTGAATCCCTACGTGCCTCCGGGATGACCATCGAAGATTGGGATGGCCATCCTGCCTCGCTCGCTCCGCTCAAGCAGGTTGGCAACGAGGACAAACCACTTCTGGTTGTCGCCGACCCAGGCCGTCATCACATCGTGAGTTCCTGCCTGACCGATTTCCGATGGGAGACTATAACTATCGGCGAACTGATGCCGAAATTTGCCCTGGATGTTGTGAAGTCCGTGCCTACAGAACACTGGGATCGGCTGATGGAACTGCATAGCGAAGTACGTTCTCCACGGAATATACATGACACCGCCCTCCTTGTCGGCAGAGCGCTCTACGGCGTAGACCCCGAGTTTCTGCGGCATGGCAGTGGCTGGTTCCGGACACTTGTCTCTATAGCCGTTGGTGACGATCCTCTACCCGATCCTGTGGCCCGCGCCATAGCAAAGGAGGTAGTCTGGCCGATTACTCTGCCGAAACTGGAGGCGACGGAAGCATTACGCGAATCTGCAGCGGCACGCACGGTCTTATTAACCGCGCTCCAGACAGACCCTGCCTTGCTGGAAAGCGCCTCTGCAACAGAACGGATTCTTCTCGCCCAACTGGCTCCGTCGAAACCCAGGCGAATAGCGGACACCCCCCCGATAGACCTGCTTACAGAATGGGAACAGAAACGCCACAACGCGCAAGACCTACTGGATTTTGGTATCCTATATGCGAAGACCATTGGATCGAGCAGCGTTTCGGACGACACGCGACTGGAACTGGATCGGCGGTTCTCCGAATGGCTCAAACAGAACTATGGTCTGATGTTGAGTTCGCCTAATCCGGCGATTCTTCGCCTTCCTACCCTGTTGGATAGACTGGACAAGGAAATAGACGATGACAGGCTCCTGCTGCTTGTCGTAGACTCGCTGTCGTTGCGTGCTTGGGAAGGTACACGAAAAAGATGGCTTGCAGACGGCATCATCGGCGATGCTTCGACGCGGGCCGCTTTCGCAATTTTGCCGACGATCACCAGCTTGAGTAGGCGGGCTATTTTCGAGGGGAAATCGCCTTCTCAGTTTTCCTCGGAGCCGCATTCATCGCGTCTGGAACGACAGCTCTGGTCGGCGCGATACCCGAGAGATGGCGATTACTATACGGTGGAGGAAGCATTGGGAATACAAGACAGTTTCGCGAAAGCCCGGAGACGTATCTGTCTGGTGGATGTAAGTTGGGATAAGCGCGGGCACAGCATCAATCCGCGCCTCGATTCTATTGAGGAAGCGATTCATGTTTGGGCAGGAAAGACGCCGCTTCGTCAGATCGTGCGGTCCGGCCTGGAAGAGGGATACCACGTGATTCTTACGGCAGACCATGGGCAGGTCGAGTGTCGTGGCCACGGTCGCCCCAAAGTCGGTTCGCTGCCGGACGAGCGCTCCAAGCGTGTGCTGACGTTCGATAGCAAGACTGTGTGTGAGAGCTTCGCCAACGCCTGGTCGTCTCCCTTCCATCCTTCCAATCTGCCGACGAGTATGTGGCCTTTATTCGCTATAGGCTTCGTCAGTTACGACATCGAGGGCGCGGAAGCCGTCAGTCATGGCGGAATGAGTTTGGATGAAGTTCTTGTACCGGTGGTGGAGGTAAAACAGTGAATGAACGCATACCTGTGATGTATGACCGGGCGCTGCATCCCGAATGGATCGACTTCGCGCTGGAACAGTACCTCCGGGCTGAAGATGAGGATGCGTTGCGCAAAGTCTTATGCGATTATCTTCGTCCCCAGATACAGGGAGTAGAGACGATCAATAAAACTGCTCGTCAGCTTCAAAGAACTGTAGGCTTTAGGTCCTCTCTATCAAAAGAGCGACTGACTGAGATATATTGTCAGATGAGCGCTATGGCGCCGGATCAACGGGCAGCCTTACGCCTACAACTGCTTACCAAATCTACCCCTTTTGTGGAGGACTGTCTCACGGCAATGAAGAGAATTGCACTGCTCGGCGTGAAGGGAGTGGAGATCAAGCACATTTATGAGCGGTTAGTAGCAAAATACGGTGACCGCTCAATGGTCTATCGGCGAGTTCGGTATGTCTTGCAAACATTAGCGCTGTGCAAAGTCGTAGAATACCGTGAAAAGTGCTGGTTTCTCATTGAAACCTGATAGTACACAGCCAGACGACGGGATTCAGGGCAGAATTCGACGTCAGTTTCGGGGGTAGCCACGATGAATAAGACGATCCACTTTGCCGATCTGGAGTGCATCTTGTTTCAACTCGACTTCCAGCGTAGCGAAACAGCAGAGGGAAGTCTGATCTACACCCATACAACTGAAGGTTCTCAATTGATCTTTCCCCCTTATCAGGCCGAGGAAACCGTGCTGCCGCATCACTGGATGAAGACACGCTGGCAACTGGATGGACACGGCTTGATGGACAGTGAGCGCTTTAATCAAATCATCGATACTGGCATCACCAAGGGACTCTTCCATGAGTGAATATCAGTACTACGAGTTCATGACCGTTGATCGCCCTCTCACACCAGAGCAGATGAGCGAACTGCGCGCGCTCTCCACGCGGGCCGAGATCACCCCGAGCCGCTTCACCAACACCTACAACTACAGCAACTTTCGCGGCAATCCACGCAAACTGATGGAGTCCTACTTCGACGCTCACGTCTACGTCAGTAACTTTGGAACGTGTACCTTTATGCTGCGGCTGCCGCGAACCGTTCTTACGGACGATACGCTCGCCCGGTATGCCACCGGCGACGGATTGGGCTGGTGGTCCACCGATTCGCACACGATCCTGGAATGGCGATTGGACGGTGATCCCCCCGACGAGTGGGTCGAGGGGGAGGGCTGGATGGGCCAACTGCTGCCTATACGCGACGAGCTTGTGCGCGGAGACTACCGGCCGCTCTATATCGGCTGGCTGTCCTCCATTGCGGACGGATCGCTGGAGGAAGATGAAGAGGATGAGGAGGACGAAGACAGCTACGATCTGGAGGAAGAGGACGATGACGGCGTCCGTGGCGCAAGCGGCAGGGAGCCTCCAGTTCCTGCCGGTCTCGGATCTCTTACTGCTTCGCAAGCCGCCCTGGCAGAGTTCCTTTGCGTGGATAACGACCTGATTGCGGCCGCCGCACAGGCGAGCCCCGAGGTTCCGACGAACGAAGCCTCCCATCCAAAGGTGGCCGAGTGGGTAGCCCGGCTGCCGGAGCAGGAGGTTCGGGCGATGATCGCGCGCATCATCCAGGGCGAGGGCGCGCGAATTCAGACCGAGTTGCAGAGCCGTTACTATCGCTCCGGCAGCAAGCTCGCAGAGCAATCCCGAGCAGGGGCCGGTGGGAGGGGACGGACCGCCGCCGATCTCCTCGCTATGGCTGAGCAAACAGCACGCGAGCGCAAACGGCAAGCGCTCGAAGAGCGGGAGCGCAAGCGACATGCGCAACTGGCCGGGCTCATACCGCGCTTCTCGGAACTGTGGGCAACGGTAAACGCCCTGGCGGAGGAGCAAAAGTCGTCCTCTTATGATAAGGCCTGCACCCTGCTGATGGATATGCGCGCCGCCTACGCTCAGGCCGGACGCAGCCCGGAGTTTGATGCGGAGTTCGCACGGTTCCTGGGGCAGAACGCGCGTCGCACGTCGCTGGTACGCAAGTTGAAAGAGGTTCGTCTTACGCCATAGGACGATGTCCGCGCCATCGTGGCCTCACCCCATTGGAGGGAATAACGCCCGTTCCATGAGCCTTCCCGCTGATCCGGGTCTTGTAAAGTTGCGCTATCTCCGCTACAATAGAGTGTCTGTAGCACACGCTGAGTATCGCCAAAGGAGCGCAATAGCGAATGGCCCTGGATACCTTGCCCGAGAGCGCCACTCCCAGCTTCTATATCACCGGGGGCACACTCCCTGTGTCGGCCTCCTCCTATGTCGAGCGCCATGCCGACAAGGACCTCCTCGAAAGCCTGCTGCGGGGTGAGTTCTGCTATGTCTTGAACACCCGCCAGATGGGCAAGTCCAGCCTCATGGTGCGCACGGCCACCAAGCTGCGCCAGGCAGGCGTCGCTGTCGCCGTCCTCGATCTGACCGCCATCGGCCAGAACCTGCATCCGGAGCAGTGGTACAGCGGCCTGCTCACCCGCCTGGGGCAGCAGCTCGATCTGGAGGACGAACTCGAAGCGTTCTGGGAGGGACACGAAAAACTCGGCCCGATGCAGCGCTTCCTCGCCTCTGTGCGGGAAGTCGCGCTGCAGCGCCTCTCCGGCTCCCTCGTGCTCTTTGTGGATGAAATCGATGCCGTCCGCTCCCTGCCCTTCTCCGCCGACGAGTTCTTTGCGGGCATTCGCGAGTGCTACAACCGCCGCACCCAGGAGAAGGAGTACGAGCGCCTCACCTTCTGCCTGCTCGGCGTCGCCACCCCAGCCGACCTCATCACCGAGACCCGGATGTCGCCTTTCAACATCGGCAGGCGCATCGTCCTCACCGACTTCACCCCGGAAGAGGCCGCGCCGCTCGCAGAGGGATTGGCATCTAACCCCTCCGGCGGGGAGTTAGGTCGCGTCCTCTACTGGACCGGCGGGCATCCCTACATGACCCAGCGCCTCTGCCGCGCTCTGGCGGAGGCGTTGGCGGATCCGACTACGGAGGCGCACCAACCAACCGACGCCTTCGTGGACGCGCTCTGCGAGCGGCTGTTTTTGAGTAAGACCGCTCGGGATACCGACGACAACCTGGCGTTTGTGCGCAACCGCCTGCTGCGGAGCGAGGTGGACCTGGCGGCGCTGCTGGATCTGTATGTTCAGGTACGGGCGGGCAAGAAGATCAAGGACGATGAGACCAATCCGCTGATCCCCGTGTTGCGCCTGTCGGGGGTGGTGAAGCTAGAGCATGGGGTGCTAAAGGTCCGCAATCGTATTTACGACCGGGTGTTCGACCGGGAGTGGGTCATCGCCCACATGCCGGATGCGGAGTTGCGCAGACAGCGGGCGGCCTATCGGACCGGTGTGCTGCGAACCGCCGTTGTGGCCGGAGCCATTGTCCTGGCGATGGGAGCTCTGGCGCTTACCGCCAGGCGCCAGGCGAACCGGGCGAATCTGGCGACGCTTCGCGCCAACGACCGCGAGGCGCAGGCGCAGCGCCTGTCAACTGCGCTCCAACAGCAGAATGGAGCGTTGCAGAGCGCGAACGCAGCGGAGCGGGCGGCCACCCAGAGCGCCAAGGCCAACGCGCAGTTGGCCTCGCAGCGTGCCGAGGACCTGCGCCTCGCGCTGCTGAAAACCGATGCGGCCCGCAGAGAGGCTGCGGACAATGCTCGAAAGGCCGAATTTGAGAAGGGACTGGCCATCCAAAACAGCGCAGAGAGCCGGGCACGGCTGATCCGGTTGAACCAGGAGACCGGCGCGCGCCTGGAGAACGCGGGCGATCTGATCGGCGCGCTGCCGTGGTTTGTCGAGGCGCAGAAGTTGGAAGGAGACACGCCGGGCAGCCGCAGCCTGTTTGCAATGCGCCTGGCGAGCATCCTGCAGGCCGCGCCGCGCCTGGCGCAGGCCTGGAAACATGCCGATTGGGCCTCCTGGGGGACGTTCTCTCAAAACGGACAGCGCGTTGTGACGCTGGGGACCGATGGGCTGCATGTCTGGAACCGCATCAACAACACCCAACAGACGTATGTGCGCAACCTGCCCGGATTGGAAGATCTGGTTGTCAGCGACCACGGCAACCGTTATCTGGCGCGCCAGCAGGATGGAACCCTGCAGGCCTGGGACATGGTGACGGGAAAACGCGTCGGCCCTGCCATCACAGCGGCGAAGTCTACGATCCTCCTGCTCAGCGCAACTGGCAGTTATGCCGGCGCGTTCCGTACCGGCAAGCAGGAGATGCTCGTATGGGAAGTAGCCACCGGAATGCAGCATACGATCCACCTGATGGGAAACCGGACCATCACCCTGGCGGAATTCGATCCGTCCGGAGCGCAGTTGGCTCTGGGAGTCACTCCCTCCGACCAGATCCAGATCCGGGAGAGCGCTACCGGGAAAATTGTGACGCAGCAGGCGACGCATGGGGGCGTCAATCTCCTCCGATACAGCCCGGATGGCAGCACATTGGCGTGCATGGTAGCCGGCAGCGGCAGTTATATGGGGTATCTCTGGAAAATCGGGACGACCGAACTCAAGCCTCTCGCGGGGGCCATCACGGAGTTCGATGCCCAATTGCGTTTCAGTCCGGATGGGAAGCGGATTGCCGGTTCGCTGGGGAATGTGGTCCGGGTCTGGGATGCGGAGACCGGCGCGGCGATCTCCTCCGCGCTGAAGATGGACAGCCTGACCTCCGCCCTCATATTCAGTCCGGACGGGCGGCGGCTTGCCGCCGCCGGAACCGACCGTGCGATCCGGGTGTGGGACATAACCGACGGCAAGTTGGCCTGCTCACCGCTGCATAACGAGGATGTGCCGCTCACACTCGCCTTTAGCCCGGACGGGCGGTATCTGCTGGGCGGCTGTCTCAATGGCTCCGTGCGCGTCTGGGACACCCTGATCTGGAATAATCCGGGGCGCGCCCTGGAAAACGCCTCCCGTATGATGGAATCGCCCTATAGTCCGAATGGGAAGCGCCTACTGGTCTCGCTCTCTTCCCGGCCTGCAGGCGTCTTCGATGCGCTCACCGGTCGGCTTGCGCTGCCGCCGCTCACCTCGGAGGGCCGTGTTACCACCGCCATGTTCCACCCGAATGGGCAGCGTATCGCGACCGGAGACAACCATGGCCTGCTACAGTTCTGGGACGCGAACAGCGGCGCAAAAGGGAGTGTATCGCACCGGTTCGGAGATGGCATTGTCAGCCTGGAGTTTAGCGTGGATGGTCGCCGGCTGCTGCTCCACTACCAGACGGCAAGCAACAGTCCGACAGCCGTGGATTGGGCGCAGGTGCTGGACGCCACGACCCTGACCCCGCTCTTTCCGCCGATCGGTCTGCTGCATATAGAGGATCATCAGGCGACAACAGTGCGGTTCAGCCCGGACGGGAAGCGCTTTCTGATCCTGGAGTATAGCGGCTCCGGCGCTTTCAGCATGACGTTGCGCCTCTGCGACGCGAAGACAGGCGGCGTGATCGCCCGGATAACCCCAGCGAACATGGGCGTAACCCCCTCCGTAGCGTTTAGCCCGGATGGACGCCTGGTCGCACTCTCCGGGGAGGATTGTCGCATCTACCGCGTGGAGAACGGAGCGCCGGTCGGTCCCACATTGCCCGTGCGCTATGTCTCCGCGATCGTGTTTAGCCCCGATAGCCGCCTGCTGGCGACGGCAACCATAGACGGCGTCGTGCAGCTTTGGGATGTCCGCACCGGTCGCGCCGCGCTGCCCCCGATGGCGCACGACAAGCTGGCGACGCAGTGTGCGTTCAGCCGGGACGGACGCCTGCTATTCGTCTGCACCCTGGGGAGCCTGCGTGTCTGGGATGCACTGACCGGGCAGTTGGTCGCGTTGTTGACCGATAACAACGCCTTCCAGTTTGCGCTCAGCCCGGACCAAGTCCATGTGACGATGCTGGGGCCGGCCGGGATCCGCGTTCTGGAGCTGCCTCATGATACTCACTCTCTGGTGGATGCCACGGCCCTCTCCGAACTGCTCACCTGCGCGCGGATGGAGGACGGATGGCAGCAACCCCTGGGATCGGACGCCCTTTTGCGTCGCTGGCATGACCTTCAGGCCCGCCATCCCGACGATTTTACCCTGCCGCAGGCGCAGGCACTGGCCCGCTATAGTGAGAAGGCGACCCAGTACCTCGACGCCAGCTTATGGGAGGAGGCGCTGCCTTACCTGAACGCCCGGGTCGAGGCATCCCCGCAGAACATGGGCTTTCGAGAGCAGCGGAGCCTGGCGAATGCCGCGCTGAAGCGCTGGAAGGAGGTCATCGCCGATCTCGAAACGGCCGTGCAGCACGATCCGAAGGCGAACCTCACCACCTGGCACAACCTTGCGTTGGCCTATCTGGCCGCCGGGGATACGGCGGGGTATCATCGCACCTGTGAGGCGCTCTGGAAGCTCTATGGACCCCAGGTTCAGGCAAGTGAGCGCAGCGCTCTGGCCTGGACGTTTCACCTGGGGCCGGGGGCGCTGGACGACTATTCGGGCATCCTCGGCCTGCTGGAGAAGGATCGCGCCCAATTGCAGGAGGCCGATAAGATGTCGCTGGGAGCGCTCTACTATCGGGCCGGACGATACAAGGATTGCATCCAGATAATCCAGCCGATTGTCACAGGGTCCCCCGGCGCCTACTTCGATGCGCCGCTCTACCTCGCCATGGCGTATGAGCAACTGGGGCAGAAGACGGAGGCGCGGCAGTATCTGGCTCAGGGCCAGGGCAATAGCCCCAACAGTCCGGATGCGACCTGGGCGCTCAAGACGCAGTTCCAATTGCAATTGCGGGAGGCGCGGACGCTGCTCAATATGCCCTGAACCCCTTCGGCTTCAACGGCGAAGCTCTTGAACCGTGTTCTCCTGCTCTGTCTTTGCCGATGCGACATAGGGAACCGCCACATCATCAGGCTCCGTGTTCGACAGGGGCGCTAGAGACTGGACCGGGGCTTGCGGCGCGGCATCCGGTTCTATCGGGCGGAGCAGTGTGTCCGCCACGACCTGCGGAGCGGTCGGCTCGGCAGCGCGCAGGAGCGTTTCCGGAGCAACGGGGGCCGACGCAGCTCGCAGCAGGATCTGCGAGGCATAGAACTCCTGTGGGTTGTAGAGGTTGACGTCGTTAACGTTGAGCTGCGGGCGAATGCTATGCTGCTCCGCCAGCCGTTTCACTGTCTCCTGGTCGGAGCCGAACTCCTGTGCCAGCTCCTCCGCCGACTTCAGGCGTAAGAGCTTGCGCCGCATGTTCAGCATCCAGCGTCCTGGCAAGCCGAACGCCAGGCCGTGGATCCCTCCCACGATCACCAGCACCGAGAGGTGATGCCATTGATCGGGGTGCAGGGCGCAATAGCCCAGTGTCCCCAACCCTGCTGTTCCGGCGATCAGCCCATAATAGAGGAAGATCTTGCTGAACCACTCCGGTGGGCCTTTCGGCGTACCTGCCCAGCGGCTTACTCCCTCCTTCGTCCACCCTCGCCACTGAAATTGCAGTCTCGGCTCGCGCTTGCCTGACATGGTTGTTCCTCCGCGAAGGATTACGGTGCGTTCCGCTTATAGATGCCGAAGGGACCGGTGGTGTTGGAGGGAAGGACCGTCACATACGCCGCGCCCGCTTTGTCCACCACCAGCGCCCCCACCGCGTTGTTCGGCAGCCCCGTGGAGTAGTTTGTCCAGGTCTGCCCGTTGTCCGCCGAACGATAGATGCCGCCCGTTGTGGGGCTGGTCACGGAGACCAGAACGGCGTGCGCGGGCGTCAGCGCCAGGCCTTGAACCCCGTAGTAGACGGGCAGCCCGGTAGAGGCGTTCACCCAGCCCGTGCTCGTTCGGCGCTGCAGCGGCGCTCCGGCGCTGTTGGCGCGCCCCGCCAGGATCTCGCCCTGGGCATTGGTACCCAAAACGTAGATATTGCCGGCATAGCCCTGGGCCTTACTCAGTCCGTCCTGCTGCCAGGTGCTCCCGTTATCGGTGGAGCGGTAGACCCCGGCCTGCACTTCGCCTGCCGTGTAGAGACTGCCGTCGTTCGCCTTGAAGACGGTCCACAGCGCTCCGACTGTGATCCCCGGTGTGGACGAGCCGACCGTCGAGGCGACCTTGGTGAAGGTGTCGCCGTTATCCGTGGAGCGGTACACATCCCCTGCCCAGGCGGTCACTGCGACCAGGGCGCCGGTGCTGTCCTGGGTAATGGCGCTGATCTGATGGTTGGCCGTAATCCCGGTCGCCTGATGCCAGCTTCCCCCCACGTAACGAAAGAGGCCGATGTCCGTACTTTCGCCCATGCAGGCGATAGGATCGCCGAGCGAATTGAAGCCCAGGGCGTGGACCTTCAAACCTGTCAGCCCGGTGTTGATGACGTTCCAAGTCTGGCCGCCGTCCGTAGAGACGGCGACCCCTGTGCTTCCTCCCACATAGAGATTGCCGTTGGCAGCCAATGCCATCGCCGTCATCCTGGTTTGGCGGTTATTGTTAAAGGGGTCCGGCAATTGGGTCCAACTGCCGCCGCCGGGATTCGACCCGCCCGCCCCGGAGCCTCCGGAGGAGTTGGAACCGCCGGTCTGGCCGGAACTGCCCGTGCCGGAACCGCTGGTCTGGCCGGAGTCTCCTGAGCCAGCACCACCGGTCTGACCGGAACTGCCCGTGCCGGAGCCATTCGAGGACACCGAATTATTGGAGATGGATGAGCCGGAACCACCGCCGCAGCCCCCGGTCAGCGCGACAGTGAGGACCAGGAGCAGGGCGAGGCGGTCGGGGGAGGAGACGCGAAATGAACGCAGCATGTCTATTGCCTTTCCGAGAACAGTGAGTACGGCATTTTGTGATAAGGAGGGCCTCAGTCGTAAGGCGTCGGTTCGGCATATTCGCCGATAAAGCCCGTGAGATGCGCCTGGGTCGCGAGAACGGGAACCATTTTGCCGATGAGCGAGTCAGCGGAGCGCGTTCCACCTTCGGGAACGGTGAAGTTGACCATCTTGAAGGTGCGGGAATAGCCGCTCAGTTTGTGGGGGTCTTTCTGGCTGCGCCCCTCGACCAGCACCTCGAAGGTCTGCCCGACCTGCGCCTGGTTGATCTCGACCGTGATGCGGTTCTGCAGGGCGATCAGGGCGTTGAGCCGCTCCACTTTGACCGCCTGCGGGATCTGGTTCTCCAGCGCGGCGGCCTTCGTGTTGGGCCGCGGGCTATAGGCGAACATAAAGGCGGCGGCGAAGCGCAACTCTTCGACGAAGTGCATCGTGTTCCAGAACTGTGCATCCGTCTCGCCGGGATAGCCGAGCATGATGTCGGTGGTGATGGCGATGCCGGGCACGCGGGCGCGCAACTTCTCCACGATCTCCCGATACCGGGCGACGGTATAGCCCCGGTGCATCTCCAGGAGCAGATCGTCGTCCGCTACCTGCAGGGGCAGATGCACATGCTCGCAGACGGTCTCCAGTCGCCCGATGGCGTCGATGAGGTCGTCGGTGAAGTCGCGGGGGTAGGGCGAGGTGAACCGGATGCGCTGGATGCCGCGAATGGCGTCGATGCGCTCCAGCAGGTCGCAGAAGGGCACGCGCCCCTCCGGCAGGTTCTTGCCGTAGGAGTTGACCGTCTGGCCCAGCAGGGTGACCTCTTTCGTGCCGTTACGGGCCAGCCCCTCGATCTCTTCTAAAATCTCAGCGGTGGGGCGGCTGCGCTCCCGGCCCCGCGTGAAGGGCACGATACAGAAGGTACAGAACTTGTCGCACCCGTACATGATGGGGACATGCGCCTTGAGCTTCGGCTTCCGCTCCCCGGCGCGCAGGGGCACGTCGGCGACTATCGCTCCCTTGCGCGGCGGTAGCTCCAGCGCCGTCAGCGTCGAACGCGACCCTCCTCCGATCCTGCCCGGCAGAAGTGGGATCAGCATCCGGGTCTCCCCGTCTCCCTTTCTCTCCGGCTCTCCTGCTTCCTCCTCCGGCAATCCCTTCGCCTGCCGGATCAAGTTCGGAATGGAGGCGATATTGCCGGTCCCGACGACCAGGTCCACCTGGGGCGCGCGCCTCTTGATGGCCGCGCTCTCCACCTGCGCCATGCAGCCGCAGACGCCGATGATCATGCCGGGGCGTTCGCGCTTCAGGTCCTTCAAGCGCCCCAGTTCGCTCCAGACCTTCTCCTCCGGCTTGGCGCGTACCGAACAGGTGTTGAGCAGCACGATCTCGGCCTCCGCCGCGTCGCTCACCGGGCGGTAGCCCATGCGCTCCAGATAGAGGCTCATCTGCTCCGAGTCCTCTTCGTTCATCTGGCAGCCCCAGGTCATGATATGGTAACCCGGCGCGGTCGCCGGGATATTCTCCGTCTCTCCCACAGCCTGCTCTACACCTTGCGGCAGGTCAAGCACTTCCTTCGACATGATCCTCGATTTCCTCGCTCCCAATCAACTTTCGCACCGTGCGGATTAAGTATAGCAAACATTGCGCTTAAGAGCAAGGCAGAGTTCCTTTGAATCCCGTCTGATGCAGGGAGACACGGTTGAAGTTGCACCACGTCTGGACGGTCATTTCCGACTGGGCAAAGTCTTCGAGGCGTTCGCGCCATTCCTGGGCTAATTCTTCTCTGGCAGTCATGTAAGCCACCTCCGAGTTGAGATGCTTACATTATCCGGAAATCGGGAGGAAGAGGGAAGGTGGCAAATATTAGACGCTTACACACTTAAGATCAGAAAACAGACAGTTCCTTCTCATAATTCATTTTAAATTTTTTCGGCAACAAGCACATCACAAATATAGTACTCAATTAACCTATCAGATATCCGTAGCGAATATTCGATGGCGGGCGCAACCTCTAGCAATTTCCAATCGCTGAGTGGAAATAGATTTGTCAGATGATTAACCCATTTCTGTTCGTTAGGTGTATGGATAGTACGCCAATCTAAGGGTGAAGAGACTAATGCTCGTCCACCTGGTTGAAGAACTCGATGCATTTCTTGGACCGCCCAAAATGGATCTTCCACGCGATCAACTACGTTTGAAGATACAATATAACTGAATGTTTTATCCATAAATTGCAAATTCGAAATATCTCCAACGAAGAAACTAGCCTTCGCAGTTTTGTAAGAATCAGGAATATAGAGTTTTGCCTTACGTGCTGTATGGCCAACTTCTGGTATTTCTATATCTATGTTGTTTGACGCTTCCAGCAATGAAATACAGAATTCTACAAATTTTGCGGAGCTATCAATACCTGTAACCAACAATTCTCTTGTTGCCGCATGGAAACTAAGCCTACCTAAACCACAACCACAATCTAAACAGCTTTTGCCTTGTGCAGGTAGAAAGTACTTATCTATTAACTGGGCCATTGATACATAATACTGCATCTTTAGACACTGCAATGGTTGAAAGAGTTGAGAATCGATATGATGTGACGCAATTTGAATGAAATCGCCATAAGAACTCTCTACAAGCCAACGAAAATAATTTTCGTCATTGCTATAAGGATCGAAGGTCATATTCCTCCTATTGCCAACAAATGACTTCTGCACCAATTACGGTTCTTACCGCCAACAGTTCAGAATAGGAAAATTGTCGCAGGACGCCATCTATCCGCTTCGTAAACTTGGTGTAATTGTAGTGTCTTTCTTTAGGAAAGACACTCTTTATCACAACAGCATTATCAAGCAAATATAAACCATTAATCTCATTACCCTCACTAGCTGCTAAGCCTTTAACATGAGAGTATGTTGTTTCTAAAGCTTTATCCAAACCATTTGCTCCAAGTACAATTGCTTCAATCCATAGATATGCAATTATGTATGGCAGGTCACAAACAGCAGCAATGTCTCCTGACACATCAATATGTGGTGGTGGTTCGACCTCATATTTAATGGGTTGGTTTATTTGTCCGAAGGATCCATCTATCAATTTTGTACTTGTAACCCTCTTTCCGTCTATACTTGAACCACCAATAGCGACACGGTTAAACTTTGCAATTTCAATAACAGTACATTTCTCCAGAGGCTTAGGACTCTTTCCAGGCGGTTCTAAGGTAGATGATAGTTGTTCAAGTATTTTGTCGCACTCGCTTACATTACAGACAATTTCAAAAAGAAGATCTCTCTGTCCATAAATCCCGAGTGCAGTTAAAGAGTCTACCGCCATTGTCGTTGTAGAAAGATGAGCATGCAATCGGCTCACAGCTGCGGCATAATCGGAAGTGTCCGCAACAATTAGGAGAAAGGTTTTCCCCACGAGAGTTTGAATTGTATGAACTTCCGTTGCTTTGGGTTGCTCTTGTGCTGATGAAATAGCAGGACTAGGAACTAGGTTTGTCCCATCAGATGATTTGACCTGATGATGCGTTCGAAGAGCTAATCCTAAATAAATTACTATAACAGCTTCTACGGTTAATAGCAACATGAATGTCTGCGCTTTATCAAGACTAGTAAGATTCAATACCTGCCAAGCGAGGACTCCAACTATCAAGATTGCAAGTGCCGCAAGAGCCAAAGGCGTCGTTATACCCTGAGCAATTTGACCTATTACTGCAAACGTCGAAGAAGGCCCAGGTACATTATTTTTTCCTTCCTTACTAATTGCGTGAGGATTGGTAGGACTTGTGATAGTATCAGTAGGCGTATTCGGTGGACGGTTCTCGGTTTCTCCTTCACCTTGCCCTTTTCTCTTTGCCATATTTATTCCTTCTCTGCGACATTGCAAACCTATAATTCATAAAGCCTGAATTCTTGTCCTACAATGCTGGTATCATTCCTCCGCCAGAACTCACATTGACAACAGGATTAGTGGATACTCGCAAATGATTGCCCGCGAATTCGCCATTAACCACAAATAGACCGTGGACGAGATACATATTAATATCCCAATTTCCATTTTTCAAAACAGGTATTTTCTCTGGAGCATAATAATCCTGAGTAATCCACTCACCATTCGATAGATCTTCCCCGGAATAATTCATTCCTGGAAGATATACCCCTTTACCACCAAGACCTCTCGCCCATTTGACTACTTTACTGCTTGTTAAAACAGATTTTAACTGTATAGCTTGAACAGAATCAATTACTTCTGAAGCTGCAAACCATCTGTTTAAATCGGCTAATAGATTCGCTGGCAGATACGAACTGACAAACTGCGGATCAAGTAAACGCTTGTCAAAAAGAAGCCTGTCAGATAAGGGATTGTATATTGCTACAGATTTTTTAAGTGACAATGCAAGAAAGTGTTCAACAGCCTCCTTTGTAGGAGCAGGCAGTGAATCTCCAGCTTCATGAACGAAAAAATCTGTGTATAAGAAGTGTCTGTAGATCCACTTATAGTCAAGCCAGTCCTCGCGAAGATCATTTATGTGGATAGGTATTGCAGGCACGCTAAGCTTATTTAGAATCCGTGCCAATCTAGAAGCCATAACTTGACATATACTGTCAGTATAGACAATACGGCCAGGAGTAGGGCCGTGCAAAGCAAGTAAAGTATCGGCTAACCTGCTGGCTGCAATGGGTACATCACTATGTTTATTCGAGTTTGTTTTGTATAGATGTCTAAGATCGAAAGAGTCTTCTAAGCCACCAGCATTATCAGGATTTATCTCGATAATTTTGAAAGTATTACCCGTCCAAATAGCATCTATTCTGTAGCAGAACGGACTAATGGATTGGTCGTTCAAGGCGCTTTTCATAACCAATTTTTGCTGTTCCAACAAGTTCGTGCCGATTACCGCTTCATTTATCCGATCTTCAGATGATTGTACGGCTGGATACAGAACCTGAAATGCGCGAGTGACATCTTTTACCAATTCATGGCTCTGGCGAAGTTGCTCATCTGTCATATGATAGAAGCCGATTACGGAGGCTGAAGGGTAACGATACCCACCGGATCCAAAATCGACATTTATACGCTTGTAATGATCCAAGACTTTGTTTAAAAGTCCAATTTCATCTGTGTAAATCATGAATCCTCCATCATACAGAAACGTCGCGGACGTCTATCTAACGCTTTATCTGATTCATCAATAAATCGAAGATTCCTTCTTCACAGAAAAAAAATTTAAATAGCTGCTCGCTACTTCTCGCGTTTAGAGGTAGTGTATCAATCGTCATACTTTTCATTCTTGTTGGAGCTTTAAACCACGTTGCTTATTTTGCAACGGGATTTTATATGCCTGCACAGCGGCGTCATTTCTATCTTTGCAATCGCCTTAAGGCATACAGGCATACTTATACTTTCAGCAACCCCACCATTCCAAGCATCGTTTGTCTACTCACTCCAGATTTGTGGTTGTAGAAGATCACCAGCAACACATTTATACCTACTCCCCATTCTCACCAGTACCACCAGAAAAGAGTCTACCCCACCCAGATTTGGCGCTAGGGAAGATCACCACTCAGAACCAGTAGACGTCCATCCACCCCACCCAAAATCACGCCTGTGGAAGAGGAACCCCTTAAGAGCAAGACGAGGCTTCTGCAAATTGCTCCGAAGCAGAGTAATCCCAGTTTGAAGATGGACGCACTAACTATCAAACCGCCGGAACAAAGTCGGCGACGAGACAGTCATCCTGGTCGCCACCTGGTGGCTCGGTGGTTCCACTTCGGCAACGTTGCCGCACCTATCACGTCGTAGGAGAAAAGAAATGTGTTACCTCCGTTATGCACCCCGCGTTGATCGCGCCGCCCCGCCTGCAAGCGCGCGAGCGCAGACCCGCACCCGCGAGGCAAGAGCCGGCTTCACGCTGATCGAATTGCTTGTGGTGATCGCGATCATCGCGATACTGATCGGTCTCCTGCTTCCGGCCGTGCAGAAAGTCCGCGAATCTGCCAATTGGGCACGCGCCAAGAGTGATGTCAGCCAGATCGTGGCGGCGGAGAACAAGCTGCAAGCGTTCACGACCGATCTGTCCGTGCTGGCAAATCTCGGCCTGATCGATCCGACCCTCGGCACCGGCAGCAAGGACGGCTACCACTTCACGGTCACCCTTCCGGATGCCGGCGGGTTTATCGTGACCGCCGTCCCCGCCGCGCCCGGCATTACGGGTTCGTGCGATGTGATGGCGGACCAGACGGGCGCCGTTACCAGTACGCCGTCCGTGGGAGCCGATAAGGCGCGCGGTGCGATGTTCGCCTCCATTGACACGGAGGCTGCCGCTGCCATCGGGCGGCTGCTGTCGCTGCTGCCGGCAGTCCAGTTGCCTGCGGTACAGCGCTTTCAGCACGGCTACGCGCAGGATCCCAACGTCATCGGCAGCGTCTTCAACCAGCTCGATGCCAATGGGGACGGCAAAGTGACGATCAGCGAGATCCAGGCATTCAACACCAACACGGACAGCCCGCTGGGGGCCTTTCTCGCGTCGCTCGGTCGCCTCATGCAGTTGGGGCTGGCAAACGAAGATGTCCCGTCCCTGCCTGGCGTCGGCCTGACCGACATCCTGCCTGCCGTGCAGGATCAAGACACCGGCCAATTCCATCTCACACTACACGGCGGCTCCTCGTCCCTCGTCACCATCGGAGATCCTACAGCGGTGGAGTTGACGGGCTTCTGCGACGGCAGCGTTCGGGGCGCCGATCACACGCTGGCCAGCCTGGACGGGGCGCAGTTTAACGGGCTTTTGCCATTCGCAAGCTCGAACCTGCTGGCCGGCACGTTCACGGTCACCGGCGGCGATGGAACTGCCGTGCATGGTCTCCTGATCGGTCTGCTGGTACCGCAGGGCGCAGGGTCACAGCAGACGCTCGACGGTTTCTTCCTGGCAACGGGTGGATCGGGGCCGGGCGTTGGAGCCTTCGGCAGCGGGCCGGTAGGAGTCTATTGGAGTGACAGCGCCTCGAACCCATTCAACTTGAGCGCGACAGGCAATCTAATATTTCTGCCCGCCGTGCAGTAGGGATCTGGGAGCCCATAGATAGTTCTGCCCGCCGCGTTGGTGAAGCGGCGGGCAGAGGATAGGTCGAGCGATCTATCATGTTGTACGCGAACGTAGGCGAACTCATACTATCAATGAATTATCTTTGCGCTCCCTCCTCAGGCTTCGGAACCTCCAGGCGCTTAGGAGCGCTCATCTTCATCCTCCCCGGCGCGCCGGACCTGCTGTCGCTCTCACTCGCCCCTGGTCGTCCAGGTCCGCACCCTGCCATGCATAGCCCTAGCAGGCAGGTCACCGCCCACAACCATCTTGATCCGCATTTCATCCTCTTCCTCCTGAGAGATCTCCACAAATTTCGCCTCTTATCTGCGTGTTCATTTCCTTGCTCCTGTGTAAGGAGGATTTACTACGGTTGTGCCAGGTCAAAGGAGAAGGGGATATTCGGGCTCTGTGTTCCCGAGAACAACTCTATGTTGACACTGGCGCTGCGCAGATGATTATCCCCGCTGAACACAACCGAGCCGACTACCAGATATACCTGGCCCTGATCGGTGTACTGGAAGCTGATTCCGGGCAATTGGTTGGCGGGCAAGCTATCGGAGAGGACGCCTGCGGAAACCTTCAGCATCGCCAGGGAAACGGTCTGGTTTGTATCGGCGAACGTGATGGCGCCTGTATCATTTCCCTGCGACGACAGGTTGAGAACCAACATACCGTGCCGACCGGTGCTCGCGCTGCTCCATAAACCGCTCCAGGTTCCCTGTTTATCCGTGTTCAGAACACAGGAAGTGAGGGGGAATCCCTCCGGGTTGGTGCCCGGGACGCCTTGAAATCCAGACGGACACTGTTGCACAAAATTGGGACCTCCACCACAACTAGAGAGCAATACAGCGAACAGGAGCATACCGGCGAGACCAAACCATGTAGGACGCTTCATAGAAAACGCCTCTCTTTCCTCCGTCGTCAACGGGAGTAGCGGCTTGCTGCCATGGAGAGCCGTTACTCATTAGGCCACAGATACTGGTACACTACCTGTCCGCTTCCTGTGGTCTTCGTGCTGAAATACTGCCCCTGCTGCAAGGATTTTACATGCCCATCCACGAATGTAGTCACAATCTGGCCTCCGGTGTTGTAGAGACCGTAGTACTTCTCGATCTGGCCCGGCCTTGCCATAAGATGACGGTCAATCGGCCCGAACTGCACGTCGCCGACCGCGCTGAAGTAGGCATTGTCGTAATAAGCGCCGAACTTGAAGACATCATTGGGCTGCGAGGCAAACTGTGCGAAGATCCCGATAAACATCTCCGGAGAGCCTGCGTCCGTGGTCAGGGTCATGGAGGCGGGCTGCGCCACGGCAGCCAGGCTGGAACTGGAAACGCTGGAAGTAGCCGACGGCAGCCCGGTCACCGCCGTCACATCCGTGGAAAAACCGAAGATGCCCTGGCACGCCACGATCTGCCCTGCGTGATAGTAGTCATCGGTCCAGTAGGGAATGCCGGAGATCCCCGAGTTCGGCAAAACCCCATAGCTGACGAAGGGATCATAGGTGGTGGTGGGGTCGGCATGTTGGAAGGGCCAATCTTTGCAGAGCATGACGCCCCAGTTCTTCGCATAAGGATAGATCAGGTTCTGCCAGGAAGCCACACTGGGCTGCCCAGGGCCGGAATACCACCACAGCGTGTTGTCCGGGCCGGTGACATTGAAAACCGGTGGAAACACCTCATCGTAATCCTGAGTATACATCAGTATGCTCAGACTGAGTTGCTTCTGGTTGCTCAGGCAATCGGTCTTGCGTGCCTGAGCGCGAGCCTGTGCGAAGACAGGGAACAGGATTGCGGCGAGGATCGCGATAATCGCGATCACAACGAGTAACTCGATCAATGTAAAGGCGTAGCGCGTAGAACGGAACATGGTCACCCTCCTCGAATAGCATATAGCGAACGAGCAGATAGGAGCAACGGCAGTTCGGTTCCTCAGCGTTGAGAGCGCCGTCTGCCATTTCCCGAATCTTATGTCCGGATTGTACCGTAGGGGCGTACCACAAACCGTGACACATTCGCAAGAAAGATCGTGACATCGCTATGAGTTTCGAAATCCGGCTCTTAGGAGGGTTTGAAGTCAGGGTGGATGGGCTGCCTCTGCCCCGCTTGCGCTACCGTACGGGAGAGTGGGCGCTTGCGCTTCTCGCCCTGCGACAGGGTCGTTCTGTAGAGCGCGCCTGGCTTGCCGCCATGCTCTGGCCCGACAGCGATGAGTCCAATGGCCTCTTCTACTTGCGCCGGTGCCTGACCGACCTGCGTCACGCTCTGGGTTCGGAAGCCAACCGCCTGCTCTCCCCAACCCCGCGCACATTGCGCCTGGATCTCGAGGGCGCCTGGTGTGATCTGCTCCAGTACGACAGGGACATCACAAGCCCAGAGGCCGCAACGCTGGAGGCGGCCACAAATCTCTACCGGGGGGCTCTGCTGGAGGGGTGTCGCGCAGAGTGGGCGATCCCCGAGCGCCAGGCGCGCGAACAGACATTTTTGAACGCCCTGGAGGCTCTGGCGGCGCGAACGGCCGCCGCAGACGACCACGCCGCTGCCATCGGCTATCTGCGCCGTGTGATATCCATCGAGCCGACCCGCGAAAGCGCGCAGCGCAGCCTGCTTCAGGCCCTGGCGGCGCATGGCGACTATGCCGCCGTCACCGAAGCTTACAGAGCGTTCCGCCTCTATCTCCATCAGGAACTCCACTGCCAGCCGGATATCGAAATTCAGGCGCTTTATGAGCGGCTGCGCACAGAGCGGATCGAAGCGACCCTGCGATCTTCCCCTGCTTCCACAGCGTCTGCACAGGAGCCGACGCAGCGTGGCCGACTGCCCAAGCGGCTCACGTCGCTCATCGGGCGTGAACATGAGTTGGAAGAGGTCACCTTTCTCTTACGCCGCGCCGCTCTGGTTACTCTCACCGGCAGTGGCGGCATCGGCAAAACCCGTCTGGCGATTGCTCTCGCAGAAAAATTACAGGGGGAATTCTCCGCAGGAGCCTGGTTCATAGACCTGGCGCCTGTTACCGAGGCGGAGGGAGTGGGGCAGGCTGTGGCGTCTGCGCTGGAGGTGCGAGATGAGCCACGACGCCCGCTCCTGCAGACCCTGCAAGAGGCATTGATCGGCAAAACGCGGCTGTTGATCCTGGACAACTGCGAACATCTGATCCAGCCCTGCGCTCTGCTCGCGGACGCGCTGCTGCAAGCCTGTCCCGGCCTGAAGATCCTGGCGACCAGCCGACAGCCGTTAGGGATTCACGGAGAGCAGACCTGGCGTGTCCCCTCGCTCTCCTTGCCCGAAGACCTGCAGCCTGCCGACAAAGGCATGGCATCGCAGCTTCGGGAGAGCGAAGCGGTCCGCCTGTTTGTAGAGCGGGCGCATAGTGTGAGCCCCGATTGGCGGCCAAGCCCGGAAGACCTGCTCACGGCGGCACAGATATGCCGCCGTCTGGATGGCATTGCGTTCGCCATCGAGCTTGCCGCGGCCCGCACACGCACCCTGTCGCTTCCGGAAATCCATGCCCGGCTGGATGATCGGTTTCGCCTGTTGACGGGCGGCAACCGCGCTGCCCTTCCTCGCCATCAGACCCTGCGCGCCCTCATTGACTGGAGTTACAATCTGCTGGACGCGTCGGAGCGAATCCTCCTGCGCCGCCTCTCCGTCTTTCGCGGCGGCTGGAGGTTGGAAGCTGCGGAAGCGGTCTGCCCGGTCGAAGACGTTCAGACAGATACGCAGGACGCCGATGCGGTATTGAATCTCCTCACCTCGCTCGTCGATAAATCTCTGGTGCTTGTGGAGCGACACAGGAGCGGGATGCGTTTTCGATTGTTGGAGACCCTGCGCGAGTATGCGCTGAAACATCTTGTGGCGAGCGGTGAGGAGCAGACGACGCATTATCGGCATTTTCAGTGGTTCCTGCAACGGGCGGAAGAGGCGGATAAGCATCTAAATGGACAGGATCAAGCCCTCTGGCTCGAACGCCTGGACGCGGAGAGAGACAACCTCCGGGCGGCGCTGCATTGGGGACTGCACACGGCTGCAGGAGAGGGAGAGGAGCGATCCTCGAGCGGCAAGGGCGAATCGGAAATCCTGGAGACACTACGCTTAGCCACAGCTCTGACAACGTTTTGGTCCATGCGAGGCAATTACACGGAGGGACGGGCGGCGCTGCAAGAGGCGCTGATGCAGGCGGATGCAGTGGCTTCGCCTCAGGACTATGCCGACGGACTGAATGACGTGGGGCTCCTGGCTACAAATCAGGGCGACTATGCCGCTGCGAAAACCGCTCTGGAAAGCTGCCTGGCGATGCGTCGGGATCTAGGAAATCGCCGGGGAGTTTCCGGTACGCTGCATAACCTGGGCAATATCGCCTACTATCAGGGCGACCTCACGCAGGCACGCCATCTCTGGAAAGAGGCGCTGAGCATCAATCGCGAGCTTGGCAATCGCTCCTGGGAGGCCAATAACCTCGGCTGCCTGGGGAATGCGGCCTATACCGGAGGCGACTATGCCGCGGCGAGAGCGCTCTGGGAGGAGGCGCGCGACCTCTTCCGCATCCTCTGCAACCGGGCCGAGGAAGCGCGCATTCTCAACAACCTCGGTCATGCTTATGTGGCGCAGGGGGAAGCGACGGGAGCGCGTACGCTCTGGGAAGAGGCGCTGGCGATCACTCGAGAACTCGGGGACCGGGACGGCGAAGCCTATAGCCTGGGCAACCTGGCGGAACTGGCCTGCGAGCGCGGAGAGTATGCCGCCGCCCAATCGCTGGAAGAGCAATCCCTGCAGATCCATCGAGAGGTCGGAAATCACCGGGACGAGGCGGGAAATCTGGCACACCTGGGGCGGCTGGCACGGGAACGGGGAGAGTATGCACAGGCCTACCTGCTGTTCGAGCAGGCGCTGACCATGAATCGCGAGATCGGCAACCGGACCTGGGAAGCCGGGAATCTGGTTGGTCTGGGCGAGATCGCCTGCCTGCTAGACGACCCTAGCGGGGCGACCGCATTGGGAAGAGAAGCGCTGCTGTTGATGAACCACCTGGGCATGAAGGGCGAGATCCCCGAGGCTCTGGAATTGCTGGCGCTGACATGGGCCACACAGGGGGATGGGCAGCGGGCCGTCCGCTTACGGGCCGCTGCGGCAACCCTGCGCGAGGCTGTCGGCAAGCCGGAACCGCCCGGTCGAGGCGCAGGACTGGAAGACGCGATGACAACGGCTCACACGCCGTTGGACCCGGAAGCGTTTCAAAGGGAGTGGAATATCGGCCATGCGCTGACCCTGGATCAGGCCATAGAGCTGGCGATAGCGATGCCCGCTGAACGCTAGAACTCGCCGACCACAGGCTCGAGTCCTCCATCCGCTCATCCAGGTGAGGCCAAGGGAGTGATGCCGGGTCGCCTCCATCCCCGCCGGATCCCCAAAATAGGGGAAGGGCATAGGGTGGCTGTCAGGAAAGGTCTTAGCCTCCTGCCGCCTCGATATCGGTGTCCTCATCCGGCCAACTCTGTTGGCAAGAGCACGCTGGCGGAGCATTGCCATGATTCACCGTGCCTCGCTGCCCTGTTGACGTTGGGCGACGACGGAGAGTATTCCCTGCTCCAGCGCAAGAATCGATGGCGTAAGCGCGACGGAACCCCAATAGTCGGATTGCAGCACCTGGTCATACAGCTTGCGGGTGAGAGGCGTTTCGGCGCTCCAGAGAACGAGGGAATCCGGATTCTCGATGCCGATGGTGATACGGGGAGCGGAGAGCCAGGAAAAGGCATTGTCTGCGAAGTTAGGAAGTCCGATGGCGGAAGCCGCGAAGCCCCGTGCGCTTTCGATATAGAGGACTTTCGAGCCCCCGTCCTCCCCCCCTTTAATGACAAGCCCCTCCGCCAGATTCTGGTAAGCCTGTGTCCATAACTGCTCCTCTTCCCCGTCTGCGCCGGTAAGCGCACCGCGCATCATATAGCTGATGCCGATAGAGCCGTTGGGTGTCGGGCCTGCCTGGGCTAAGCAGAGGCAAAAGGCCGGAATCACCGGGCGCTTGACCGCCATCTCGGCAAAATCATCATTATTACGCAGGATAGGCAATAAGGGGGCCGAACTCCGAATTTGCTCCATGTTCTCGGTCATCTGTCGAGACTTCATGGTCATAAATGCCTCTTTGAGGACGCGGTCCCAGTCTCCATCTGCAGGACGCTCAAAACTGTAGGAGACCTGGACATTGGGGAAGTTCGTTGCGATGAATTGCGTGTCTTCCGGCGTCAGGCTCCATTCCGAATAGATTTCCCGAACCTGACGGGCCGTTATCCCATTCTCCTCTTGCACGCGTCTCCAGGCCGTCTGGACAGAATCGGACGTGCGTGTCGGGCCATAGCTTGTCGCATGGCGTTTGATGAATCCCCACTTTTTGTACAGGAAGACAACCACATTCATTTCCGGATTGGAACTCATAAACTCTTGCCAGGAGACCCGCGACTTCAGGCGGGGGAGTCATGGCAGCC
>Ga0070734_10002023_pt1 | contig 26591 bp, 19 predicted proteins | sample Coa_R1_8_FD_66444 | JGI IMG/M metagenome (GOLD analysis project Ga0070734, IMG submission 66444) | Surface soil microbial communities from Centralia Pennsylvania, which are recovering from an underground coalmine fire - Coalmine... | ecosystem: Environmental > Terrestrial > Soil > Unclassified ... | reverse complement strand
GCAATTACGCTGACTGCAATGGAATACCGCGTACTTGAATACCTGGCTCATCGCCCGCGCGCCGTCGTGTCAAAAACGGAATTGCTTGAACATCTTTACGATTACAACTGGGAAAAATTCAGCAATGTGATTGAAGTTTATATATCCGGTCTGCGCCGGAAGTTAAACGAAGGCTCTTCCAAGCAGTTGATTCACACCAGCCGTGGCCAAGGGTATATCTTGCACGATTAAGAACAACTGCATGCCTCAACCTTCCATCAAACGGCGCCTTATCGTAATCTTCGTTCTCTCGCAAGCTCTGCTCGCTGTTGGGCTCTTATCCACTGGGGTTTTCTATACCCACAAGCGTTTGATCGCTGCGCTTGATACCAGCCTTCAGGGCCGCGCCACCAGCATCGCTGCATTGGTCCGTTACAGCGATGAAAGTGGCGGGCATGTTTATTTTGATGATTCGCTGGTTCCTCCATCCCTTGATCCGGACCATCCTGATATATACGCAGTTTGGACTGAAAAATCTGGATTGCTCGTCAAATCTCCCAACTGGCCGGTTGGACTGCAAGTTGATACCACGGCGCGGCATCATTTTGACTTGAAATGGGCTGGTATTCGCTATCATGGCCTGCGAATTTCAGAGGTCCCTATCCTCGATCGCGAGGAAGGCGCATCATTCCAGCCGCAATGGTTGACCGTCGTGTATGCGGCGCCCCTACATCGTGTTCACAAACAGGTGCTGGATGCCGGAATTTTTATCGCCTTCGCGAGCCTGGTTTTGATGTGCTTGACGACGGCGCTTGCGTTGTGGGGTATCCAGCGAGGTCTATTGCCTTTGCAACAACTTGCAAGCGAAGCAGGCCAAGTTTCTGCCAACAATTGGAAGATGAACCTTCCCGATACATCTCGTCAGATTGCCGAGTTGCGCCCATTAACAGAATCCATGACAGAGATGCTGGCGAGGTTGGAGCGCTCATTCAAACAGCAACGTGAGTTTCTGGGCAATGCCACGCATGAGTTGAAAACTCCAGTCGCCGTATTGAAATCCACGCTGCAATCCTTGCTCCATCGTCCGCGGAGTTCCGAAGAATACCGCATGGGCATCGAGGAATCGCTCGATGATATGAAGCGTTTGGAGAAATTGTTGGAATGGATGTTGCGTTTAGCGCGCGCGGAGCAATGGGCGCATGGCGCGTTGCGGCGCGACCTGCCGGTCATCGAGCTGGCCACAACGTGCGACGCGGCGATTGAGCGCCTTCAGCCGCTCGCTCAAACCCGCCAGATAAAAATGCACTTGACCAACAACGCGCAGGTACATCTGCGGGCCGATCCCGATGACCTGCAACTCATCTGGACAAATTTGCTGGAGAACGCTGTGCGCTACGGGGCAGAAGGCAGCTCGGTGGAGATTGCCATATCCCAACCAGCGGCGAATCAAGTGCAAATCGCTTTTTCCGATCAAGGAGCCGGGATTCCGCCTGAAGACTTGCCGCACATATTTGAACGTTTCTATCGTGGCGACCCTTCTCGCACCCGCGCCACAGGTGGCTTCGGATTAGGTCTGGCTATTGTGAAAGCTATGACGGAAGCCTACGGGGGCACAATTTCTGCTGAAAGCACAGTAGGGAAAGGAACGAAAATGTCAGTTTTGCTGCCCGTAAGCCCAGAATTGCAAGGCACCCCAAGGACGCTTGCCGTGCAAACTTAGCTTCTTACCGTAAGCTCACGCGCTTTTACGTTCCGCCGGACGTATGTTCGAAAGACGAGCCATGGCAGCGACCATCATGCTCGAGAGCAATTGCATGGTCGCAATATCGTGTTGGTCAAATGCGTGCGGCGCGCCGGAGAGCACCTCAAAAACTCCTAGCGTGCGCCGGAAGTGCCGCAAGGGAGCCACCAGAATTGAGCGGACGCCAAGACGACGGCAGCTGGCCAAATCCACTAACGGATTTCTCTCTGCATCGTGACAGAGCATCACTTCCCCGGTGCGAACACAATCTGCTGAAATTCCCGTATCGGTTTGCAGCCTTACGCCCAAATCCGGCGCAGTGCGCCCTGTGCGAGCCCGGCAAATAATTTCATCGCCATGACGTAACGCAATAGCGGCTCCCGTGGCGCCAGTCAGCGCTTGTGCCCGCTCCGCAATTACACTAATTGCAGGTTCCAGGTCGAGCTCGGCAGGCCTGATTTCAGAATCCGGAATGACATTCCCCTTCTGCCGCACGAGTTGCGGCCCCAAAGAGCGGGCATGATGGCGCGACGGCGCAAGATTGGCAAAAGAAGCCGGCACGTGATTCTCGGCAATAGCTGGTACCGTACGCAATAGATCGCGGACTAAACGATCAAGCTCCGCATCTTCGATGACGTGCGCAGTCTGCTGTCCACGCAAAGATCCGCCAAGAACACGCGATAAGCTCAAAACCGCCTGGCTGCCACAAGCCATACAGTACGGTGTATTGTTCTTGCTGATAATTTCGCAGGAAACGCAGAATACAGCTGTTTGCAATGAGACAAAATGAATGTCTTGCCCGGTCAACGACTCCATCGTTCTGACTTCCTCCGTACGCTTACGCAAACATGAGCGTCCAAGCTAAATGGACGCAGACTGATCAGAAAGTAGCGCAGTTGGTTCTGGCTGTGGATAAAGAGAAGGAATTAATCGGCGCCAGCGCTAGCGCCAAGAACGGCGGGAATTGCGTGCAGGCGAGGAACGACTTCGGTTTGATTAACAGAAATTTTTTGTAATGCATCGGCTAACGCTAACGGAAAAACGGAAATCAGCAGGTTGATATCCAGTTGAAGATCGCGTTCGCTATAGAGACGATGGACAGTCATCGTCCCGATTCGACGGTCATTAATGCTGACTAAATCCAGACATAAACTCCAGGAAGTCACCAATTGATGGAACTTCATGCCTGATTTTGACCAACGCACGTAAGGCTGGTGATCGTCGCTCTGCAAAACCTGCAATGCGTCTGACGGAGAGAAGATCGGCAAAGGGATTTGCAGATTCAAATCGAAAGCGTCGAAATCATTCCCGCCAAACGCAGCAATAAGAATTGAAAACAACTGATCGCTGTCTTGCGCGACCTTTAATTCTTCAACAGCCCGGCGAATGGCCAGGTTGTTAATAACGATTTGACGCTGCTCAATCGTCCGTTGGGCAACGCGCCGAAGTTCTCCGAATTCCAGATAGCCCAAATGTTGAACACCGAGCCAGATTCCGCTGCCCAAGACAGCCAGAACCAGCCCCAATGTACTACCTGCCGGCCACAGTAAAAATAGGCTTAATAAAGCAAATATGCCCGAAGCCCCGTAAAGTACGATGACGACCTGGCGATGCGAAAGTCCCAATTGCAACAATTTGTGGTGAATGTGCTCGCGGTCGGCCGTAAACACCGGACGTCCACTGATGAAGCGCCTCGCAATAGAAAGTGCCGTTTCAAGTATTGGAAGCCCAAACGAAACCACTGGAATGGCAATCGCGACAGTCGTCGGCGCCTTCTCTGCGCCTTGCAGAGCAAGGGCGCTGAGAATAAATCCAATAAATAAACTGCCGCAATCACCTAGAAAAATTGTTGCAGGGTTAAAGTTGAAACGAAGAAAACCAAGAATGGCGCCGGCCAAGGCCAGGGTCATCAATGCAACCAGCATGGAATGGCCCAATAGCGCAACCACGAAGACGACAAGAGTCGAAAACAAAGCAGATCCAGCCGCCAGGCCATCCAGTCCATCTATCAAGTTGAATGCGTTTGTAACGCCGATGACCCAAAGAATGGTAAGTGGCAAGCTTACGAAGGAGGAAAAATGATGCCCTCCAAAGAGCACCCTGAGGTCGAGGATTCTTAATCCGCTGGCGAAAAGCATCGTCGCAGCTGCAGCCTGCACCGCAAACTTGACCCACGGGCCCAACGAACGAATGTCGTCGTAAACGCCCAGAAGAAAGATCAGTGTTGCGGGGGCCAAAATGGTGAGTCCGGCTTTAGCGGGAAATCCAACCTGCCACTCGGGGTGTAGCCACGCTGCGAGAAATGACGTTAGAACGCTGCCGCAAAATGCCAGGTAAATCGCGACACCACCAAGGCGAGGCAGGGGCTTATTGTGCAAGTGGCGACTGCTGCCGGGCGCCGCAACCCACCCGCGCGCCATAGCAGAATCTCTTACAAATTTAGTGAGAATGAAGGAGGATAAAAGTGAAGCCCCGAAGATCCCCAGGAAAAATGCCGTCAACCCGCCCCCCTCCACAGTGTGCTCACGCTATTGCGTGAGGTTCAAGCGTTCTTCCTCTAGCAGAATACCTTTTTGGGAAAAATCTGCACAATTCCTATTTTGATTCCCATAGTTACGATAGTTACTCGGGATCATCTCCGCGATTGCTGGCGCTTTCCGTGTGCTAGACTCAAATTTTCCTAACCATGTCACCAAGTTTCATCAGGCCGGTCGAGTTGAGCCGGTGGTTTAACCGGCGCTTATACATTTTGATCGCTATCGTTGTGACAACCTCTTGGCGAGGCTCTGCGCAAACATCACTTCCCTCAAACACGGGTTTGACTGCAACGCCGTCCTCGATAGTCCAGAATGTTGATAAGCTCGGCCCCGACGATATGGTGGAAGTCAGCGTCTACAACGTTCCTGAACTGACCACCAAAACCCGCATCAACGCGAGCGGCGATCTATATTTGCCTCTGATTGGTTACGTGATGGTCGGAGGACTTACACCCGACCAAGCGCAAACTCTCATCGAAAAAAGGCTGTCAGAGGGAGGTTTTGTCAACAACCCTCACGTTTCTGTTCTGGTAACGCAACAAGGGGCGCAGGGTGCCAGCGTCCTCGGTCAGGTAAACAGGCCAGGGATTTACCCAGTATCGGGTTCAGCGCATTTGTTTGATCTGATTTCCGCCTCTGGCGGATTAACCGATAAAGCTGGACGCAGCGCGAGCATCACCCATCGCGACCAACCTGACAAGCCACAAGTCGTAGAACTTGCCCGCAACCTGGAAGATAAACCGGAGAGCAACATCACGATCGCTCCCGGAGACACGATTGTCATCCGCAAAGCAGATATCGTTTACGTGGTCGGCGATGTTGGACGTCCGAGTGGCTTCTTAATGGAAAGCGGACACTTGACTGTGCTTCAGGCGATCGCCCTGGCCGGTGGAACGACTCACACAGCAAAACTGGGCGGGGCCAAACTGATCCGCAAGGGGCCAGACGGCTTGACCGAGACGAGCGTTAAGCTCCAGAAAATTCTTTCCGCAAAAGCGCCTGATATTCCCATGCAAGCGGACGACATTTTGTTTGTTCCCACCAGCACCGCCAAAGCCATTGCCGGACGTAGCATGGAAGCAGCCATGCAAGCTGCCACTGCCGTCAGTATCATCGCGGTGCAATAGTTTCCAAAGCTCCTATATAGGTCCTGGCTGTGCTTTCCCGCGAAGCATTTTTTACGATGTAGTCGCGGCCATTTTGACTGAGTTCAGCGCGCAATGGCACACTCGCCGCCAGTTTCAGAATTGCATGGCGCAGCGCATCTACATTTTCCGGCTCAACGAAAATACCTGCCTGAGCTTCTTCAAGAATGGTGCGAGCTTGACCGTCAACACCCAGAATTACTGGACGCCCACAAGCCATGTACTCGAGCATTTTGGTGGGTATAACGGTTTTGAAAACATCTGTCTTTTTAAGTAGTACCAGGCAAACATCGGTCGCGTTGATATACGCAGGAATGATTTCTCGCGGCTGTTGATCAATGAAACGTACATTCCCTAGGTTGCGTCCGCGGGCCATCGTTAAGATGCGTTCTTTCTCAGCGCCCTCACCGACAAGCACAAACAAGATATCTGGACGTGAACTTTGCAGTTGTGATGCAACATCAAGCAACGTTTCCAGCCCATGCGCCATGCCCATCGTACCGATATAGCAAACCACAAACTTATCCTTTGCGTTCCATGACCGGCGTAATTCCGCAGTTAAATCATCATTTGCTCTTGGTTGAAACAGATCGGTTTCGACCCCATTTTCTACAATAGTGATTTTTTCTTCAGGCACGCCCCACTTTTGCATCAAATGGGTTTTGAATGCCGGCGTAACCACAACAATGCGATGGCTTTTTTGATACAAGAATCCCGCAAGCTTTGACAACAAACGATGGAGCAATGAATTTTCATTGCCAACTCCGACAGCAACCAGCGACTCCGGCCATAAGTCCCGCACCTCAAAAATGAAAGGGATACTATGCTTTCGAGAAAGCCACCAGCCCGATAGCCCCGCTAGCAGTTGAGGCGATGTGGCAATGACGACATCGGGGCGAGGAAGAAAGCTGCCAGTCAGCGCCGATGAAAAACAGAAAGAACTGTAGTTCAAAATGCGTTCGATTGACTTCCGGTTGGGGAATGGCAGGAGCCATGTCCGAACTACCTTAACTCCGTGAAACTCTTCGTGGAGAATCAGATGATGCAATTTTCCGCGATATTCTTGGGCCAAGACTCCCGTGGGATGATTGGGAAATCCGGTCAGCACCGTAACCTCATGACCAGCGGACGCCCAGTGGCTCGACAACTCAGCCACGCGCGCTGCAGGAGCACCCATCTCTGGCGGAAAATACTGTGAGACGTAGAGAATTTTCACAAATTTAGTAGTAGAGAAGCTTGAACGCCGCTTTGTAAGCCAGCGCCCTTATTCGCCTCGCGGGGCTGCGCGTGTAAGTATCCCAACGGTCCGCATACTCCAAAAATATCTTGTCTTGCGTTAAGCGATGCATCACTCGCAGTTGAACAATGTGCAAACGATGATAGAAAGCGCTGGCTATCATCGGTAAGCGAGTTCCCGATTGTTCATAGAGCGACCAAAAACCTAAGTCGTAGTTTTGAAGATTGGATTTCAGGGTAACTACTGCCTTCTGAAACAGGCCATGCGCCCGCTTATCTTGCGTCGCAACGAAATAGTCATAGACTCCCCATGCTGCCCAAATGAAGCCATTCAAAATATGGGTCGGTGGAAATACGACGTATTCTTCGAACCAGTAGTTATTGAGTTCGTCAATAAACGTAACCCCGCCTTCGCGGACGGAAGACCAGAAACTTTCCATCGCAAGGTGCGCAGCTTCCATATAGACGGCTTGTTGCGTTTCCGCGAACGCGCGTACCAGCAAGGATATTCCCTGCCCCTGGGCCAGCGCGGAAAACCAAGGCGCCTTCAGGGTTGTGCGGTACTCCCAATCGAAATTATGGTTCCAAACCGAGATTCCAAATGAATTTTTCTCCAACCGCATTCTGAGCCAATCTGCCGCCTTGATAAATTGCTCTCGGCGTTTTAATTCTGCCGTACGCCGGAATAGATCATGATTTCCTAATCCCCATTGCGCAATGGCAATGGGGTTGTATTGCGCACCAATTTGCCCGTGATAATCAAGCATTGGAATTCCCACGGAATCATGCACACCGGAATAGTCAGCCTTTTCGGCAAACAGCATGTAATATTCGCCAAGCTGATTGGGGCCAGCGTGAGAATTTTCCTGTGGTTGATCATGCCAGAAAGTAAGCTGACTTTCGCGCGGCGATAAATAGGCGCTGAAAATACGACGATAGTACTGTAAGCGCTGCGCGATAGGCATGATTTTTGTCGAACTATAGCACGTGGGCGAAGAAAACCTTGTTTAGCAGTCAGTGGCAATTAGCGCACGATCTTCCAAACCGAAGTTTGTGAATCTCCCGCTTTGACCGCTACTGTTGAGATTGCAAGAAAATTAGTCCCGTTCTCACCATCAGGCAAAAGAACGTTGCCATATTGAAACAAGCGAAAATGCCAAGCGTCTTTCTGCCACGACATTTCACGCCGCCAGGAAATACCATCGAACGCTCCATACAGACATGCCTCGGTTTCCTGATTCACTGCGCTCGGCTCGACCATGGTCGAAAAAAATACAGCTTTTCCAACTCGGCAACCGTAAATCGAAGAACTGGGCAAATCTGCAAGAACGCTTAACTTTCCCGACCGATCTAAGAAATAGACATGATTGCTTTCCGACGGCGTATCCGACGAAAAATACACCCCGTTTTTTGTTGGAACCAAAGCCACAGATCTCGCCTGCTGATTTCCTTCCATGACAGTTTCAATATGCTTCAAGTCGCAAGAAGCACGCATAATGCGGCATTCGGGGCCATTATCCCCTGTGAGAATCCACAGGCATTCATCCCACGCGTCATAGACGATGTTGTGAACGTGACGGATCGCGCCTTTCGGGAAAGTGTGTGCGATGCCCCACGTTTCGCCATGGTCGCCCGAAGCATAGATGTGTACTTCTTCTCTTTCGGGATTATCAAAGTACTCGCCGAAAAGAACCGAGCCGCCCGAAGTCGAGCAAATATGGAGAGGACGCGTTCCTCTCTTAACCCTATGTGTTACGTGAAATTTGGTATCACCCGCTGCCAACGTAATGATTGCGCCGGGAACCGTCGCGATAAGCGCGCCCGACGGCAAGACGGACAAAGCGTGAAACCCATCGCGCACAAGCCGAAAAGTTAATAGCATCGAAGCCGTCAGGTTACGCCATATCGATGGATCGTAACGTCCAACCTCTTGCCATCGAATGGATTGATTTTCAATCTTGGCGGACAGCAAGGTATATCCCCGCGACGCGTAGAGAGTTTCTCCCGACCATGCCAGTGCCCGCATCCGTGGGAAAGTAGCAACATGCATTAACCGTCCACTTGAACTTTGACTCTTGCTTTTATCGAGATTCGCCGTATGCTCCTCGTTTGCTGGGATTCTAGTTTTCTGCTTTCATCGCGACGAACGATCCGATAGCAAGAACATCCATACGGGTTCGCTTGAAGCAATCAATCGCTTCGGAGGGCTGGCAGACGATCGGCTCATTCTCATTAAAACTGGTGTTCAAAACCAGCGGGATGCCTGTCTTCCGCTCAAAAGCCTTGATCAAATCGTAGTAGAGCGGGTTCTCTTCCCGACTCACAGTTTGCAGGCGGCCAGTATTGTCCACATGGTTCACTGCACAAAGTTCTTGCCGCTTTTGGGGGCGAATCTTATAAACATGCAACATAAATGGAGACGGGTGATCGTGCTCAAAATACTCTGCCTGCCGCTCAACCAAAATTGAAGGGGCAAAAGGACGGAACCACTCCCGGCGTTTGATGCGCGCATTCAGGATGTCTTTCATATCAGGGCGCCCGGGGTGGGCCAGAATCGAGCGATTTCCAAGGGCCCGCGGCCCCCACTCCATTCGGCCCTGAAACCAGCCAATAACATAACCTTCTGCAATGTGCGAAGCTATCGTTTCGAGTAAGGGCTCTCGCCCAAACTTTCGATAGCGCAAACCCGCAGCTTTTAAGTCGGATTCGATGCGTTCGTCGGAAAACTGCGGACCAAGGTAAGAATGTGTCATCGCAAAACGCTGCTTTTGTTTCAGGATCGAGTAATGCACATGAAGAGCTGCCCCGATGGCAAGGCCTTCGTCCCCTGCAGCCGGCTGCAACCAAGTACGCCGAAAAGGGGTGGCGTCAAATAGTTTGCCGTTCGCAACACTATTGAGTGCACAGCCTCCCGCCATCACAAGGTCATCCAGAGCCACTTTCTGATGCAGGTTATTCAGCATATGAAAGAAAACTTCTTCGAAACGGTGTTGCATGGCAAACGCCAGATCCATATCGCGTTGGGTGATTTCTGTATGTGGTTCACGAGGAACACCAAACTCGTCGCTCATGCGCGTGGAAAAGTGCGGCGCGAGACTAACTGTCCCATCCTCGCGAATCTGCATACCCTGATTGCTTCCCAAAGGCTGGAAGTAACTCAAGTTTAGGGCATAGCCCCCATCTTGTTTGATCGAAATGAGATCCTTGATGCGCTCACAGTAAGTCTCTTTTCCATAGGGCGCGAGGCCCATGACTTTGCCTTCATCTCCATATTCTTTGTATCCGATGAACTCACAAATCATGGTGTAGAAACTACCTAGGGAATGCGGCAGATAAACGCGACTGAGGATCTCAATTTCAGAGCCCTCGCAACGAGCCATCATCGCAGACACAAAATCTCCGGAGCCGTCATAGCTGAAACCAGCTGCCTTTTCCCAGGGCGAGCAATAATATGCGCTCGCGATATGCGCAATGTGATGCTCGAGATTGTGCTGGTGGAAACGTAAAGCGGCGATGTCAACATCCATGGCACACGCCAGTAGTGTACGCACATCACGCATGGCTTCTTTGCGCTGGCGTAAACGCAGGAAATTCATGATCTTGGCCGGATTGGATATGGCGTACTGCATTTTCTGTGCAAGATTCGCGCTGCTGTCATGGCCAATCGCAACATGATCAAGATCGGAAGGTTTTGCACCGGCAGCATCCAAACATGCACGCACAGCCAGTGCAGGGAACCCCGCATAATGCTTCACTCGATTGAGGCGCTCTTCCGCTATGGCAAAGATCACTTCCCCATCCTGCACAATTGCAGCGGAAGCGTCGGCGTGAAACATGTTGAGACCCAAGATCAGCATCGGGCAAATATTTCCCCGGATTGAAAATCGATTTTTGTGCTGATCATGGGTTGGCGCTGAGCCGTAAAGAGGATGAATGTAACGCTATAAAATTCATGGCATCAACCGTAAATGGTTGTCCATAGTGAAGGGAATCCATTGCTCCTAAAGTTGCTAGTGTGGATGCGACGATTTCTGCGAATGGGATTGGACTCGAACTTCCTTCCCGAATCGAATTAGCAAATGCCTGCAATTCAGCACTGTGACCTTTGTCTTGTCTGATTCGTGCACTAACTTGTTGCTTGCGGCCATTGCGCACCAGTTCGAGTGTGCGAAAATCTTCCATCACGGCGACCACGCCGCCTCCAAATACTTCGAGCCGTTCCTTGGAGTAGGCTCGATCTCCATTGGCCACATACGTTATGTTGCCTTGAGAACCATTAGCAAATTGAAGAGTAATTAAAACGTTGTCGTCAGAATATTGACCAGGATTCGCAAGTGCGCGTGTGTGTACTTCAGTTGGTGGGCCAGCCAGAAATGTCAATAGGTCAACAAAATGACAAACTTCCCCACGAATTCGGCCGCCTCCCTGCTCTGGGTCATTCGTCCAATGGTCAGCGGCTAGCATGCCCGCATTCACCCGGTAATTTAAGGCAAATGGTTCATGGATTTGTCCAAGAAAGTCTTTCATTTTTCTCATCATGGGAGAAAAACGTCGGTTGAAACCAACCATTAGTTGCAATCCATGAGGCATCGCGTATTGTGCGTGACATTGCACAATTGCGGCAAGTTCATCCTCAGTCAAACACAGAGGCTTCTCGCAGAAGACGTGTTTACGGGATCTAATTGCGGCCATGACTTGTCGCGCATGCAGATTATGCCGGGTCGAAATGACAACCGCGTTGACATTGGGATCGCGAAGAACTCGATCTTCATCCGATGTGGAATATTGAAAACCAAATTTTCCTGCGGCCTTTTCCGAATGAGATCCGTTAGCCGCACAAACCCCGATTAAGTCAATTCCTTGAATCTGTTTGATCGCGGGAAGTAGAGTCCCGGTTGCAAACGCCCCCGCCCCGATAAGGCCGATCCGCACCGCGCTTTCTGGCCTTGCCTTGCTCACAGCAACACGCGATTCAACAATCAGTTTTTCTTCGGGAAAATCCGGATACTTGATTAGCACTCCTAGGAATGGAGAGCCAGTAGAACCTGTAATCAATTCATAAGCACGTGGCGCTTGTTCTACCTGAAAACGGTGCGTAATGAGCGATTGCAAATTTAATTTACCGTCGGCAACCATTCTCAAGAAAGCTTCCATGTTCCGGGTTTCCGTCCAGCGCACGTATCCAATAGGATAATCGCGGCCTTTTTGCTCGTAGGCACTGTCATAGCGGCCAGGGCCATAGGAACGCGAAATACGGAAATCCAACTCCTTCTCATAAAACGTCTTGCGCTGAATATCCATGCCCACGGTGCCCACAGCAACGACAATGGCTCGATCGCGAGCAACTTCTCCCGCCAAATTTACTGGACCGCTGCTAACCGTTTCCGCAGTAACTAAGACTGCATCTGCCAGATGTCCGGAGGAGTACTGCAAACACAAATCGCGAAACTCAGCGGGAGAGGTTGAAACTGCATCTGCTCCGAGCGTCTTGGCGAGAATCGCGCGCGCCGTATTGATGTCCATCCCGACTACACGACAACCGGCAGCTTTCAGAAGTTGCACAGTCAATTGCCCGAGTAAACCCAATCCAATCACTGCAACGACGTCACCCAATCTGATATCAGCCACTCGAATGCCATGTAACGCAACTGTGCCTACAGTTGTGAACGCAGCTTCTTCCAGGCTGACGGAAGCTTCTGGAATTTTCGTTGTCAGCAACCGCGGAATACACGCGACTTGAGCGTGAACCGCATAACCGGCACCAGCACATGCGACCCGGTCACCGGGCCGAATATCATTTATTTCATCCGCTGTAGCGATCACCGTTCCTGCACTGCTGTAGCCAAGTGCACTCGGCAGATCCAACCGGCTCCGTACAGACGACAAGGTGGAAACGACGCCGTCGCGCCGCACCTTGTTCAGAACATCTCTCACTAAATCAGGCCTTGCTTGAGCTTTTTGCAGTAAGTTTTTTTCAGCAAACTCTGTGGAGGCCCTTTCGGTACCGGCAGAAACCAGGGACGCTGCAATCCGCACCAGAACGCACCCCGGCAGCAATCGGGGTGACGGAACTTCCACTACCTTGATCTCTCCACTACGAGCGTCTTGTAAGACTTGTTTCATGCCAATGCTGCTTGAGGATGAGCCCCGTGCTTATCTGCAAATTGTTGTTTACCAATGTCAAGAAAAGTCTGCATCCATATTTCCAGCGTCAAGAATTGCCAAATTTGCATAGACCAATCTTGAATGCCTTTGCGCTGCTCGTCCACAAATTTTTGCACAACCTTGGGCTCAAATATTCCGCGCTGCATAATTCGGGATTCAGAAAGTAAGTCATCCACCATCTCTCGCAAATCGTGGGCGAGCCAATAATCCACCGGGGCTGCAAATCCTGCTTTTGGCTGGCGCAAGACTTCTTTGGGTAGCAGTGGCGCCATCGCTTTGCGGAAAATATATTTTGTGACCGGATGATAAAAACCTTTCAATTTGAACTCTGGAGCTATATCCCAAGCTGCAAATTCAGCAAGTTCGCGATCCAGAAAAGGCACCCGCACTTCCACAGAATTTGCCATGCTCATCCTGTCGTTATATGCCAGATTCAAGGAAGGCATGAAAATTTTGCTATCCACATACAACATCTGATTTAAAAAGTCAGAATCCTTCACTTGAGCAAATGCTTCGCGATGCCGGCCATCTGCAGGATTATCCAAATTTATTCGGCGGCCAAAATCATTGGTGTATAGCTGTTCTTTCTGATTGCTGTCGAGGTACGTACAATTCATCACAAAACGCTCGATTGGAGGCAGAGAAGCACTGCGAACCATCTTTTTGGCAAAACGCAAAATTCCCTTCACATGAGTTCCGCGCATACCCGGCAGACTAGATACCGATCTGCTGGCCAAATTGCGGAGCGGCGATGGGATCCTGCCATAGGCATTTGCCCAATAATGCGCGATATATTTGCGGTATCCTGCAAATAATTCATCCCCGCCCACGCCAGAGAGCAAAACCGTGGAATCTTTACGCGCTTCCCTGCATACTAGATAAGCCGTAATGATTGCGGGATCTGCGACAGGCTCATCCATATGCCATGCAATACGCGGAAGCATATCAGCCACATCCGGTTCGACCATAATTTGACGATTTTCTAATCCAAGACTCTTGGCAAACCGTGCAGGTACGGCCGGATCATCTAATGCAGTTTCGCCGATACGATATTTCGACGGAAATGTAATCGTGTAAGTTCGTATCGTTCGCCCAGTTCCGGCATGCGCCATTGCCGCCACGATGCTGGAAGAATCCAATCCGGCGCTGAGAAATGCCCCGATAGGCACGTCGCTCACCATTTGCCGCTTAACAACTTGCTGAAAGCGGCCGCGCAATTCTTCCGACAATTCTGCTTCTGTGCGAGAACCGTAGTTATGTTCCTTTGGAGGAAAAGTAAGATCCCAATATTGATGAAGTTCCAGATTGCTTTCGCGGAAAATCGCGGTGTGCCCAGGCGGCAGCTTGAAAATCCCCTTGAACATTGTGTTGGGTTCGGGGACCCACAAAAAAGTTAAATACTGATGCAATGATTGCGCATCAAGTTCAGGCTCAATTCCCGGAACCTGCAGTAGTGCTTTGATTTCTGAAGCAAAGGCAAACCGTTGCCCTTGGTGTACGTAATACAAGGGCTTAATTCCGAAGTGATCGCGAGCAAGAAATAATGTCCGGCGGCCGCCACGCAGGTCGCAGATGGCAAACGCAAACATGCCATTGAGTTTTTTTACACAATCAGGCCCGTCCTGCTCATACAGTCGTAAGACGACTTCTGTGTCAGTTTCCGAGAAAAAATGATGCCCCTTTTGACGGAGTTCTTCGCGCAGATCCAGGTAGTTATAAATTTCGCCGTTGTACGTAATCCAAACGGTGCGATCTTCATTGCACATCGGCATGTGGCCGCTTGGCGAAAGATCAAGAATGGCCAGACGGCGGCTTCCGAAGCCAATATAGCCACCATCTGGAAAATGCTGTTCCCATATTCCAGAATCATCGGGTCCGCGGTGCGATTGAATTGAGGTCATGCGCTCGATGGTGGGTCGGTCACCGCAATTGAGTAGGCCGCTAATGCCGCACATGAAGGTTCAAACCCGTTGTGCCAATTTCATCTCATAAACCTTGGCTTTTACATGGAACAGTTGAATTGCCTGAAATGCGCAGTAGACGAACCCTGGAATTCCATCCAAAAAGCCCAGTCGAAAAAAATACCGGTAAAGAAACAGAACAACAGGCGAGCCAGGTACCGCGAAAAACCTTTGTTTGAGCCAACGACGACGTTGCGCTTGATTGCCAAATAAAGTTGGTGGCAGATCAGCAGATTTCCCTTCAACCCACACCGCCGCATCCCAGTTCGAGTATTCATTGTGCTTTTGAATATACTTCGCAAGCGAATCAACATTATGGTGGGTTATGGGGTTCTTGAGTTTTGCTGTCGGCCCTTCGACGACAACGTGCTCATGAACTTCCATGTCGGCCATCGAGGGATCCTGGTCCTGCAACCTGCACTCAAATCTGCCTTTGCCCTTGCGAAAAAGTGAAAGCTTATAGAAATTCGCACCACAGTGGCGCAATTCTTTCCCTAAGAAATGCATCTGCAACGCAATGTAATACCCGTTGAAGTCATGCTTTGAAATTGCGCATTCTATTTCTCTTCGAATCTCGGGTGTCAATGCCTCATCGGCATCGAGAAGTAAAACCCAATCGGCTACAACCGGAAGATGATCAAGTGCCCATTGCCGCTTTTTTGGCCATCCACCTTTGTAGTGAAATTGCACGACCTTTGCATGATATGCCTCGGCAATTGCAACTGTTGCATCGCTACTCTGCGAATCAACAACATAAACTTCTTCAACGCAATTCAAAGATTCCAGGCACCGAGGTAAGTTTTTTTCTTCATTCCGTGTAGCGATGATTACGCTTACAGGAAGAGGTGCTACGCCAGGAGAAGGCGTATTCACAGAATCCTCGGGGCTTGTTATCGCGGAACTCACTCTACTTCCGCCATCTTATCGTGAATCGAAAGCAATTGGCGAACTGGAACACTAAACGGTAACCGCATGGCGCGTGCACCATTGGTGCAACACATGAAGAGACCAAGGGCGTGACCAGGAGGTTTTCCCTTCTTGGAAGTCCTGCCATACCTTCCACACTGCCTCCTGATTGATAACACCGCCTAGCGGGCCATCGGCCATGTCTCGGAAAGACTTTTCTAAATCTCGTCGTAAATCATCCTTCAACCAATGCTCAAAGGGCAAAGTAAAACCCCGTTTCCGGCGATGGACAATTTCGCTGGGTAAGGAACCTTTCAGCGCATCAACCAACAAATGCTTTGGTTCACCGCGCTTGATCTTCCAAGCTCCCGGAATCGAGATTGCCCTTCGTGCCAGTTGATGATCAGTAAGAGGCACCCGGACCTCTAGCCCATTAGCCATGCTTAAAGCATCAGAATCGCGCAGAAGAGTATTTAGCATGTAACAACGAGATTCCAAATAGGAAATTTGGTTGATCTCGTCCAATTTTTTTACACGATTCAAATTCTTCAAGAGCTCAGTCGCCGCTCTGTTGCTATCCTCTTCCGAAATATGAGTAATCAATGAATGGCGGAGACTTGGAGTAAATAACATCCGCGCCAAAAAGTATGGAAGCGACAAGCTATCTTGATCTAACAACAAAGCCGCCAATTTACGATTACGGTCATTTTCAGGTGTCAAGACTGAAAAAAGGGCGGCAAGGGCGCTTTTGCCGGGGGTATATTTCCAGAAATCTGAGAATTTCTGCATTTTGGGGACATCCACAAAGGTTGAATAGCCTGCAAAAAGCTCATCACCTCCGAGGCCGGATAAAGCAACTTTGAGGCCCGCTTCCCGGGTCTTTCGTGAGACGAAATAGGTGTTGACGCCATCGATAGTTGGCAAGTCCATGGATGCGATTGCTTCTGGAATAAGCTCAAGCGCCTCACCTTGCGAAGCACAGATTTCATGATGGCTCGTTTCGAAATGCTTAGCTACTATTTGAGAATATGCAGCTTCGTTGTAATCAGACTCGCGAAATACGATAGAAAAAGTATCGGGTCTAATTCCGTTTTGACTCAGAATCCCAACCAGCGCGCTTGAATCTATCCCTCCTGAAAGAAACACGCCCACCGGCACATCACTAATCATCTGTTTCTGTACAGCGTCATAAATTTCAACATGTAAATCTTGTTCCATTCGTTGGCGTGATTCAGCTGAATAATCCAGTCTTGTGGAAGTGGAGTCCACCAAGTCCCAATAGCAAGTTTCTTGAATTCGCCCATTTTTCCATATCAAATAATGCCCCGGGCACAAAGATGACACTCTGTCGATCAATGTGATGGGATCGTAAAGTGAGCCGAAGGTTATATAGTTTGATAATCCGGCGCGATCAACGCGGCGAGGAACCATGCCTGTGCCCAATAACGTGCGGACTTCCGATGCAAAAATGAAATATGGGCCAAAAGAGCCGAAATAGAGCGGCTTCACTCCCATGGGATCACGAGCGATAAACAAATGGCGTTTCGATGCATCCCAAAGCGCAAAGGCAAACATGCCTCGCAGTCGAGTTAGGCTTTGTTCTCCCCAAAATGCATAGGCCTTTAGTAGAACTTCCGTGTCCGAGTTGCTCCGAAATTCAAACCCTGCTTTGCTCAGTTCGTGCCGTAATTCGCGGAAATTAAATATCTCGCCGTTATAAACAATCCAATTCCCGGTTTTTGGATCTTCCATCGGCTGGTGACCGAGCGGCGACAGATCGAGTATCGCTAAGCGGCGATTCCCGAGACCAATCTCATTTTCACCATCGTGGATAACGATCGTGCCGGAGTCATCGGGTCCGCGGTGAGCAAGTGAATATGTCGCAGAATCGAGCAGGGCGCGATCCACGTTAGATCTAGTTGCCGCGATGCCAACGATTCCACACATTTACATTGTGCTCAAAAATAGAAAGTACTAGCGACGCCTTCAACGTCGTAGTTACTTGAAAGCTTCTACATATAAAGAATGCGGTAGATCGCGGCTGTCACCGGGAGTATAAGGAGGCACATTCGATCCGTATAAGCGGCTCGTACCCTCCGCTGATTCTTCGATTTCTTGGAACCCTGCTTGCTGCATGGCCTCTCGCAAATAGCTGAAATCGAGACCTGCGCGATGCTGTCCATCGCAGAAAATAAAATTAGAAAAACGGCCGCCCACAGAATCAAACTTTCGGGGAAAATCGTCGAACCATTCCTTACGATCTTGTTGGTATGCGGCTATGGCGCTTCGCAAACTTGGAACAATTACGCGCATGCCGCCTCCCGGCTTTAGAACTCGTTTGCATTCGCGCAATAGGCGGCCAAGTTCATCCGGATAAAAATGCTCAAACATATGTGTTGCATAAACGGAATCTACTGTCCGGTCGGCAAAAGGGATGCCGCAACGAACATCCAACCACATATCTGTTTTTGTAAATGGATTTGCATCAATATTAACGAAGCCCGGCATATATTTCGGTCCGCAGCCCAAATGCAAATGAATAGGATGATGAGGTCTTCTCAGACTATTTCTCCAACGCAATATCCAATAGTTTGGCCATGTCGCCTTTTCAATCAATAAAAAACACAAATCCTTGTAGCGTTGGTGTAACAAGAATCTCCCTTCTGCGTTTCGACCCCTCGCGCACTTTAAGTTATCATCTCAAACTTTTATCTTTCGTAACTAGATGCTGTGCCAGTTCTATCAACTGATCCACATGGGATTTCCACGAATAAGTTGTTGACTTTTCGAGCCCCGCCTTTGAAAGGCATTCGTGTTCGGTATCTTCACTCGCCCTCACAATGGCATCAGCGAGCTCATGGGGTGAAAAACGCGCAAAATAAAGTGCGGCATCTCCGCATATCTCTCTATGAACTGCGATATCGGAAGCAACAATTGGCAAGCCACATGACATCGCCTCTACGAGGGGATGCGCGAAGGATTCTGCGTAAGCAGGACTGACATATACATCGCACGCACGATAAACCCGATGGAGATGGAAATATGGGATTGGGCCTAATTCAATTACGTTTTCAACAATACCTAGTTCCCTTACCAGGCGAGCAGCACTTTCTGCGTGGTAATTGCCAGGGTTATGATCGGAACTGAACCTGCACGTGAAGACCACTTCAACTTTGCGTGGTGATAGTCTTTCCCGCAAGATCGGTACTGCTCGTGATAATGTCTCGAAATTGCGATAGTAGTTGTAGTGGCTCACAAAAAGAAGCCGCAATGCCCTATTCTTATTTTCAAGAATATTTTGTAAATGTAATGACAAGGGCGTGTTGTCGCGCTGAAACTCCTCTGCATCGAATCCATGTGGAATTGTCGTGATTTCCTCACTAGTCCATGCGGCCAGATCGTTGGCAAACGATCGACTGGGCGCGACCGTACAATCAGCCCAATGAATGGACTGCTGCGCCAATAGACCCTTCACCCAAGTATCGAGAATGAGCCGATAGTCTCTGCGTTTATAGAGATCTCGATAAAAATCAGTCGAAGTATATAAAGCATTGCGTGATAGCAAAACTTGAGGGACTGGAGAATTATGCAATGCAATGTTGCCTGCCGAAATCAGCACATGGGCATTGTGCTGCCTTAAGAGCCTGGGAAGCCGCCTCTGTTCCTGCCAGAATCGGAAAGCAGCATTGGAAGAAAAACGCACATCCAGCAAGGAAACATTTGCTGATTCTTGAAACTCACTCCGAAGAATAGGTTGCAATGCAACCGTTACGTGAATATCTAATCGTTGTTTGAGTTGTGGTATGACATTGCGCAGGTATGTGACGCCTCCACCGGCACTCGCGGCAGCGCCATTTAGAAAGATGTTCATTACTGTCAGGTTGCGCTTCCGGCAGCGCTTTGTGCTACGGGAGTAAATGTAGTTTCGGCTTCTGGGTAAGGCTCGGAGGCCCGATGAAGTAAATCCACGAAAATAAAAGCGAAAATCCAAAAATACACGCAGAGGTAATAACCAACAGCAAATAGCCAATCTTCAAACGCAGCATGGAATAAACCTCCAAGCATCACGGCTGCAAAAACAATGAGAGGAGAAGAAAGGTCCTGTATGTTCCTGACTTGTATAAAAACACGCACTGCGTACAAAGCAACCAGCGAAATTAGAGCGAAAAACGGAATCACACCTAAAAGGCCTTGCCATTCCATGATGGCAAGATAACTGTTTCCATGTTCACGAACGCCTACATCGGATGATACTCGTATTCCCTGTAACCGGGATGACCCGGCGTTCTCATTCGCCAAGCTCGTCCCAAAACCTGTGCCGAAAAATGGGTGGCTGCGAATAGAATCGATTGTCTGATCCCATACGGAAAGGCGGGATTGTAGAACATTCTGGCTTTCGTGTCCCTTATAGAGAAACTTTGCTACCGGCGTTTGCCCTTGACCTGATGTTTCAGATTTCATTGGGACAAGCGCTGCAACCACGACCGCGCAAAGGAGAGCCACAGCCAAGCCTCTCACGAAGAATTTATACTGCCGCAATCCAAAACATATCAACAACGCAGCAATGAATCCCGCTCCAATGCTCGCTCGCGAATAACTGCTCAACAACAAACAAATTGAAATAATTAGAGCCAATTGCCGCTTGTGGCGGGCACCTGCATCATCGGAGGTCAACGCGAACCAGAGTAAATATGGCAATACGATCACGCCCATAATCGCACCCAAAGAATTCGGGTTTCCCATTAAAGAATAGTGAAAAACAAAATAAGAGACGGCTGTTATATAAGTAAAAACCTCGAGACCAATCCGCAAACTGCTTAAAAAACTCCACGACGAGAATAAAACTACAAGTCTGGCACCGGAAATGCCGTAAAGAAATAGAAGTAGAAGACTTGCTGCTTTTAGAAAAGAAACTTCTGCGTATGTAGAGACCACAGCGGAAGCAAACGAAGACAGAATGCAAGATAGAGCAATTGCGTGAAACAATCCAAACCAATGCCCACGTTCACGTAGATATAGAGCCAGTCCACCCAATGCACCTATGGCCAACAAAACCCAGCGTATAGGACTAAACACCGGCTGCAAAGGCGTGTATGTCCCGGCCCCAAGGAAAGCAAGGGCCAGTGCCGGCATGAGTCTTTGGCGATAGTTCCATACGATTGCCAGCAGTACCTGCAAAAAGATGATTCCAGCTAGAAATTGTGTATTAGTGAGATATCCAGGGAAAAAGCGCAGCAAAACTACTGAAATCAAGATCACTAAAAGTGCCGACCCCAGTATGCGCAATGGGATCCGCTCAAGAGTCATGGTCATCACAACACGAATATATGGCCTGTGCCATGCCGCTGGCACATAGTTCAGGAGAATATTTGCCTATCCGTTCTAAGCTTCTTTGTCCCATTAATCTCTGCAAGTTGGAGTCACCGGCAACTTCCTTCATCGCTTCCGCTAGCTGAGAGGGGTTTCGGGGTAAAACCACTCGTCCATTCCATCGGTCTAGCACAAGATCTTCGGCGCAGCCCGCAACTTGTGTAATCACAATCGGCAACCCACATGCCATCGCTTCATTAACGGCTAGCCCCCAGGGATCACTATGTGTAGGAAAAATAAAAATATCAGACATCGCGTAATACGCGATTAGCTCATCTCTATGCACAAAACCGCTGAAGATAATACTGCCTGCCACAATTTTGCTCGCGCGTTCTTCGAGCAGAGCGCGTTCAGATCCGTCACCAACAAAAACTAATCCCATTTGTTGGCGGAGATCAGGACTGAGCAAAGCATACGCTTCGAGAAGATCAAAAACTCCTTTTTCTCTGACGAGACGTCCCACGAAAAGAAAATATCGTTCGGGCAATTCTAATTCGTGCCGTTTCGTAGTTTTTTGCATACGGATACGTGAGGCACCGTTCGCGAATAGCACATTATCAACCGCATTGGGCGCTGTAAAAATCACTGTTTCAGCAACGCCAAAAGTTTTGACATAATTCGCTGAAGATTTTCCAGAAACGACAACTCCCCTACTTGCTCTCAAAAAACGCCCCTTAAGGGATTGCACTAATTTAGTCTTGCCCCTCTGATCCTGGGCATTACTTTCAACCCATACAAAAAAAGGCACGTTTTTACGATGAGACCACCGGAGTGCATTCCAATACGCGAAATCGTTGTATCCGCCACAAATGATTGCGTCTGGAGAGAGTTTACGTAAAGCCGAATTCAACCCCCAATTCAAAAGTATTTTGCGTGTTCCCAGCTTCATACGCCATGAGCGCAAGACCTGATAAGAGAACTGGAGTTCATCCTTGTAAACAAGCCACTCCCGCAGTGCCGGGTCAGTCTCAGCAAGAAAAATTACGTGGAGATCAATTCCCGGCTGTTTGGCAAGAGCATTAAAAACAGGGATCCGATAAGGAGCAATGATTTCTGTGATGACAACAAGCCGCTTGGTCATTGCGCACGTTGCTCGTATACAAGTTTCAATGCCCGTGCCTGATGATCGAATGTGAGCCCAGCAAGCACCGTCTCTCGTGCCGCTATTCCTATCCGCCGCCGATTTGCTGCATCCCTTAACAAAGCGGCGAGTGCATCGGAAAGTTGCGATACATCAGTGGGAGCAACTAAGCAACCGTTGTAACCAGATTGGATGATTTCCTCAATGCCTTGATCTTTCCCCGCGATCACGGCTTTACCGGCAGCCATGGCTTCAAGATAGACGCATCCTAAAGCCTCATAACGACTCGGCAATACAAATACTGCGCAGCGCCGCATAAGTGCCGCCACTTGGGCTCGTGACAAACGGCCCCTAAACCGTACTTTCTTTGCTATCCCCAACTCTCTTGCTATGTTCTCCAGTTTTGATCTCTCGGGCCCATCACCAATAATTTCACAGGTAAATCCCGGGAAATCTTGGCTTATCTTCGCGAACCCTCGGATCAATACTTCATGACCTTTAATCGGAATAAGTCCACCGACGCTCAACACAAAGTCGGCGCAATCTTTCTGTTCGGGGGAAAATATTTCAGGATCAACTCCGTTATAAACTACGACAGTACGCGCACTAATTAAGCCTCGCACGACTTGCTCGCGTACTTTCTCACTCACACAAATGATGCAGTCGGCAGACCGGTACACCATGCTTGAGATGCGCCGACATGCATGCCCTGAAAGCCCTGTAACCTGTCTTGTCGAATAAGCGTCTAGCCCATGCACTGACACGACAAATGGAATGCCCAGTTCCCGTTTGAGGAGAACTGCTGCATGTCCGCATGGCATTGCCGCATGTGCATGAATAACATCAATCGGATTCGCCGTATGAATTCGCCTCACTTCGCGAATGATGCTTGCGAATAAAAAGAGCCCGGACGTAGGAAGACCAAACCCGCCAGGTAAAGAAATAAAGCTCACTCCGCGAGCTTTTGGCGCAGTTGGATTGGGGATTAACGCTCCCCGATAAAATGGCTGCACTGCAAATATCGTTTGCCGCACACCCAAAGCTTCCAGATTGTGCATTGGTTCTGCGACGAAACAACCTTGTGCATCATCGCCTAACACGGGATAAAAAGGCGTCAACGTCAGAACATGGGGGGAATCTTTGCTCATGATGCCTGACCGTGATCGTCGCCTCGACACAAGCAGGAGAAAATCTCCTCCCATTTCGCCGTAATCACGCTCCAGTCGAACTTTTCGCTATGCTCCCGCCCTGCGATCCCGAATCGTCGCCGCAAATCAGCATCTTGCAATAATTGTCCCAACCTTTGAAATAACTCTTCATCGGACGAAACAAGGTATCCCGTAATCCCATCAACCACCGTTTCAGGGCGATAGTTTTTCCGGGCGATTACAGGCAATGCGCACGCCGCAGCTTCCAAAATAACTTTGGGGGATCCTTCCCATAGCGAAGGAAACAGAAAGACATCTGCCCGTTGGTATAACTCACGCAACTGTTCTGATGTTTTCTGCCCGACAAATTGAACATTGGGAATGCGATCACGTCGTAGCTGGGCTTCCAACTCTGCACGCATGGCGCCCTCCCCAGCAAGCACAAAATCGGCGAACGGAAAGCGTTGTCCCGCTTCCATCAAGGTGCGGGGTTGCTTGAACGGACGTAGCGAACCCACGAATAATACTTCCAGCCTCGCATTCTTCTCGCGCGTAACGGGTGTAAAAAATTGAGTATCTACTCCTGTCGGAACAACTTCACTGGGAAGGCCGTATTCAAGAGCAAGGTTCTTCTGGACGGCGTGAGAATTACTGAACAAATAATCGCAACTAAGAATTGTCTGCTCCCACAAGCGAATATCTTTTTTCTTAACCGTGAGCTCGCATTGAATGTTTGATTGTGACTCCACCGAACCAATGGTGACACGCCCATCTTTCTTAACTTGCCGCATTCGCATATAAAACCGGCTAGCGGGAGCGCTTTTTAAATAGAACAAAATTTTTTGTGATCCCCAAATATATTCCTGCAAAATTCTGAGTGTCCGCCGGCGCTCCGGCAGATAAATAATTTTCGTATTCGGACGCTCGGCTATCCGCTGATCTGGATCCTTTAGGCAAAAAACACTGACATGGAATTGATTGGGATTTAGCCTTTGGATAATCTCGCGTGCGTTGCCCATTTGCGCATTAGGCAAATCAGCGTCGGCCAGGCTGTCAACCAAAATCCGAACGGGTTTCATGCCCACAACCTACTAAAAATCACTCGCCGCTGCACACAAGGTAGGCGATATGGCGGTAGATTAAGCAGATTGTTGTTGCTCACTGGATTGCGAACATTCTAGCCGAAGTTCGCTTAGACGAGCCATAAACGATGTTTCCGTATCCCGCGATTTCATTGAAGATGCGATATGTTCGCTTGCTCTTTCCAGCAGCCGCTTATGCACTGATTTTTCGGATTCTTCCGGCAGAGGGGAGGCTTCGTGCGGATCTAGCGCCAAATCAAATAACTGAATTTTGGGCACGCTGAAATCAATCACCATTTTGTACCTTGACTCCCGGACAATTAGAATCCGCGGATGCAACCGATTCTTTCGATAGAACGGGTTCGTACAACCCGCGACATTCTCGACAATTGCGACATCTTCCCATGCCTGATTATTCTTTATGTGAGACCAGACGCTTCTACCCCGAAAGGTTGCAGGAGCGGGAACATCCAGTGCATCGAGCAACGTCGGCCCAAGATGCATCAGGCTATAAGGAGAATGAACCGATTTTGGCAGACTTTCACCAGGAACATGAATTAGTAATGGCACTCGGGTGAGCTCTTCTCCTGTCTGCGATGGTGAATGATAGCGTTGTCCGTGATCCAGAAATTCCTCTCCGTGATCCGCAGTTATCGCGAAGATACACCGGTTCCATACTTGCAGTTCGTGAAGCTGGCTTACCAGCTTGCCGAGTTGCATATCCACCCATCGAATTCCTGCATCATAGAGGGAAATCACATTGTCTTGGTGTCTGGCAAGACGGCGTTTGCCGACGTCCGAACGGTTCCAATAAGCATTCCAATATCTTGCATACTCCGTATCGAATGATTGATGCCCCATCGCCTCCCATGCAGCCATAGAAGGATAGTACGGGCTATGCGCATCCATAAAATGCAGCCACAGAAAAAATGGCCGATGAGCATTGGCCATTAGCCACGCTATAGCTTTCTGAGCAACGATGTCCGCGGTCGGATATGGTCTTGCCTCATCCAATGAATCTTGTCTGGAAGCAGTATTCTGACAATAGCGAAAATAAAGTTCGTCATAAAACGTCCCCATCCATTTCGATTTATGACTGAGCTTATTGATCAATTGATTGAAAGCACCAAGAAGGTCTGGGGAATCTATTTCGTTTTTCTGGGCAGTCTCTCTTGATTTTTTTTGACCGAAATCGTCGAAGATATCGAATCCATTGTTATAACCAAACCTGGCCGAAAGATACGGATTAGCGGCCGCAAAAGCTGCGGTCGCGTAACCATATTCTTTTAGAGCCGAGGCAATTGTATGCTCACCCGGCGCGAGACCCGCTACATCCCTGCCCAGCGCAAGCGGATAACGAGACGCCATAATAGCCGGAAACGAATAATATGTCGGGGAACCAGCCACAATCGCATTGGAGAAAGCAACACTTTCGGCGGCGAGAGAATCGAGAAAGGGCGTGGTTGGCTTGTCGTAGCCGAGCCATCCCGCATGATCGGCGCGCAAACAGTCAACTGTCACTAAAATCAGGGACCGTTGGCTCATCGGCTCAACTCCTGCTCCCTCACGACCACGGAAATCGTATCCTGCGCGGAATTATATTTCCCTTGATGAACAAGGTCATAAACATTGGCATCGTGCACGTACAAAAGATTCGGAAATCTCTTCTCTAACGCAGTAAGAAATTTATCGAGCAAAACCAGAGTACGACTACGAAAATCTCTCAAAGAAGAATGAAAGTTAATCGAGTGAACCGAAATGATCACTGGCAACCCGCGAACAATGTTATCGCTGGCTAGCTTCATAGACTCTTCAAGCGGCACATCGTGATAGCAAGGCTCAAAATCCAGCGTTCGGTACAAATTCAACATGCCGTATTCGTCTATTGCCGGCGGCATTCCCAAACTCGCGCCATTCTGTGCTACGCGAACTCCATATTTGCTCCAAGCTCGCTGCGTTTCATGATTGGCGCGATACCCGGGGGCACAGGCCGAAGCAGGAAGGGTTGAAAAAAAATCTCGAAAAAACCCCGCTGCCTGTCCAATCAATTTTTCCTGTTGAGCTGGCGCGAGAAACCCTTCGCGGGGCTGCCCTGGATTCCTGTACTCATATCCTACCCACGGCATGCGCCAATAAATGTAGGGGGTTTCTGCACGCCAACATACGTGCAGAGTCTCGGCGCGCTCTCCGCCTTTCGTCAACGCATGATCCACCGCAACAGGACAGAAATGGGTCAAACC
>Ga0070734_10002022_pt1 | contig 26591 bp, 21 predicted proteins | sample Coa_R1_8_FD_66444 | JGI IMG/M metagenome (GOLD analysis project Ga0070734, IMG submission 66444) | Surface soil microbial communities from Centralia Pennsylvania, which are recovering from an underground coalmine fire - Coalmine... | ecosystem: Environmental > Terrestrial > Soil > Unclassified ... | reverse complement strand
GGCGCCTGGTGGTCGAAGAAGTAGTCGCCGACCAGGCAGCCGTACGGCTCGCCGCCCAGCTGGCCGAACTCCTCTTCGTAGAGCCGCTTGAAGATGGGGCTCTGATCCCAGTTCGTCCCCTTGAACTTCCGGAGCGTCTTGTGGAGATCCTTCTTCGAGATGTTCATCACCCGGATCTTCAACATCTCGTCGGTCTCGGTGTTGTTGACCAGGTGGTGAAGCCCACGCCAGGCGCTCTCCAGCTGCTGGAAGTCGGGGTGGTGCATGATCGCGTTGACCTGCTCCGACAGCTTCTTGTCGATGGCGGCGATCATCGCGTTGATCGACTCGATGACGTCGCCGCCGATCAGCGTGCTCTTCTCCAGCGCCTGCGCGGCCAGCGTGCGGACGGCGTTCTCCACCTCGGTGCGCGCTTCCTTCGACTGCGGCTTGAACTGCTTCTGCAGCAGCGCGGAGAACTCGCCCTCGTCGGTCGCGATGCCCGAGGCTTGCTCTGCGGCTTTCTGGGTCTCGGCCATGACTTAAGCCCCCCCGCCTTCGCCGCCGCCAGCGGCGCCGCCACCCTCGCCACCCGCGCCGCCCTTGGGCGCCGCGGCGAGCCAATTGAGCACGTTGGGGTCGTGGAGAACCTTGCTGACCAGATCTTCGGCGCCAGTCTTCCCGTCCATGTAGGTCACGAGGTTCGCCAATTGTTGCCGGGCCTTGAGGAGCTCGTTCAGGGCGCCCACCTTCCGCGCGATCGCCGCGGGGGAGAAGTCGTCCATGCTCTCAAACGAAATCTCGACGTTTAAATTCCCCTCCCCGGTCAGGGTGTTCGGGACCTGAAACGCGGCGCGGGGCTTCATGGCCTTGAGGCGCTCGTCGAAGTTGTCGACCGAGATCTCGAGGAACTTCCGGTCGGCCACCGCGGGCAGCGGCTCCTTCGGGTTGCCCGAAAGGTCCGACATGACCCCCATGACGAACGGGAGCTGGACCTTCTTCTGGGCTCCGTAGAGCTCGACGTCGTACTCGATCTGAACGCGCGGCGCCCGGTTACGGGCGATGAATTTTTGGCTGCTCATGAGACCACCTGCCTCCTGTGGAGAGGTTTTACACCCTCGCCGTCCGTAGTTACTCCTGCTTTTGCCCCGATAACGTCTCGACCTGCCTGACCCCGTCGGGGGCCAGGTCCCGGATGATGTCCATGAAACCCATCGTCACGAGTCGTTTGCAACGATCGACCAACAACGGGAGCGGGCTCGACGGCTCGTTCCGCGCGTAGTAGGCCGAGATGCGATCGAGCGCGCGGACCACGTCCTCGCGCGAGCGGATCTCGCCGGAGAATGACCCGCCCGCCGCCGGGGCTCCGTTCACGGCTGGAACTGCGACGCCATCCGCCATCGCCTCGCCTCCCGCCGCCGAGGGAACCCGGCGGCCCAAGATCGATTGCAGGAAACCAGAAATCTTCTGCAGCAACGCGGCCAGCGTGGCGAAGGAAGGCCCCACGCCGGGCCCCACGATCGCCCCGATGACCGCCTCGATCTGCTTGACCGCTGCGGTCGCCGCCTGGGCCACCGCTGCCTGCTGCTGCAGGCCCTCGAGGTCGGCGTCGAGACCGGCCGCCTCGATGGTGGCGACGGTCGTGCCGCCGCTGCCGTCGGCCGGCGCCGCGGTGGCAGCCTCGAGGTCCCGGTAGCTGAAACGCCCCACGGTCCGCGAGCTGATCATGGGCGCCGCCCGCACCGCCGACAGGACGTCGGCCGCGGTCAGCGTCGACAGGATGTTGAACCGCATGGTCGGGTCGTTGCCGTCGTCGGGATCGAGGCGGGGAAAGAGCCCCTCCCAGTAGGTCTCGAGCAGCCGCTGCAGGACCGTCAGGCCGTCGGCGAAACCCTTCAGCCCCTCGGTGTGCAGGAGCCCCTTGGTCAGATAGACGGCGACCCGCAGGTCCTTGGTCCGACCCATGAGCTCGACCGCCTGGCGGCTGACCGCCTTCCAGTCAGGCTCCTCCGCGGGGATGATGGTGGCGCCGATCTGCTGCTCGGGCTTACCCTGCGTGGCCCGGTCGAGGGCGGCAAAGCCGGCGTCGTACTCGAGGTCCGCGCCACAGGGTGTTTCGGCGCTGACGGGTGCGAGCAGGGCCTCGATATTGGCTGGCATGGGGGGATTGTACCGAGTGTGTATTAGCGATCAGCGGTCGTGCCTTGTCAAACGCCCCTTCCGCGCAACCCCTCGGCAACGCTTGACAACCGGCCCCTTCCGAACGCTCCTTCCTGGCCCCTATTCCCGGCCGCTATTCCCGGCCACGGGGCCCCGGGATGCCACCCCCAGCCGGAGCGGGGTCACGATCGGCTAATATGCCCGTCGGACAACCGACACATGCCAACTGAGATCACGGTGCGCATATCGGGGTCGGCGTCGGACCGAACGCTGACGTTCGTGGAGTCCCCCATCCGGATCGGCCGCAACCAGCTGAACGACATTCCGATCGACGATCCGTTCGTCTCGGAGTGGCACGGCATGATCCGCTTCGGCGACGAAGGGATCGAGTACTCGGACCTGGGGTCGACGAACGGCAGCGTGCTGGACGGCAAGCGGCTGGGGAAGAACGCGCCGGCCCGCCTCACCGAACGGTCCCGCATCTTGCTGGGGCGCATCGAGCTCGCCGTCTCGCAGCAGCACCGGGAGACCGCGCCGCGCCAGACGATGGCCTGGGGCCACAGCGGCGCCGGGCGCCCCCCCTCCTACTCGGGCCTGCCGGCCCAGGGCAAGGCGAGCGTCTCCGCGTCACGGCCGGGGTCGGCGTCGGGCGCCGGCGCCGCCGCCGAGCGCCGGTCGGCCGAGGAAGACGCGGCGCTGGTGCGCCAAAAGCAGATCCTCGAGGCCTTCAGCGAGGCGTTCATCGGGCTGCGGAAGGGGTACGAGCAGTTCGGCGCCGAGGTCGGCGTCCGCACGGTCAACGGCAAGTCGGTGCTGCACCGCGCGCGCACCGGCCAGGCGGTGCTGGAGCACCTGCTCCAGGCCGACGTCCCGGTGACCACGGTGAAGCGCGATCTGACCGGGATCTTCGCCGACTTCGGCATCCACCACATCGCCATGATGGCCGCCGTCAGCGAGGGGGTCCGGGCGCTGCTGGGCTCGCTCGATCCGCGCGCCAACGATCTCGACGTCGGCGGGGGGCTCTTCTCTGCCTCGAAGAAGGCGCAGTGGAAGCGGTACGTCGAGCGCTTCGACCAGCTCCTGACCGACGATCAGGACCTGCACGCCTCGATCTTCGGCCCCGAGTTCGCCCGCGCCTACGCGCGCGTCACGCACAGCGACGGCCCGAAGTACGACGACGACGACAACGACGAATGACCTGCCGCCGGACGCGCGGTCAGCCGCGGCCCAGGCTGCGCCCCGACTTCAGCGCCAGGACGCTCGCCGACTTGAAGACGTAGCTCCCGCGCCCGATCTCGAGGGTCTCGCCGTCGACCAGGGCCCGCTTCTCGGTCACCTCTTCCCCCTCGACCTTGACCGCGCCGCCGATCGGCTCGACGGCGAACTCGCCGTTCTCGGCCCAGATCGTGGCGTGAGCCGGCGCCACCGCCGGATCGCTGCCGAGCTGGATCTCGCACCCGGTCCCGCGGCCGATGATGGTCCGGTCGCCCTGCAGCCGGAGCGTCTCCCCGCGCCGCCCCGGGCCGCCCGCGCGCACGAGCCAGCCGACCGAGACGCCCGAGGCCTGGCTCTCGTCAGCCTGGAGCGCGTCCTGGATCGCCACCACCACCCCGCGGGCGCGCGGCGTTCCGAGCGCCGGGTGCGAGGGCGCGACCGAGCGCAGCGCATCCGCCAGCTGCTCGAGATCGAGCGCGATGAAGGCGGCGCGCTCCTCCGAGGTCGTGAGAGCGGCCAGCTTGTGGGCCGCGGCGGGGGCCGCCAGGCCGTCGTTGACGGCCTCGGACAGCACGCGCGCCAGCGTGTCGGGGAGGCCCGGCCGATCCCCCTGCCGCTTGCGCAGCAGATCGCGGATCTCCTGCATGCGCTTGCGCCCGGGGCGGGTCCGCAGGTACGGGAAGCGCGGGTCGGCGAGCAGCGACTCGTCGAGGTCGGTCAGCACCTGGCCGGCCTCGGGGTTGCCGCGGGTCAGCTCTTCGACGGCGCGCTCGGCCGAGGCGCCGCGCCGGATCAGGTTGTGCGCCGCCGTGAGGACCGCGTCCACGTCGAGCCCTTCGTCGTCGTGGCCGCGCGACGCGCCGCCGCGCAGCTTGACGATGCCCAGGACCAGGAGCACCAGGGCGCTGAGCCCGACCAGGCCCGCGCCGATGATGCGCGGCAGAGCCGACCCGCCGGTGACCGTCCCCACGTCCGCGCGCAAAGGCTGGCCCTTGGCGGTGGTGAACCGGACCGCGACCCGGCGGCTGCCGCCCAGGAAGCGCCAGGTCCACGGGGTGGGGACCTCGACCCGCTGGAGGTCGGCCACGCTCTGGCCCAGCGACTCGAGCGTGTTCTCCAGCTCCTCGGGCTGATCGCGCGGGCTGAGAAAACCACCCGTGGCCTCGCCGAGGTCGCGCAGGTTCGTGGCCGCCTGCTCGGCGTCGGCCTCGGGCCGGAACCGCGCCACCAGCACCGTGACCCCGGCGCGCCGCAGGTCAGCCCCCAGCGCCGCGAAGTCGCCCGGACCCTCTCCCTTCGGATCGGCGAAGTCCCGCCCGTCGGTGACGAGCAGCAGGATCTTCAGCGGCGCCGAATCGGCCGCCAGATCGGCCAGGTTCAGCCGGACGGCGTCGATCATGTTCGGCCGGTAGCTCTCGAGGTTGGGGATCTCGTCGAGGCGCCCGATGTCGCCGGCCACCAGGCGCGCCCGCCCCTGCCGCAACCGGCCGTAGATGGTCGGGTAGACGACGGTGCGCGAGGGGATCCGCTGGAAGAAGGCATGAATTCCGTCGAGCACGCCGGCGGGGACGCCGTCGACCCACAGGTAGACCAGGCCCACGGCCAGGGGTGGCTTCCAGGTCGGGCTGGCCTCGGACGAGGCGGCCGCCCAGTCCGAGAGCGACTGCACCGCGCTGGGCGTGGCCAGCTCGCCGTCGAGCGTGACCTCCAGCGCCGAGCCGTTCAGCGATCGCCCGCTCTCGTCGATCCCGCCCACCAGGAACTCGACCTTGCCGGTGTCGGTCGACGTCGGTCGGGTGGTGATGATCGTCGGCCCGGCGGCGGCGGGGCGAGCGACAGAGAGGAGCCCGGCGAGCGCGCAGGCGCCGAGGAGGAGGCGGGACTGCTTCATGAGGTCCGCGCGTCGGCTCCCGGCAGCCAGAGGGAACGAAACACCAGCTGCGTCGCGCCCACCTTGATGACGTCGCCGTCGGCCAGACCGACCGACTCGCCCGGGAGCACCCGGCGCGAGTTGACGAACGTCCCGTTCGCGGTGGGGGCGCTCTCCCGATCCTTGATCGAGAAGGCGCCGTTGCGATCGCCGGTGCGCGGGCGGGAGATGACGGCGTGTCCGCTCGACATGAAGATGTCGGAGAACTCGAACAGCCCCGGCTCGCGCTGCTGCGGCGCCTCGCCGCGCGACAGCGTCGACCGGTCCTGGTCGAGCTCGAGCAGCGCCCCGCGGTGCCGCTGGTCCAGCGTGCTGACCACCACCAGCCAGCCGAGCGACATCCCCTCGGCGGGACGCGAGGCGCTCATCAGCTCGTCGCGGTTCAGGAACAGCGTCTTCGGCGCCACCAGCGCGGGCCGGCAGTTGCCGCAGGTGGTCCCCCACCCCGAGAGCATCGGCTCGCCGCAGTTCGGGCAGGGGATCTCGCGCGGCGTCGGCATCTTCGCCAGCGACGAGACGGGCCGCGGATCCGGCGCCAGCAGGTCGACCGGACCGTCCGCCGGGCGCTTGCCCGGCTTGCCTGGCTTCCGCGGTTGCGCTGGCCGGCGCGGCACAGCCGGCCGCGCGCGCCCCGACGAGGTGCCGTCAGAGCCGTCGCCGCCGCCATTTTTTTTGAATTTTTCGAACACGCCTCGCCGTAACTCATCATAAGTTCGGGCTTTCTGGCGGTCAAACGTCCGCCCGAGCCCGACCGATGAAGGTGCCTCCCCGGAACGTCGCCGCCGCCGCCGTCGCGGCGCTGGTCCTGGCCCGAAGCGCGGCGGTCGCGGAGGAGACGCCGACCGCCGCCGGCACGTCGATCATCGTGGCAGGGCAGCCCTTCCAGGTCGGCCGGCCGGTCGTCCTGTGGCGCGATCCGCAGGGATTCGACGCCTACCAGACCCGCTGCATCGATCAGACGGGCGGCTGCTGCGACGGCGAATCGAAGCGCTACGGGACGCGCAAGGGGGTGGAGAAGGGCAGCCTGGACGAGCTGCAGACCGGGATCTCGCAGCTGGTCCTGCACTTCGACGGCTGCGTCAACTCGCGCTCCTGCTTCAAGTCGATGCACAACCGCCCGCGGCCGAGCGGGAACGGGTGCGGGCTGTCGGCGCACTTCATGATCGACGCCGACGGGACGATCTACCAGACGCTCGATCTCGTCGAGCGCGCGTTCCACGCCGAGATCGCCAACTCGGACTCGATCGGCGTCGAGATCTGCAACCGCGGCCGCGTCGACCGCAGCGAGTGGCCCAAGCTGCCGGCCGACTACCGCACGCGCGTCACGCGCGAGGTGACGATCAACGGCGACCAGCACGAGGCCTACGAGTTTCGCCCCGAGCAGTACGAGTCGATCATCGCGCTCACCCGGACGCTGCTGCGCGTGTTCCCCAAGATCAAGCCGATCATCCCCGAGGGGCCGGACGGCAAGCCGATCATGGACACGCTGTCCGACCCGCTGTCGTTCGCGGGGATCATGGGCCACCTGCACATCGAGCGGAAGAAGTGGGACCCCGGCGCGCTCGACTGGTCTCGCATCCTGCGGGCGCTCAACGGGTTCGAGCTGCCGGTGCAGATCCGCTCGTTCACCGAGCTGCCGCGCACGCAGGCCGATCTGCTGGCGGCCCGGCGCGCCGCCTTCTTCAACGCCGAGGAGCGGGCCACCGGTTTCTTTCCGGTCGCGGCCGATCGGCTCTGGCACTCCGGCGTCCACCTGCGCGCGGCGCTGGGCGCACCCGTGCGCGCGCCGGTGCGCGGCCGGATCGTGGCCGTCCGGCGGGCCGCGGCGGGCGTCTCGTCGGCCTCGCTGGTGCTGATCCGCCACGACGTCGACGTCGGCGACGGGCCCTTCACCTTCTACTCGTTGCTGGCGCACCTGGACCTGCCGGCGCGCGGCACGCCCGAGGCGGGCGCCATCCCCTGGATGCAGGCCCTGCCCGTGTCGGCGCGCGGCGACTTCGACGCCGGGCGCGTCGTGGTGCTCGACGAGCGGGTCGAGGCCGGCGACACCGTCGGCTACGTGGGGACGGTCAGCCGCGGGCCCGAGGAGGGCCCGGAGGTCCACTTCGAGATCTTCTCGACCGAGAAGCTGCCCGGCGAGATGGGGAAGGCGTTCCACTACGTCAACGCCTCCGACGACGGCGCCATCGTCCGGCGGGCCGATCTGGTGGCGCCCGAGGACGGCAACGGCGATCAGGAGGTGGACGGCGCGGAGCTCGAGCGGTTCTTCAAGAGCGGCAACCTCGACCGCCGGCAGGCGCTCCGGCGCGCCGCCATCCGGCACCGGCACGAGTGGGGCGACCGCGACAGCGAGGAGAGCTTCTCGCGGCTGCGCGAGCTGGCGGGGCTGTCCGCGGCCCAGCGCCGCCAGCTGTACCAGATCGCCGTCGCCCCCTACGTCTTCTGGACCGACGACCTGTCGCGCGCGACTGGGCTGCCGCAGAACCAGACGATCTATTCGTACAACGCCCTCACGTTCCTGCTGCAGCTGTCGGCGCTGTCGAACCACGTCGCGCTGCCCACCGTCCGCGTGCGGGAGATCGGCGAGGCGCGCCTCGAGCCGCGCCAGCTCCGCGTCACGCTGGCCGACTGGACGAACCCCCGCGTCTCGCCGCTGCAGCCGCGGCTGTTCGGTCCGCCGCTCGGCATCCGCCTCGCGCCGCGCAGCAAGGATGAGATCCCGCTCATCGAGCTGGCGCCCACCGACAACGAGTGACGCCCTGGCCGGCCGGCGTCAGCCGCCCGCGAGCACGGCGCGCGCCCCCCCCGGAGACGATCGACGACGGAGGCGCGCGGGCAGCGCGGAGGCTAGTCCACCGGAAGCGTGATCGTCACCGGCTGCGGGGACGGGAAGAGGAACCCGACCTCCACGCACTCCTGGGTGCCGGTCGCCGTGCAGGTGTAGGCCGGGCCGCCGTCGGTCAGCGCGAGCGTGCCCGGCGTGGCGCAGAACCGGGCGACGTACGTCCCGGGCGCCGCAAACTTCGAGGCGTAGCAGGATTGGGTCAGCGAGCTGCCGCTCGGCCGGCAGCTGTCCTGCTCGGTGTAGCTGCCGTCCCAGGTCAAGGTGTAGCTCTCGACGGAGACGCCGAAGGGGCCCGCCGGGCAGGCGATCACCGGCAGCTCAGGGCAAGGGATCGCTGCGCAGGCCTCGCACGAGATGCCGCACCCGAGGCTGCTCCCGAAGTTGACCGGCTGTCCGGACGCCGTCAGCAGGGTGAGGTGCTGCACCCCGATGCAGGAGGGGTTCTCGTCGCAATAGGTCCGGCCCGGCGGAAGCACGATCTGCAGCACCACCGATCCGGGCGAAGCCGATCCGCCCGTCCCGGGCGCGCCCCCCGTCCCGAACGCGCCGCCGGTCGCCGGGGCGCCGCCCGTTCCGGGGACGCCTCCCGCGCCGTGCATGCCTCCGGTTCCGCCACCGAGCGAACCGCCCAGGCAACCGCCGAGGGAAAAGAGGCACAGCACGGCGAAATGAGGAATGCGACGCATGGGCTCCCGAGCAGCAACCCTCGTGCCAGACAGCTCGCCGCGGCGCCCGCGGGGATGAGATCGCGCCTTCTCGAATTTCTGAGGCGCGGCCGACTGGCCCCTCGCTTCCCCGTCGCCAAGCTGTCGATCGGCGCCCGCCTCGTTCGTCGTGGGTTCAAAGGAGATCGATCATGAGAAAGCTCATCGTTCACGAGTTCATCACCCTGGACGGCGTCATCCAGGCCCCCGGCGGCGAGGACGAGGACCGCGACGGCGGTTTCGCCCACGGGGGCTGGACCCGCGCCTACTGGCACGACGAGATCGGCATGAGCTTCGGCGCGATGATGAAGGACGTCGACGCCTTCCTGCTCGGGCGCCGCACCTACGTCACGCACGCCGACGCGTTCGAGCCGCTGCCCGCCGGCGACCCGTTCGGCGACCTGATGAACGCGCCCGCCAAGTACGTCGTGTCGAAGACGCTCGACAAGCCGCGCTGGCGCAACACGACGATCATCCGGGACGACGTGGTGGCGGCGGTTCGGGCGCTCAAGACGCAGCCGGGCAAGAACATCGTCACCGACGGCAGCAGCCAGCTGCTGCACACGCTGCTCGCCCACGATCTGGTCGACGAGCTCCATCTGTCGCTGTATCCGATCGCGCTGGGCGGCGGCAAGCGCCTGTTCCCCGACGGTGCCGTCTCCCGCTTCAAGCTGGTGAGCGCCAGGCCTTACCCGACAGGCGTCGTCGGGCTTCACTACACGCGGCCCTAGGCGGTCTCGCGCGCGCCTGGTGAGGCCCGCCAGTTTTGATACATCCGAAACATTTTTGACACGTCCCCCGCTGCCGAGGTGCCCGTACACTCTCGCGCGTCGGAATGTCGGGAATTACTTCGGCTCGCGGCGTTCCCCGCCGATGAGTGAAATGACGATGCGGGAGTTTGCCTGGCGATCCGGCCGCGCCGAGATCGAGCTGGCCATCGGCCTCGAGGCCGGCGGCGCGTCGTTCGTGGGCAGGTCGAAGAACATCGGCATCGGTGGGTTGTTCGTGGCCACCGACAGGTCGTTGCAGGTCGGAGATCGGGTCACCGTGCAGTTCTCGCTGCCCGACCCGGCGCAGTCTGTCTCGGTCGGCGCCGAGGTCCGCTGGATCCGGGCGGCGTCGGAGGGGAGCTCCGGCGTCGGCCTGCGGTTCTTGAAGCTGCCGATCGTGTCGGCGATCTACATCCAGGAGTTCCTGCGGCGGCAGGACGACGACCTCACGCCACACCCGGCCTGAAACGAGCCCCGCTGCCGTCGAGGGCGGCGGGTCAGGCCGAGGGGGCGGCGTTCGCCTCGTCGACCCGGCGCGCGGCCTCCATGAGGAGCAGCGTGGTCGGGGCGTTCATCTCGTCGGCCGACTCGGCGACGTCGAGCTGGGTGAAGCTGAAGCGACCTCGCTCCAGCGCCAGGAGCTCGTAGACCACCGACCGGTTCACGCGCCGCGAGCCCTCGATCCGCGCCCGCACCACCTGGCCGCGGCGCAGCCAGAGACGCCCGATCCGGTCGTCGGCGACGACCACCAGCTCGCCGGTGCGCCGCTCGAGGTCGAGGAAGGTCAGCACCGTGGCCAGACCAAACTGCTCCAGCCGGCCGCGAAGCCCGGCTTCCGGAAATACCGCTGAGGTGCCCATCGAGGAGAAGTTGACTCCCCTCGGGCGCGAAGCGCAAAAAATCGCGCCTCGATCGGCTGGGGCTCATCCTCAAAAGGAAAGCCACCGGCGCTGTCGCGGGAGGTATCATGGCGGTCGTAATGCGACTTGGCTTTTGTCTGGGGCGGGTGGCGGCTGGTTTTCTGGTCTTCCAGGGGTGTGGCGGCGGATCCCCGGCGGCGCCCGACGGCGGTGCGGGAACCGGAGGAGCGGCGGCCGCCGGGGGATCGCACGGCGGCGGCGGGGCGGGAACGAATGTCGGAGGCGCCGCGGGCTCTGGTGCCGGCGGCCAGGCGGGCGCGAGCGCCGGCGGCAACGCAGGCGCGAACACCGGCGGCAACGCAGGCGCCAACACCGGCGGCAACGCGGGCGCGAGCGCCGGCGGCAACGCAGGCGCCAACACCGGCGGCAACGCGGGCGCGAGCGCCGGCGGCGTCGGGGGCGCGGCCGGGACGAGCGCCGGCGGAGCCTCGGGCGTGACTGGTACCGCGGGAGCCCCGGCGCCGACCTGCGGCGGCGCCTTCGGGTGGGGCGCCTCGGCGTTCGCCGTTCTCTCGCCGGACACGACGCTGGTGGCGCTGTTCAGCCCGCCCTCGCACCTCGAGGTCCGCACCTGGCCGGACGACACGCTGGTGGCCGCCATCTCGAACGGCATCTACGGCGTCACTTCCCTCGCCTTCTCGGGCGACGGCACGCAGGTCGTGGGCGCCACCGCAGACGGCGTGAAGATCTGGAAGGTCTCGGACGGATCGCTCGTCACCACCATCTCCGGTCTGGCCAACGCCACGATGCTGGCCACGTCCGCGAACGGCGGCGTCGTGGCGGCCGGCTTCTCTTTCGGCACGATCTACGGCTGGCAATCGAGCGATCCGACCACCATCGCGACAGTTCTGGCGACCAGCACCGCGCTCCATGGCGTCGCCGTCTCGCCCGACGGCTCGGCGATCGCCGCCACCTACACGATCTCCCAGGGCCTCTCCCAGGATACCCGCGCCACCGCCTGGCCGCCGCTCGGTGGGACGGCGATCTGGGACCATGACTACGCCGCCGGCGGCGCCAATCGACTGGCCTTCTCGGCCGACGGCACGCTGGTGGCGATCGGCGAGGTCAACGGCACCATCTCCCTCTACGACAACGCGCCGAGCGGGACCCTCGTCAGAACGGTGGCGGGTTTCGATCCCTGGCAGTTCTCTCCCGACGGGACGGCGCTGGTCGGAACCGCCAACAACGCCGGCGCCATGGTCCCGGCGATCTTCCACGTCGGCGACGGGACCCTGGCCCGCGCCTACCCCACCCCGAGCATGGGCACGCTGCTGGCGATCGGCGCCGGCCCGAATTTCGCCGTGCGCAGCGTCGACCTCACGGCCAGCGGCTTCGGGTTCGCCGAGAGCGGCGTGCGCGTCGGCTCGCAGAACGGCACCTTCACCCCGAGCGCCCAGTACGTCGCCGTCTCGCCCGACGGGCACACCGTCGCGTCGGTGGCCGAGAACGGCAACCAGGTCTCCGTGTGGAACGCGGACACGCTGGCCCAGACGCTCACCCACCCGGGTGGTGGGCCGATCGCGTTCGGTCCGGACGGCACGCTGTTTCAGGCCAACGGCACGCACCTCGTGCACTACCCGAACGGCCAGGCGCCGGTCGACGTCGACACCAAGGTGACGATCGACGCCCTCGCGGTGGCCCCGTCCGGCCTCACGGTGGCGCTGGGGAACGCGGACAACACGGCCACGCTGCGCGACGCGACCACGGGCGTGATGGTTTCTACGCTCTGGGACTTCAACGACGGACACACCGCCCCGGTGACGGCCATCGCGTTCTCGCACGACGGCGCGACGGTGGCGACCGGCAGCGCCGACAAGACGATCAAGCTGTGGACCGCCGCGACCGCCGCATTCGTGCGGACCGTGAGCGGGGCGCAAGGGACCATCGACTCGCTGGCGTTCACCAGCGACGGCGCGCGCCTGCTGAGCGCCGACGGCAACGGCGACCTCCGCCTCTGGAAGGTCGCGGACGGAACGAGCGCCTCGAAGCTCCACCTCACGACGCCGAACATCCAGACGGCGCTCTCCCCGGACGACGCGACCGTCTACGTCGCGTCACTCACGCTGTCCCAGTACCACCTGGCGGACTGGTCGGCGCTTCCGGATCTTCCTGGGCACACCTCGGGCATCGACGCGGTCGCGCTCTCCGCCGACGGCAAGCGGCTGGTCAGCGGCTCGGGCATGCGCAACGGCGGCGTCGCGGCCAACGACGGCACCGCCCGCCTCGACTGCCTCCCCTAGCGCTTCTTGCCGTCGTCCTCGCCGAGGATCTCGGTCAGTTCGCGGGGCGCCGACCCGGCGGCCAGCGCGCGCGTGGCGTCGAGGTGCGTGATGAGGAACTCTCGGTTGTCGAGCACCGAGAGGTTCTGCATCTCGAGCGCGCCCATGCGATCCTCGGGAGAGAACAGGCTCTCCACCTTTTCCATGGAGAGCTTGTGCGGGTCGTACATCATGTGCGGCGCCGAGGTCGACACGATCGTGTAATCGTCACCGCGCCGCAGCTCCAGCGTCACCTGGCCGGTGATCGACGGCGCGATCCAGTGCGCCAGCGCCTCCTTCAACATCATCGCCTCGGGGTCGAACCACTTCCCCTCGTAGAGCAGACGTCCCAGCCGCCGCCCCATCACGGTGTACTGGTCGGTGGCGTTCTCGTTGTGGATCGCCGACAGGAGGCGCTCGTAGCAGATGTGCAGCAGCGCCAGCCCCGGCGCCTCGTAGATGCCGCGGCTCTTGGCGTCGATGACCCGGTTCTCGATCTGGTCGCTCATGCCGAGGCCGTGGCGGCCGCCGGCGGCGTTGCAGGCAGCGAACAGCTCGAACCGCGAGGCGTAGCGCTTGCCGTTGAGGCTGACCGGCAGGCCCTGCTCGAAGGCGACCGTGACCTCCTCGGCCTCGATGCGCACCTCGGGCTTCCAGAAGGCGACGCCCATGATCGGGTTGACGATCCGGATCCCCTTGTCGAGGAACTCGAGGTCCTTCGCCTCGTGCGTGGCGCCCAGGCAGTTGGCGTCGGTGCTGTAGGCCTTCTCGACGCCCATGCGGTACGGCAGCTTGATGCCGTTCAGGTACTCGCTCATCTCCGTGCGCCCGCCGAACGCCTCGACGAACTCGGGATCGAGCCAGGGCTTGTAGATGGTGAGCGCCGGGTTGGTCAGCACGCCGTAGCGGTAGAAGCGCTGGATGTCGTTTCCCTTGTGCGTGCTGCCGTCGGAGAAGACGTCGACGCCGTCCTCCTTCATCGCGCGCACGATCGCCGTCGTGGTCACCGCCCGCCCGAGCGGCGTGGTGTTGTAGTACTTGCGCCCCGCGCTGCCGAGGTGGAAGGCGCCGCACTGGATGGCGATCAGCCCCTCGCGCACCAGCGCGTCACGGCAGTCGACGAGGCGCGCCGCCTTCGCGCCGTGCTGCAGCGCCACCGGCGGGATGTCCGACGGAGTCTCCTCATCGGGCTGCGCCAGATCGGCGGTGTAGGCGTAGACATCGAGACCCTTGCGGGCCAGCCAGGCCACCGCGCAGCGCGTGTCGAGCCCGCCCGAGAACGCGATCCCGATCTTGCTGCCCTTGGGCGGCACCCTGCGATGAATGCGACTCATTTGCGAGAAGCCATACCACGAAGCAGGCGGGCCCCGGCGCCACAAAGCGGTGAAATGCCCGCGTCGCCAGCGCCCGTCGCCGGCCGTACCGGCGCCGGGCGACGGCTTCGGGACCATCGGCGTCCGCGTGGACGTCAGCTCGGTCGACCGGCGCGCGATGACCTGGATCAGGTTCATCCCGGGCGTCACCGGGACGTCCGCCGCGATGGTGAGCTCGGATCCCGGGTCGTCAGGGCGTGCCGGAGCTGGTGACCAGCGCGCACCAGGCCGCGATCTGATCGGCGGCGGGCGCGCCGGGGGCTCCGCCCGCGCCACCGTGAGGCGGCAGCGCGGCGCAAGCGCGGCCCCAGGTCGTCACCCGCGCCAGCGCCAGCCCCTTCGGCGACAGGAAGCGATCGCAGGTCACCTTGGTCCGGGCGTCGAGCGTCGCCGGCTGCCGACAGCGCGGCCAGACGAGCAGCGGGAACCAGGCCTCGGTCCAACCGTCGTCCGCCGTCATCCAGTCCGAGAGGGGCGCGCGCGCAGCGGGCGGCCGCCTGCGGAGCGCGGCGAGGGCGGCCCGCTCGTCGGGAAATCGCGCCAGCGCCTCGGTCCTCTCGTCGAGCAGGAACGAATCGGTGGTCGTCCGTCCCAGCACCAGCCCGGGGTAATAGCGCCAGCGCACGAGGTGCGAGACCAGCGGGCGCTCGTCGCCCCGGCGCAGCAGACAGTCGCCGTGCTCCGCCATCCAGGCGTCGCCGTGGGTGATGCGGTGTCCGCCCGGCGTGTCGATCTGCCACTCGGCCAGCCCGACCGTCGCGCCGGCGCGACCGTGGCCGAGCAGAACCGCCGCGGCGCCAGCGACGAGAATGGCCCACCGCGACCGAGGCATGTCGTGGCCAAAGGTACGCGCTTGGTCTTCGGTTTGCAGCTACTTGCCTCTGTGTCGTCTTCGCTGAAACGGATCGCAGCATCGGTTGGGCTGGTCGCGGCCGCTCTCCTCCTCGGGTGCCAGGGGGGAAGCGCCCCGGCGTTTACCCAGCTGGTGGAGGCGCGGCGGCTCGCCGATGACCTCCGGATCGAGCTGGCGCAAGCGTCGAACGCCTCGGACCGGGCGGTCATGGCCGACACCGACCGGGAGTCGATCGCCTTCGCCCGCGACGCCGAGAAGGCGACGGGCGCGGTGGCGCTGAGCGCGGCGACGCTGGGCGCACGGCTGCAGAGCCTCGGCTATCCGGCGGAGACGCGCGCGCTCGAGGAGTTCAGCGGCCACTTCGCCGAGTACCGCCAGGTCGACCGCGAGGTGCTCGACCTGGCGGTGCAGAACACGAACCTCAAGGCGCAGCGGCTGTCGTTCGGCCCGGTGCGCGAGGCGGCCGACCAGTTCCACGACGCGCTCGGCGCCGCGGCCGCGGCCACCGCCCCCAAGGACCGCTGCCGGGTGGACGGCCTGGTGGCGCGCGCCGAGATGGCGGTCCGCGAGATCCAGATCCTGCAAGCGCCGCACATCGCCGAGCCCGAGGAGGCGACGATGGCCAAGATCGAGAAGGAGATGGCCGAGCGCCAGGCGACCGCCCGCGACGCGCTCAAGCTGCTCGGGTGGGGGGCCGGCCCGGCGATCGTCAAGCAGCTCGACGTGGCCAGGGGCGCGCTCGATCGCTTCGATGGGCTGTCGGCCCAGCTGGTCGGGCTGTCACGCCGGAACAGCAACGTCCGGTCGCTCGCGCTCGCCCTGCGCCGGACGCCGGCGCTGGTCGCGGCGTGCGACGGAAGTCTGGCACAGCTGCAAGACGGGCTCTCCAAGGAAGGGTTCAGCGGCACGCGCTAGCCGGCTGGCGTCTTTCAATCTGCAAGTACCCGGCGGACACGGGGTGGTGTTCTGCAAGGTAGGGGACTGTCTGGATGCGGTGTTGCGACCTGCCGTCTTAAGGCATGCACTTTGCGTTGGAGACCAGGCTTCCAGATGAGCCAATCCGAGCCTGTGCCTTCAGAAGTCGCCCCGGCGGCCGACCAGCCCGTCCCCCCCGACGACGGCGTTCCGCGTCCGACCTCCGTCACGTCGGAGATCTCCGGCAGCTACGAGAACGACCGCTCGCTCGGCGTCCGCGTCAAGCGAGCGCTGTTCGGGAGCCCGCGCGACCTCCACGACTCGCGCGTCTTCCACCACATCTCGCTGATCCCGTTCCTGGCCTGGGTCGGCCTGGGCGCCGACGGGCTCTCCTCGTCGGCGTACGGTCCCGAGGAGGCGTTCAAGAATCTCCAATCGCACACCTACCTGGCCGTCGCGCTGGCGGCGGTCATGGCGCTGACGGTGTTCATCATCTCGGCGGCCTACCGCGGGATCATCGAGGAGTTCCCCCACGGTGGCGGCGGCTACGTCGTCGCCACCAAGCTGCTCGGCAAGGCGGCCGGCGTCACCTCCGGCTCGGCCCTGCTGGTCGACTACATCCTCACCATCACCGTCTCGATCGCCGCCGCCGGCGACGCCATCTTCAGCTTCCTGCCGCCCGGGTGGGTGAGCATGAAGATGCCGCTCGAGATCCTGTTCATCGCCGGACTCACCACGTTGAACCTGCGCGGCGCCAAGGAGTCGGCCATCGCGCTGGCGCCGGTCTTCATCCTCTTCTGCGTGACCCACCTGGCGCTCATCGTCGGCGGGATCGTGGCCCACGTCCCCGAGCTGCCGGCCACGGCGAGCGCCGTGGGGACCGGGTTTCACGGCGGGCTGCAGACGCTGGGCCTGGGCGGGATGTTGCTCCTCTTCGTGCACGCCTACTCGCTGGGCGGCGGGACCTACACGGGGATCGAGGCGGTCTCGAACGGGCTGCCGATCATGCGCGAGCCGCGCGTGCAGACCGCCAAGCGGACCATGGTCTACATGGCGACGTCGCTGGCGTTCACCGCCTCCGGGCTCCTCATCTGCTACCTGCTCTGGCACATCGCGCCCGTGGAAGGGAAGACGATGAACGCCGTGCTTTCGGAGCGGCTCACCGCGCACATCCCGCTGGGGCGCGTGCTGGTCGTCGTCACCATGCTCTCCGAGGGGATCCTGCTGGTGGTGGCGGCGCAGGCCGGCTTCATCGACGGGCCGCGCGTGCTGGCCAACATGGCGGTCGACTCCTGGGTGCCGCGCCGGTTCGCCGCGCTGTCGGATCGCCTCACCACCCACAACGGCATCGTGCTGATGGGCGCCACCTCGCTGGCCGCGCTGCTCTACGCCAAGGGGGACGTCGGCACGCTGGTGGTCATGTACAGCATCAACGTCTTCCTGACGTTCTCGCTGTCGATGTTCGGGATGCTGCGCCACACCTGGCAAGGGCGCCGCGCGGCGCGACACTGGCATCGCAAGGCGCTGCTGTTCACCGTCGGCTTCCTGCTCTGCGCGACGATCCTGGTCATCACCGTGATGGAGAAGTTCAAGGAGGGGGGCTGGATCACCCTGCTCTGCACGGGCGCGGTGATCGGCCTCTGCTTCGTGATCCGCGGCCACTACCGGCGCGTGCGCCTCAAGCTGGCGCAGCTGTATCAGGACGTGAAGCACCTCGGCGCCTCGACCGACCTGACGCCGCTGCCGATCACCGACCGGCACGCGCCGACGGCGGTCGTGCTGGTGCCGAGCTTCGGCGGCATCGGCATCCACACCGTCCTCAACGTGTTCCGCGCGTTTCCGTCGCACTTCAAGAACCTGGTGTTCGTCTCGGTGGGGGTCGTCGACTCGGGCGGCTTCAAGGGGGCCGAGGCGGTCGAGGCGCTGGAGGCCAGCACCGAGGCGATGCTCAAGCGCTACGGCGCGGTGGCCACCGAGCTGGGCGTCCCGTCGGAGTACCGCTTCAGCATCGGGACCGACGCCGTGGCCGAGGCCGAGAAGCTTTGCCTGGGCATCATGCGCAGCTATTCGGTGGTGACGTTCTTCGCCGGCAAGGTGGTGTTCGAGCAGGAGCGCTGGTACCAGCGCCTGCTCCACAACGAGACGGCGCTGGCGATCCAGAAGCGGCTCTACTGGGCCGGCGCGACCATGGTGGTCATGCCGGCCCGCGTGACGGGCGCCGGCTGACCACCCGCCCCTCCGCCCGCGCGCGGCTGGACGCGCGGGCGAGGAGGGTTCAGGCCGCGACGAGCTGGTTCGAGCCGCCCATCTCCGCCGGCAGGTCCTTCTGCTTGGGGACGCCGTCGTCGAGGTGCAGCACCGTCTCCTGGTAGTTGACGTGAACCCCGGCGTGGAACGGGAAGTCGGGGATGATCGCCGCGTAGACGTCGACCAGCCCCCACTGCGGGTGCTCGGTCATGAGGTGGCCGCCGCAGGTCTGGCACCACTTGCGGAAGCTGTTGGCGCTCTTGTTGAAGGTCCCGATCTGGTCGGCCCCTTTCGTCACCTTCACGCTCTCCGGGTGCCAGAGCGTGAAGGCGTTGACCGGGCCGGCGCTCCACTGCCGGCAAGAGCTGCAGTGGCAGTAGCCCATCCCCGCCGCCTCGCCGCTGACGGCGATCTCGACCGCTCCGCAGAAGCACTTCCCTCGATACGTCTTCGTCTGGCTCATCGCTCGGCCCTCCTGTCCCTTCCAACGGGGACGAAGAACAAGCTACGGCAAGCGGCGATTGTGGGGACGCGGCAGATCAGACACACTCGGGTGGTGATCCGGCCAAGTGGCAAGAACGCCCCCTCGGTGATCGAAGTGACCGTGGTGCTCCTCGAGCGCGCGCTCCCCTCGACGTCGGTGACGCCGATCGAGATCTTCAGCAGCGCCGGCGTGCTCTGGCAGATGCTGCATGGCCAGCCGATGACGCCCCGGTTCCGCGTCCGCACGGTCTCGCTCGACGGGCACGCCACCCGGCACGCGATCCCGGTGCAGCTGCAGCCCGAGGGGACGCTGGCCTCGGTCAAGAAGACCGACCTCATCGTCGTCCCGACCGCCGAGTTCGACGTCGACGCCTCCAACCGCGCCAACGCCGTCCTCATCCCCTGGCTGCGCCGCTGGTACACGCGCGGGGCCAGCATCGCCGGCATCTGCACCGGCGTCTCGTTGCTGGCCGAGGCCGGCCTGCTCGACGGCCGCCCGGCCACCAGCCACTGGGCGATGGTGGGCGAGCTCCGCCGCCGCTACCCGACGGTCGACTGGCAGCCCGACCGCTTCGTCACCGAGTCGGATCGGATCTTCTGCGGGGGCGGCGTCTACTCGGCCATCGATCTGAGCCTCTACCTGGTCGAGCGTTACGGCGGGCACGAGCTGGCGGTCGAGACAGCCAAGGCGCTGCTGCTGGAGACGCCGCGGATCTGGCAGTCGGGCTACGGCGCCGCCCCGCCGCGCTCGGCCCACGACGACGAGGCGGTCAAGCGGGCGCAGGACTGGCTGTTCCGCAACTTCAAGCAGCCGGTGAGCCTGGACGGCCTCGCGGCGCGCGTCGGGATGAGCCCGCGCAACTTCGCCCGCCGGTTCTCGGCGGCCACCGGCGAGACGCCGCTCGGTTACCTGCACCGGCTGCGGATCGACGCCGCCCGCCACCTGCTCGAGACGCGCGGCAAGAGCGTCGCCGACGTCAGTCAGGCCGTCGGCTACGACGACCTGGGGTTCTTCCGCCGCCTGTTCCGGCGCCACACGGGCGCCTCGCCGCAGGCCTACCGCGCCCGCTTCGGTCCCGGCCGCACGCGCGCCATCGCCGGAACGGCCTCGACGCGCGCGCCGCGGCTCGTCGCATCGTCCGCGGGCTGAATCGACGGCGCTCCGCCGAGCAGGGGAGTTTCACCGCGCTCGAATCGGCTAGGGCGCCCCGCCGACCATCCGCAGCTCGGCGACGGAGGCCCAGGGGTTGCCGTTGATCTCCGACAGCGCGACGAAGCGGACGTAGCGCGCGGTCGTGCGGGTGAACATCACGCGCGCCTCGCTGGTGTCGCCGTCCGAGCCGAAGACGCCGGAGGCGACGGCCGTCCCCCAGTTGGTCTTGTCGGTGCTGGCGTAGAACTGCCACTTGGCGACCATGCCGTGCGTGCTGCCGTCCTGGCGAGGAAGGTAGCGGAAGCCGTCGAGCGCGTACGTCGCGCCCAGGTCGATCTGGATCTCGTGCGGGTACGGCGTGGCGCCGCCCGTGTACTGGGTGTGCCAGAACGTCGAGGTCGAGCCGTCGAAGGCGTTGGTCGCCTTCCCGTTCTCGGCCGAGGTCTCCTGGCTGTCGGCGTAGATCAGCGACCAGCCGGTCTGCGGGATCAGGTTCTGGTCGTCCGACCAGTGCCCGGTCGTCACGTCGAGCTGCCACTGCCCGTAGTTGGCCATCGTCAGCGAGGTGCCGGAGATCTGGATCGGGATCCAGATGTACTTCGAGCTGACCAGGTCCGGGTCTTGCCAGCGGTCGCCGGCGAAGATGTAGGTCGTCGTCTGGCTGCCGACGAACGGGATGACGAACGCCGACTGGGTGTCGTAGGTGATGCTGTCGCCCAGGTTGGTCAGGCTGCTCCACGGTCCGGCGATGCTGGTGGCCGAGGCGTACTGCGCCTGGTTGGGATCCCAGCCGGTCGCCGCCGAGGTGATGAGGTAGTAGCGCCCGTTCTGTTTGAACATGGCCGGCGCCTCGCGCTGCTTGCCGGCGAACACCGTGACCACCTGGCTCTTGATCGTCAGATAGTCGTCGGAGAGCTGGTAGATGATCATGTCCTGGTTGTTGTTGGCGGCCGCCATGAAGTAGGCCTTGCCGTCGTCGTCCTTGAACAGAGAGTCGTCGCGCGCCATGTTGCCGTTCGGCTGGAAGTGGCTCACCTGCTTGTAGTTGCCGTCGATGGTCGCGCAGGTGAAGACGCCGGCCTGGGCGGTGGCGTAGTTCATGCCGTCCCAGTGCAGCCACATCACGTACTGCTGGGTCGAGTCGTTGTAGATGATCTTGGGACGCTCGATGATCCGATCGGCGGCGGCCAGATCGGTCGACGTCTGACGGGTGATGATGGCGTTCCGGAACTGCCAGCTCGAGAGGTCCTTCGAGGCGTAGATGTTGACGGCGAAGAAGTTGCCCGAGTTCATCGACTTGTCCTCGCCGACCCAGTACCAGGTGTCGCCGACCTGGATGAAGCCGCCGCCGTGGGCCTCGATCCGCTTGCCGCTGGTGTCGTTCCAGAAGCCGCCGTTGGCGATGGTGACCCACTCGCTGGCCGTCGTCGTCCCACCGGCGCCGCCGCTCCCGGCGCTGCCGCCGCCGCCGCCCGTCGCGGGGTGACCACCCGCGCCGCCGGCGCCGGAGCTTCCGCCCGCGCCGCCGGTCGCCTTGCCGCCCGCGCCACCGCCCCCCTTGCCCGCCGCGCCGCCGGTTCCAGAGCCGCCCGTGGCCGCGCCGCCGGTCCCCGAGCCGCCCGTGGCCGGGCCACCCGCGCCGCCGCTCGCGGCCCCCGCCGCGCCGCCGGTCCCGGAACCGCCCGTCGCGGATCCGCCGGTGCCTGAACTGCCCGTGGCAGATCCGCCGGTCCCCGTACCGCCCGTGGCAGATCCGCCTCCGCTGCCTCCGCTGGAGCCGCCGCTCCCACAGGCGGCGCCGTACGCCGCGGAGAAGAGCAGCCCAAGCACCATCAGGTTCGGCCCGCGCGACCGGCTGAGCATGGCCAAGGCTGTCCCGCTGCGGGATTTACGTCAATGGCACATGCGGCCGGGCCCGGCTCGGGCACAATCCGGTCCCGTGCGTCGCCCTGGTCTCATCATGCTGCTCGCCGCCGCTCCGCTGGCCGCCGCCTGCGTCGACAACGACGAGGCTCCCCCGCCACCGGCCTCGCGCCCCGTCGCCGCCGCCCCCGCGCCCGCGCCCGCGCCCCCGGACGGTTCCGCCGCGGCGCACGCGTTTTACGCCGCGAACCGATTCAGCCGCCGGCCGAGCGTCCCGGCGATGACCGACCTGGGCCGCCGGCTCTTCACCGACACCAGCCTCTCGGTCTCGGGGCAGATGTCGTGCGCCACCTGCCACGATCCCCGGACCGGCTACGGCCCACCCAACGGCCGCTCGACCCAGCTGGGAGGGCCAAACCTCGACAGCGTCGGGCTGCGCGCGGCGCCGGGGCTGCGCTATCTGCAGACGGTGCCGCCGTTCGCGCTGCACCACTTCGACGAGGCGACCGACGAGAGCGTCGACCAGGGACCGACCGGCGGCTACGCCTGGGACGGACGCGCCGACAGCACGCACGATCAGGCGCGCGCGCCGCTGACGTCGAAGTTCGAGATGGCCAACCCCGACGTCGACAGCGTCGTGGCGCGCCTCGCGCGCGGGCCGATGGCGGCCCGCTTCCGCGCGGTGTTCGGCAACGACGTCTTCGCCACGCCCGAGCGGGGCGCGACCGCCCTGCTGCAATCGCTGGAGGTCTTCCAGCAGAGCCCCAAGGACTTCTATCCCTACAGCAGCCGCTACGACGCCTACCTGCGGCGGCAAGGGACCCTGAGCCCCAGCGAGATGCACGGGCTGGCGCTGTTCAACGATCCGAAGAAGGGGAACTGCGTCAGCTGTCACCCGAGCGGGATCAGGCACGGCGCCTTCCCCAACTTCACCGACTTCGGGTTCAACGCCATCGGCGTGCCGCGCAACCGCACGCTGCCCGCCGACGACGATCCGGCCTTTCACGACCTGGGGCTGTGCGGCCCACTGCGCACCGACCTCGCCAAGCACAAGGAGCTGTGCGGCCTGTTCCGCGTGCCCACCCTGCGCAACGCGGCCCTGCGGCGCGCGTTCTTTCACAATGGGGTGCTCCACAGCCTCGAGGACGTGCTCGCCTTCTATGTCGCGCGGGACAGCGATCCCGGGCGCTGGTACGGCAAGCGCGGGAACAAGGTCGACCGCTACGACGACCTGCCGGCCCAGTACCGCAAGAACATCGACCGCAACCCGCCGTTCGGTGGCAAGGCGGGCTCGCCCCCCGCGCTCGACCAGCACGAGATCGCCGACGTCGTCGCGTTCCTGAAGACGCTGACCGACGCGGACCTCGAAAAGGCGAAGTAGCCGCCCTCGAGAAACGAAAACAGCCGCCGCCCCCTGAGGGAGCGGCGGCTGCGAAGTGTCCCTGGCGGAGCTGCCTGGTCGCTTACGGCAGGGTCAGGGCGTTCGTCAGGTCGCCCATCGGGGCGCTGCCCGAAGCAGACAGCGCGTTGTCGCGCGTGGTGAGGCCGGCCAGCTTGGGGAGGCCGAAGCGCTTGGTGATGAGGCGCAGCGTCGACCCGGCGTCGTACTGCGTGTGGTCGACGGTCCCCTTCTTGGCGTACGGCGAGATGATGATGGCCGGGATGCGCTCGCCGGGGCCCAGGAGGTCGCCCTTCGGCGAGGCGACGTGATCCCACTGCCCGCCGTACTCGTCGTAGGTGACGATGATGACCATGTGGTTCCACTGCGGGCCGGACTGCAGCTTGGCCACCAGGTCGGCGATGTGCGCGTCGCCGTCGTCGAGGTTGGCGTAGCCCGGGTGCTGGTTGACGTTCCCCGTGGGCTTGTACCAGGCGACGGGCGGCACGGTGCCGTTGGCGATGTCCTCGAGGAGGTCGTTGTAGTCCTTGAGGTGCTGGGCGCGCGCGTCGCCGTGGGTCGCCGGATCGAAGGCCGCGTAGTAGTTGAACGGGTGGTGGTGCGTCTGGAAGTCGGGGCTGCCGCGCGGGCCCGACGGCGCGTAGATCACCGAGCGGGTGGCGGTCGAGGGCTGCTCGCCGTCGAAGATGGCCGCCGCCCAATCGGTGGCGTACCAGGCCCAGTTGATCGACTTGTTCGTCAGCAGGTCGCCGATCGTCGTCTGGGTCTGCACGGGCAGCGTGGTGGCCGCCGCCGGGTTCGCGTAGCGCAGGTCGGTCGCGCCGGCCGCCGGGGGGTTACCGCTCGGCTGGAAGTACGGCTGCATCGTGTTGACCGCGCGGTAGCCGTCGGCCGTTCCGAAGTAGTCGAGCGGCGCGATGTTGCCCGTCTGCAGCACCGCCGGACCGTCGAGCGCCGAGGCCGGCGACGGCGTCGTGGTGCTGGTGGTGACGGCCAGCTGAGGTACGCCCTTGCTGTTGGCCGCCCCGAGGACGTTGAGCGAAGGCTTGTTGCTGGCGACCCAGGCCGCCGACACCGTGGGGGCGCAGGCGCAGATGAGGTACTGGTGCGTGAGGAACGAGCCGCCGAAGGCGCCCATGAAGAAGTTGTCCGCCAGCACGTACTGCTGGGCGAGGGCCCAGAGCTTGGACTGGCTGTAGTCCCAGTGCCCCATCGTGATCCCGCCGCCGTCTTCCCAGGCGGCGAACATGTCGTTGGTGCCGCCGTTGAGCTCCATCTGGTTCTCGAAGAACCGGTGGGCGATGTCGCGCGAGACGTCCAGGGTCGTCAGCAGCGGCGCGGCGTTGATGGTGTTCCAGATCGTCTCCATCGGGAACGGCGCGTTGGGCACGTTGTCGCTCTGCGCCTGCGTCACCACCGTGGGATTCCCGGCGATCGTGACGCCACCCCAGGTCTGCGGAAGCTTGGCGAGCACCGTGACGCCGTCACGATCCTTCTGCGGGACGTAGGTCCCGGCTGCCGTGCCGCCGGCGGCCCCGCCAGCACCGCCCGCGCCGCCCGCGCCGGCCGAGCCCGTCGCGGTGGCGTTGCTCAGACCGTTGGCGCCGGGGAAGTTGCCAAACAGACCGTCGAAGCTCCGGTTCTCGGCGAAGATGATGACGATGTTCTGAATGTCGGCCTGCAGGTTGCCGCCCGCGCCCGCGCCGCCGCCCGAGCCCGCGTTGCCGCCCGCGCCGCCGCTGGCGCCGGCACCCGCACCGCCGCCCGAGCCCGCGTTGCCGCCCGCGCCGCCGCTGGCGCCGGCACCCGCGCCGCCGCCCGAGCCCCCGCTGCCGCCCGCGCCCGCCGCGCTGCCGCCCGCGCCCGCTGCGCTGCCGCCCGCGCCCGCCGCGCTACCGCCGGTGGCGCTGCCACCTTTGCCGCCCGCGCTGCCGCCGGTGCTGCTGGTGGTTCCGCCGCCACCGCCCGTTCCGCCGGAACCCGTCGTCGTTCCCGGAGAGCTGGAGCAGCCGAAGCCAATCGAAGCGAGTGCCAGGGCCACGAAAATTGATCGAACTTTACTCATGCAGGACGGAATATCGGATCGCGCGTCCTACCCATCTGACAAGAGCGTTACGGTTTGATGCGTTTCGATGACACGTAACGGGCCGGTCAACGCCGGCGGCCGCGCTCAGCGGCGCGTGCGGCGCTTCTCGGGCGCCTGGAGCCGCCCGCTCTGCCGCGTCTTGAGGCTGACGCCGGCCTTCTGCCGGTTGGCCGCCTTGCGCGTCGACTTGCGCGACGGCCGACCCGGTCGTGTCGCCGACTCGAACTGAAAGCCGGCATGCGCCGAGACGCGCGCCGCCTCGTTGTGCGACTTGCGCGCCGCCGCCGTCTTCTTCGGGCGCGGCGCGCGCTTGGGCCCCGACCTCTCGCTCGCGCTCCGGTACCGCTCCGCCTTGGTGGCCATGTCTTCCAAGTTGGGTCCCGCGGCCGACTCAGCAAGTCCGCCTCCGCCGCACCGACCTTCCCGGAGCTCGACCGCGCTCCCCGGTCGGCTGCGCGCGGCGAACGACGGCTCAGAGGCCGGCGGCGCGCTCGGCGACCAGCCCGTCGAACCCGGCGCTCCAGAACCCGCGCTGGTGGAACGGGCTCCGCGGCGACGGGCGGGAACGGAGCAGACGTCCGTCGCCGCCCCAGCGACCGCCGTAGGCGAGCACCTCGCCGGCGCCGAGGGCAGCGCCGCGCTCGCCGACGTTGGCCAGGCCGCCCCCCTCCCACGTCCGCCAGATCGGATCCGCGCACCCTTCGAGCGCGCGGCACTGGCTGGTGAGATCGAACCAGGAGACCGTCGCCTGATCGGGGTAGCTGGCGTGGGTGCCGCGCGCCGAAAGGACGATGGGGTGATCGCCGCTGCGGCGAACCTCGCGCCAGGGGCGGGAGAGGCCGGGATCGTTGTTGGCGTGCTCGGCGAAGTCGACCGCCCGTGGCATGCCGCCCGCGTCGAGCTCGACGGTGACGTGCTCCCAGTCCCCCTCGTGCGCGAAGAACAGCGGCGCCTCGTTGTAGGGGTAGAAGAACCAGTACTGGACGTTGATTCCGCCGTCGAGGCGCGGGTAGACGTGCACGTACGTCACCCAGTCGCGCGGATCGCCGCTGCCGACGCGCACCTCGTCCGGAAAGGCGCGGCCGCCGATCTTGAGCTGCCCGGTCAAGAGCCGCTTGGCGGCATCGTCGGCCGAGATCCCGGCCGGCGCCACCCGGGCCAGCAGCCAGCCGATCGAGGCGGGGCGGTTCTGCTCGTCGGGCGAGAGGACCACCGCCGGCGCGTAGCGGGCGGCCAGCGCCGCCTCGAGCGAGTCGGGCAGGCCGTCGCGATCCGCGTCGTCGTGAAGGAGCGGCCGCGGCAGGAGAGGCAGCGGCCCGGCGACGGCGCCGCGGATGGCGATGGCGTGGCCGCGGCGGTCGCCCCGCAGCCCGGGCCCCGGTAGCCCCAGGCCACGCAGGCCGACGACCAGCACCACGACGAACAAGACGGCGGCGAC
>Ga0070734_10002021_pt1 | contig 26598 bp, 32 predicted proteins | sample Coa_R1_8_FD_66444 | JGI IMG/M metagenome (GOLD analysis project Ga0070734, IMG submission 66444) | Surface soil microbial communities from Centralia Pennsylvania, which are recovering from an underground coalmine fire - Coalmine... | ecosystem: Environmental > Terrestrial > Soil > Unclassified ... | reverse complement strand
AAGCAATCCGGCTATTGCCAAATTGCTGAGTGCTGGCCTTCGAGCCACACGGACTGCGACTGTATCCGGCGTACAGGAAGCCGCTCACGGCGGTGACACTGGCGATGTTTTGACAGCCGCTGGAACCGGATTCTTGACCCACACTGGTAGTGAAGGCGTAGGTGAGCTATCCAAGCTGGCAAAACCCGTCATAAAGAAAATCGCAGGTGAGTCTCTTGAAACTGCTCCAGCCTGGAAAGGCGCTTCTACCGCTGGAAAGCTGGCAGAGGCGAACCAGCAACCAGCCAAGCGTGTAATCGCGAATGTTGCTCATGACTCAGCAGAACCGATAGTCCAGAGGTTTAGCCAGAAGGCACCTGAAACGATCACTTCATTCCGTGATGCAGCCCAAGCAGTTGAATCTGCGGCGAAGCCTGTCTTCCAGAAGTTAGACACACTCTCGAACGGTGAGTTCCAAGCTGCCAGTAACGAACTGAAGAGCGCAAACCAAGTGGCCAGACGTGCAACCAGCGTTGCCGATCTGCGAGATGCTGAAAAGGCCGCTGCTGACGCTCAGGCCAAGATCGATAAAATCTTCGAGTCCAGCGAAGGCAAGATCGCACCAGAGGATTTGCAGAACGCAAAGAATGCGTGGAAGTCCAAGATCACACTTGAACGTCTCCACCAGTCGATTGATAAAGCATTCGATATGCCGCAGTCTGCTTCTGACATTTCTGGTGCGGAGCGGACTCTGAATCTCTCGAAGCTGCAAGGTCGTCTCAATACCGCATTCAGCCGGATTCCGAAGCAAGACCTGGAAACTGTGCTCGGTAAGGAAGGCACGAACAGTCTATTTGAACTCGCCAAACTCGGTGCTGATCCAGCCCGTGCAAAGACTTTGGGCGAGATCGCTCAGAACATCGGACAACACTTGAGCACAGGTGGTGCTGGCGTACTTGCCGGCGCTGCTCTTGGTCATGCGATTCCAGGCGGCAGCATTGCGCTCGGCCTGCATTTCCTCTATTCACATCCAGAGGCAGGTTCGTTAGTTGCCAGGCTCGTTAGTAAAGGCGCGAACCCGAAGGTAATTGTCCCGGCTGTGATCCGCATATTGGATTCACAGCGTCAACAGGGGGAGCAGTAATGAAACAGTCCATCAACCTCAACGAAATTACCGGGTTCCGATTCCGCTGTAAGGGCAAACGATGCGGAGCGGAGCTATCGCTTCCCTTGCAGGAAAGCTACAGCCTGACGCATCCCGTGGATTCCTGCCCGAACTGTGGCAGTCCTTGGTTGCGACTCAGTGACGGCCCCAACGGTACAGTCGTTCCTAAGCTTGAGCAGATCGTTGCATCGATTCGGTCACTATCGTCGTGGCCGGGTGCGTGTGGCATCACCGCAGAGATCGGCCAGTAACCAATTTAGCATCAGCACTAAACAATAGCGGGGACCAAGTGCCAGTAGAAACTGACGGCATTCGGTCCCCGACAATTGCCTTCCAAGTGGATGATCCAACCGGATGTCTTCTCCCAAAGGCAGCCCGGCCATATCGTGCCTTCCCACGACGATCACCCCTTCTTCTTCCGCCGTTCTGGCAGCGGTGTCCTTTTCTCTTTTCGCTTAGGTTCCGGGCCTCTCAAATACTTCTCCCACTTCTCACGCACTAGACCAAATCGTGCCCAATCATCCAACTCCATTTGGTGCAGGGATTCGAGAAATTCTTGGTTGCATTCGGCTTGTAACTCTTGGATGAAGCTCGGCAACAGTTTGCTGGCTTTGGAGTGGAACAGTCCAGTTTGCTGCAATGAATCGCAATTTCCCACGATTGACGCGAACGCAGAGTTGAGTTCGTGCAGACTACGATAGATTTCGACCTTTTGGTTAACATCGAATACGCTTTTTCTGCTCAATTGGGACACCTTCTTCATCTTTGCTCACCCCTTCAAAGACTTTTCAATCCACTCGTCCACATCTTTCCTTCGGAATCTCAACTCGCGACCGACCCTGAATTTCAGCAGTGCGAAACCACGCCGCCTGCCGAATCGTTTCCTTGTTATCTCATACACTTTGCGCGTTTCCACCTTCAGCAGACCGGCCAGTTCGTCCAGCGTTAGGATTTCATCTTCACTGCCTTTCGACGTTCTCATATCTAGCGATTCGCCAAACGTCCATCGCTCAGTGCGTCAAGTTCACTAAGTAAAACGGATCAAAGGAATTTCCGTCCGTCAGAATCCCGTGATAGCTTCGATCCAATCCAAGACCAGATGTGTTGAAGCCGTTGAACGGGCCTCCAGTGGTAAACAGTGTTGCCCCATTGTTATCCAGCAGCCTCTCTTGGATGTTCGATCCCGAAATGAAATTGTTGCCAAGCGGATCGGCAACAAGCTGGCCGTTCGTGATGCCCGGTATACCGTTAGTGCTGTAGCTGCCGGTTACAACTCCTGTCGCGTCGTCTTGCGTAAGCGACATCGACATTGTGCCGCTCGTGAAACCTGTCGGGCAGTTCGTGCTGCACGTCACCGTTCCAGTCCAGTTGCCAGATACCGATGGAATTTCATCGCCGACGAAGGTTCCCGTCAATCCGATCCCAAGACAGTTGCCGTTGGCACCCGGTGTCACAGTGTAGGTGCCAGCGGCGTGTGTGCCGGCGGCGTTGAGCGTGGATGTGAAATGGATGCTACCGAAGTTGCCGGACAAATCTCCAGAGAACGTACTGACGTTCTGAACGGTTCCGTTCGCCATGGAGATGTCACGTTGTGCAGCGCATTGGAAGGGTGTTGGCGGCTGAGCGTTTGGCCCGTTTCCCACTTCGCTGAAGTTGATGCCGGTCACAATCGACCCCGTTTGGTTGAATAGTGCCGACAGCAGGAACATCTGACTGTTCGAGTCAGTGAACGTCATACGCCAATTGCCGGACGGATCGATGGGTTTCCCTTGCGGTGAAGCCGGATTGCTGGCCGATGTTCCGCCGCCGCACCCGCTTATCAGTAACGCTATCACCAGCCAAATGGGACAAATTGTCTTAAATATTAACCTCTTCATATTCCCTTATCCTCCCCAGATTCAGTGACTTACAAGGACCAGAGTAGCACATTAGAGACCTTAGAGACCAGAGATTTATTAGAGACCTTGCAAGGTATTGATTGCAAACGCATTATGGTCTCTATATGCCCAAAAGGACTACATCGGTGACCTTAAAGATGACAGCGGACGACTACGACAAGCTGACCAAAGCGGCTGCCGTACTGTGGCCCAAAGCTCTACTGACTAAAAGCAGTATGATTTTGTCCCTAGCTCTGATCGCGGCTGAGGATGTCCTGAAGGGCAAGAAGAAATGAGGATCGGTAAGTGAGCGCATATTGCCGCTTCCGCATCGTAGCGGCTTGCGCCCTGCTCCTATTAGTTGGATGTAGCAAGAGCGAACTGACGCGATCTTCTGCCAAAGACCTGATTTCCCGTTCGGCAAAGTTCTCTCCTACGATTCCCACTCTCAAGTTGTCCTCGGCAGAACTCCAGTGCGGTCTGAAGGAAGGTTGGTGGGCAGAGACTCCTCGCCACACGCGAAACTTAGACCCATTCGCCTTCCATCTCCAAGTGACGCCAAAGGGTAAATCGGCATTCGGGAAACTGTCGTCAAGTCACTCTTCCGACTATGCCGCACAGGTGACTTTAAACAAGGGATACAGTCGAAAGGTCACCGAGGTCACCGGCATTGCGGACTTCACACCGCCCCTGGAAGGGTGGACCGGCAAGGAAGTTCGGTTCAATTGGCAGTGGAATTGGGATCAGGTTCCTGAAATGGCAAGGCGCTGCCTGGCACCACGTCCACAGCAGGCAGGAACAGTTGTCTTCCGACGCTACGATGACGGATGGCGCGTGGAAACGTTTTATCTGGATTGATTCAGCAATCTACTTCTTTTTTCTGCCTACTCGTACCCGTTGGTTCTCAGTTGTGCTTGGGTGTTTGGCGGCATACGACTTCGTAACAAATTTGCCACTCTTGGAACTGCGACTTACGGTTTTCTTTTTTGCCATGATTCGCTCCTTGAAAGACAATCAGACCAGCCGCCTTAAGTGCTGGATAAAAGAATAGAAGTGCCCCGCAGAGAAATCACCTGCGCTCAGGTGTTTTTCGTTCCAAAGATTGAAGATGTCCTGTTCACGGTGATTTGGAGGTCGTCCCCCACCGCCGCCACTGCTGCCACAAGCCTGAGTCGCCAGCTTTATGTCTAGCCCTGCTTCTTGAATCCTGACAATCACGCACACAGGCTGGTTGTCCCTCTTTCGCCGGCCAATCTGATCTTCCAGCCAACTCTGCGTCACAGAACTCAAGTCAAGAACGGTATCGCCCATCTGGACAGTCACTCCCATCAGTTCCTAATCCCCCAAAAAGAATAGTGACGTGAGAGGTCAAATCGTTTCAAAGATCAAGAGGAAAATATGCGGTTCAAATGCCGTAGTGGGAAATCAGAACTGATCTTTACACGTCAAACAGAACGTTTATCGCCTCAGCCACTCTTTCGAGAACGCCAGTATCGGGCATTTCGAGCGGCCCAAACTCCAGATGAGAATGGATATTTCTCAGCTTCAATTTCGTTTTGAGTTGATAGTGCTGGTAGTCCGTTATGATTCCATCTTCTCGAAGCCGGGCTAACAGAGTAGGCATTGTGAATGGAAACGGCTTGCCGTTTATCTTTACGTCACGCTTCTTCCATTTTTTACTCTCACAAAAGTGAGCGATGCTTCCACGACCGGCATTGTGAACTGTCATCTGATCCTGGCCGTGTGTTAAAACAAACGGCTTCGATTGGGTCTGACTCCAACGGTGATAAACCGCAGCCTCGATTGCCAGATAGGCATAGTGGTGTGAAACGGTAAAGAACTCATATTCAAAAAGGCCGAAGAGGTAGAGCTTTTTGGCAGTCTTAAAAATCCTAGAGACTTCTGCGGGAACGCGATCCGTCAATTGAATCGCCGCAATCCTCTCTTGCGCGATTTCAATCGCCCGGCTGCAATCTCCAGCGAAGAACATGCTGTTGATTTCGTCAATATGCAACAGTTCAGATTCGCTCAGGATTTTGTCTGATTGCAGGCCATATTTTGCGTTGAAGTCATAGTGCTTCTCAAACACTTCCGTGATGATATCGGAGGCAAGAATATCAAACAGTTCAAAGGCGTATTGTTTGAGATTGGTGCGCGGATCGTAAAGTGTGACGTGCAGAACATCAGGATAACCGTATATCGCACTGAATCTCAGCACCTGAAGATCGTCAAGGGATTCAGGGCCGACCTTGAATACAGATTGAAACAACATCCTGTAATGGTCGAAATCGGAGAGTGGCACTATTCCATGATCTTTGACTTGCGGTGTCTGAGAATTTGACAGGTCGTAATGGATTGCAAAAGCGTAACGGCCTTCTTTGCGAACGACATCAGCGCCTTCAGTATCAAGCATCACGACGTTTGTCGGCACGGGCAACGAATCAAAAACACGTCGGATTGCCAGAATTCGCTCAGGGCCAGAGTCATCTGCCAGCAGTGGGCACTGCTTAGCAGCAAGCTCTTTGACAGCAGCAGTGAGTTCCTGAAAGAACGTATCCCAGTCGCTAATGATTAAAGATGGTGCCGCCATTACAACACCTGCCTATTTGAAAAACTTCCTGATTTCATCTTGCACCAATCGAGCCAAAGCGAGTATGAGGATGAGCAGGCAGGCGACGTGAACGAGGAAATCATCTATCGAGGGCCAATCTGGGTGCATCACGGTTTACTCCTTAAATAAAAGCAAACCGCAAAAACATTGTGTTATGCGAAGTGTTGCAAGTCAAGCGATGAAGGCGTCTCTATAACAGGTCGGCAGTCACGTCCTGCCCAGCGGCTGTCCTTCGGCTACAACTGAGTATTTTCTCGAAAATCGAGATGCCGCCTAACATTCACGAAAGGTTCAAGTTAGAAAGTTTTTTTGCATGTTTTTCGCGAATATTCTTAGTTGTAGCCGAAGGACAGCCGCTGGGCAGGACGTAGATGCCGTCAGAAAATAAATATCTATATCAGTGGAAATTATGGGACACAAGCTGAGTCGCACAGTCTCGGGAGTCACTAAGTTCTTGGGTTGTCGAGAGCGTCGGTTTCTGAGGGACCGAATTTACGTTGCCATTTCTTTAGCTGCGAGATTTTGATCGGACAGTCTGTTTTCTGATTCGGTTTGTGGGTCGAGACGTGCCAATGCGCCCCTTTCCTCGCAACTAGCACGTCCAGATGATCGTTGACGTGTGCTGATCCCTCAGCCATCAATTTTGCCTCGTAAGCATGATAGGCGGCTCGTTTCAATCCCATCCCAAGCACATGCGCTCGATGACTCAGCCAGAAGATCGCATTGGGAGCACCAGAGCCGATAGCCCAATAACCAGGAAAGGTGACGTTGCGGAGATCAGGTTCATGACTGTATTGGCACATCATCACCGCCTGCCCTGAGTGATCGAACGCTCCAATAATCAAATCACACCCAAGCTCGAACGCCTGCCACTCTTTTTCCAACTCTGCTTGGACTGCTGGTGGAACTAACGCCATCCCGGCGATTAGAGAGCTTGGAGGGATCGTAGAGTTCGGTGCAATCGAGGCAGGCGGAAGCCCATATTTAGGCAACACGGTCAGGTTGAACTTCTCCATCTTGAACATGAACAACGATTGTGCCACGCCGCGAACAATGTCCCCGAAACTTCGCTGGCTTGAAGGAGTCTGCGAGATATTCTGGTTAATCATAGGCATCAGTGCAGCAGCTTGATCTATTTGCCCTGCCGCAGAAGCATAGAGGTCTGATTCAGGGAAATCGAACAGCTTGTGCAATCGGGGATGCGAGTAATCGTCAGAAAACGAACCCATCGTGTCTGCAATCAAAACAAGATGATTCGGCTTGGCATTTGACGTGCCTTTTTCTGTCGCCAATACTCCAATGCCTATTGTCATTCAGCCTGCTTAGACTCTATCCCACTCACCCAACTCGTCCGGTATGCCTAGGATTGCAGTATCAACGCCAGAAATTGAGAATGTATGACCTCCCGCGAGATCGTCCACTGCTTGTTGGGCTGTTGCGTAGCTTCCCAACAACTCGTCGTCATACACGGGATGAAACCGTCCGTTAAGTTCGGCGATATAAAAAGGGCCGATGCGCGTGTTACACACATAAAGAAGTCGCATCTGCCTATATTAAATGATGTTAAAATGCGGCTTCCGAATTGAGCCTACATGAACTTCGTCGTGGTTGATGTTGAAACTGCCAATCCAAACTTCGCCAGCATCTGCCAGATAGGGATCGCGCCGTTCCGCGACGGAGTGCCTGAGCAGCCACGGCAGTGGTTGGTCAACCCTGAGGACTATTTTGATCCAATTCACGTAGACATCCACGGGATCGACGAACACATCGTGCGCAACGCTCCCAAGTGGCCAGAGGTCTACGCAACGGTTGCACCAATTCTCGCCGGCAACATCGTCGCCAGCCATACAGCGTTTGACCGTGCTGCGCTAACCCAAGCGTGTGGAACCTGGAGGCTGTCGACCTGCGAGTGCCGCTGGCTCGATACAGCCCGTGTGGTGAGACGGGCTTGGCCACAATTCTCTAAGTCTGGCTACGGTCTTGCGAATGTAGCGGAGACGTTCGGGATCAAATATCAAGCTCACGATGCAGCAGAGGATGCACGGTGCGCAGGCGAAATCCTCATGCTTGCGGTCGGTCAGACCGGATTGAGCGTCGAGCAGTGGCTGGTCCGAGTCAATCAACCAATTCATCCAGCCGCAGATGTGCCGGACGCGAATCCCGAGGGGCCGCTATACGGAGAAGTTCTGGTCTTTACTGGCGCGTTGTCGATGATTCGTCATGAGGCGGCTGTCATTGCCGCGAACGCCGGATGCCAGGTCGATGCCAATGTTACCAAGCACACAACACTGCTAGTCGTTGGCGATCAGGACATTCGCAGGCTGGCCGGGCACGAGAAAAGCACTAAGCACCGAAAGGCCGAGGAACTGATCCGACAAGGCCAACACATCAGGATCGTCGGAGAGAGTGACTTTAAGAGCATCGTCGGTCAGGCTTGAAGTTCACTGATCCCAATCCGCGCTGATCTCCGCCTTCAACGGGTCTGGTTCCACATCAACATAAACCGGAGCACCATCGTCTGTTGTAAACTCCACGGTTTGTTTGGGCGGCAGATAGTTGATTCTTGCGAGAACCAACCCGCCTCCCTGGCTGACGACAGAGCCACGGTCGTCATGGCCCATGAACTTCTTCCAAATGTAATATCGGATCACAACATTCTTTACGGCCTTCGCGTTCGGATTGTAAATGCTGCCCTTCACCAGATAGAAATGCCCTTGTTTGAAAAGATCGTCCTTGACGATTTTCAGTGTCGATCCTGCGTTCTTAACCGCCGTCTTTTTGGATGCCTGACCGTTCCCGTAGGCGATTGGTAAGATTACAAATGCCAAGAGAACGGTTACCGCCACTCTCTTCCGCTTCGCAGTTGCAACAGTAGGTATTTCCACAGTCCCCTCATTCTTGCGCCAGTTTCCGACTAGGGCGATATTATCCCACGATGAAAGCCCACGCTGACCAATGGTTCTTTAACAGCTACGCAAATGCCATCAGTAAATTGCTAATCGCTCCGAATCCAACAGACACCGCCGTCAGCAATGCAGCTATTGTGTTGAGCTTTCCAGAGGCGGTAATCGCAATCATGCAACCACTCACCCATCCCATAATATTTCTTTCCGCCTCACCCGGCTCAACTTTCCAACCCGGCGATACTCCAATCTTGCTGGCGCGATACCAGTAGAATGCAGCGGCCAACCCTGTCCCAAAGCTGACAACTGCGCATACAACCGCGATCATTTTCACTGTAGCTCCCCTGTTGACTGCACTGGCTATTGAGACACGTAGATCACGCCGAAAAGAATTATGGCCACGTCGAGGGCCAGCCAAAAAGCGCGTACCGAAAGCGATTTGTCTATAGGCGGCAAGATGTCTTTTGATTCTTTGCTCAAGATTGATGTTGCCAAGGCATCACGCATTGCCCGTGCTCGTGTTCTATGGTCGTCGAAACGCATTCCGTAAACAATGGTTAGCATCAAGGCAGTGAAGCCGAGAAAGATCAGGGCGTAGGCTAGTGGGCGGCATTTAGCACGGTCGAATTGGAGAGTAGCCATTGCTCCGAACAGTGCCGCACCAGCGACCAAAATAAACTTGGTAACCTCCAGCCGTTGCGTTTCGGTATGCCTTGCGTGAGTGTTCTCTTCCTTGAAAATCTCGACTAGTAGTTGTTGTTCGTCGGTCATAGAGGAATTCTCCAATAGTTATCGTGGCGGCCCGAATGCCCGAAATAGACGAGAAAAGGGCACCAGCAGGATCAGGCTGATCCGCAGGGCTTTCACATTCATCTCCGGGCCGAGTGTAAGGGGGTGAGGCGTATACGATACTGTGAAGTCCTTCACTTTTGCAAGCAGCTTGATTATCAAGTTTTTCTTGCGTTTGTTCTCGTCTGTGAATACACTCTGCCCACCCCCTCGGCCCCTTATTTAGGAGCGCCATGCCAACGATTGTTCTTTTGTTCGTACTGTTCTCTGCCGCAACCGCCGCCCAAGACCAGCCCAAGTTCGGCTGGAAGAAATTGGGTGCGGAAACGTTCTCACTCGACGCCATGCAGCACAAGTACTTCAAGCTGCCAGTCGGCAAGCTGCGCTTCGAGTTCAAGGCAGAGGAAGCCGTGTATGCCGGAGTCATGACGCCACAGCAATATGCGGCATTCACCAACGGGAAGTACCTTGAGCTAATCCATTTCAGGAGCTTCCATTGTGTGAAGGAGAGCGTGATTGAAGCGACTCAGGATTGTAATGTTTCAATCCAAAACGCGATGCTGGCGGTTCGTGACAAACGCGGGCCTATGACCAAGGCCGTGGGAGGATACTCCGCGCTCCATCCGCTGAAAGGCGGAGGAGAGATGGCGGATCGTTCGACAAGGCCCAACAAGGTCAGCGTGACGCTCTACCGATGGGACTGCGTTGAGAACTGTCCAAATTAATCAGGAACAAGTGAAAACCCCTCATCTCTTCTTGCTTGTCACCCTTGTGTTGCTAGGCGGCTGTAACGATGTGGCCCCTCGCCCTAGCGCCAGCGCCAAGTCAGCGGCGACACCAGCGGTCAGTTATGCCGATCCGGCCACTTGGTTCATAAAGCCTACTGCCAGCCGTAACCAAGATGGCGGGATAGTCGTCTCAGCCTCAACGAACATTCCTGATGGCGTGAACATTTGGATTGAACTTCCGAGCGGGGCGACCTCAAAGACGAGAGTTCTTGGCGGCAAGCTCTCTTCAGAGACATTCACGAATCGGGGCAAGCCCATCCAAGCTGGAAGTCACCAGGTGATCTTTACGGCTCACTTCAATCAGTTTTGGCAGCAGCCTGCTGGCGTTTTGGCGCTCACCGGGCCTGATGGAACCAAGTTGCATGGCCCACTGTTCCACAAGACCGACCCGGATGTAACCGACAGTTCCAGGATGCTCGAATACAAAGCACAAGTTCAATTTCCACCCATCTCACGGGAGCTTGAGGCAATTTCATTGGTGCAGGGCGCAGTGCTGGCCGTAGATGGAAGGCGCTCAAGTGCGACTGTGGGAGAAACAGTAAAGTGGTATTTGCAGCCGAGTACCGGAATAAGAATTGGCAAGGGATGGACAGCGACCAAGACTGCCGGCGGCGAGACGTACACGGTTCAACTTGACATCGTGGACGCTGCGAACGATGGGCCAGCTATATGGCAGGCCGATCTTCAGAGCAGAAAAGTTCGATACGTAAACATGGCGGCAAAATCGATGAGCTACCTTCCGCCTGATTAGTAGCAATCAGCCTGTGATCTTCACAATCGCCGACACACCCGACATTCCGAGATCATGTCTGATGTCCTGAACATCCTTACCAGCTTTGAGACTGTGAGCCACGTGCGCATGTCGCAAGGAAAACGGATGTGTTCCTTTCGGCAAGTTGTACGAGATGGCCAGTTGCTGCACGATCCTGCCGAGACTTCGGGTCGTAAGACGGTTGCCTCGTATATTGACCACGAGAGCAGCAGAGCCATCGGTCCCCATTTCTTTGCGGTCAATCAGATACGCTGCCAGTAGGGAGATTTCCGGTTCCCGCAAATGAACGTAGCGGCTGCGATCCCGCCGTCCTCGAATGCTGAGCCGTCGCCGCTTGAGATCAACAGAAGAAATGTTCAGTGCTTCGATCTCTGACACTCTCAGACCACATCGGTAAAGCAGGTTAAAGGCTAACAGGTCACGCCGCGCATGGAACTCTGAAGGGATGCTAGTGGGCGACACCACTCGAAGATCAGCAACGGACAGAACAGGTTCTTTCTTGCCACCCCGCTGAACTCGCAGACTCGTCGTTGGGTTTCCGATCACATGTCCATTTTGCTGCAACCACCCAAACAGAGAGCGGATGGTTGAGAGCAGTCGGGCGGTTGAATTCGCATTCAGACCGGCTGCAAGTTGCTGATCGAGAAAATCTGACATTAGTTGCCTGGTAACCTGGTGCCAGTGCGAGGTGTTCCGTAGGCATTCACGCAATTTGAGCAGATCGCTTGTGTATGCACGTACCGTGGACGGAGAGCGATTCTCTTCTATGTAGCGCATGAATGCGGAGAGAGCACTATCGATGGCAGTGTCATTAGAGAAAGTGGACGCGGCAGAACCGGACTTTTCCTCTACTGATCTGGTCGCTCCAGTTCCTGATCTTAGACTGACGCGTGATTTTCCAACACGGTATATGAACTGTCGAAAGTACTTGAACGCTGTGCATTTTCGGCTTATGGTTCGCTTTTTCAATCCGAGATGTTCAAGTCTGCTGATGCAATCATCTTCCTGTTCTTTAGTGATGTGCAGCAGATCAACGCCGGGTGTGTTCTCTGCAAAGAGTCGCATGTCGCTTTGGTAAGCTGCAATACTTGCCGGCGATCTCATGTCCGACATGAAATGGGCAAACTCCAGCAGGATGTGCTCCTCTTCTCCAGAAATCGGTCGGCGAGTCGCGAAAGAGTTCATTCTTGCTTCCATCCCGTGGCGCTTATGGCCGAGGCTCTCGCAGGGTCCCAATTAAGTTCGACCTGTGATCCGTGGTAACACATTACGAACTTGCTCCCTACGGGCGCAAACCCGCCATTCCGTGATTCGAGAGGAAGCAGCAATGGAGTCTTGTCTTTTGCTGTTTCTGTCGCGGGTAAAGACGCCCACAATTCCTTGATGACGAACTCTGACTCGTTGTCCATTGTGTAACAGGCATTCGTTATAGCCATTCGATCAAAGATGTCCTTCTGAACAAGAGACACAGAGACATGCTTTAGCTGATCGTCAGGTACGCGAGTGGCAGGTCTATCAAAACTGATCGGAATCCAGCCGTTGTCGGTCAAACGATCAGTTCTGCCTGAACGTTCATCCACACGTATCTGAGTATCGCCTTGTTGGAGATATTTGTATTTGGAAGAATGGCAGGAACAGAGTACGACCAATGCCAGAGCGCACAAATAGAGCGCGCAACGCATTGGAGCTTTGGGTGTGGAGATCATCAAAGCAGGTGCTCCCCTTCTGGCGGTGCTAACGGATGAATCTCTCTGTTTCTCATTGCCTCTTTGTAGATCGACATAGCTTTCTCTTCCCACCATGGATTGAGGTTGCCGCCGACGTACTGCTTCAACGTTCCATCAACGGTGGGCCGTCCGAGTTGATAGCTAATCATTGCTGCGGCCAGGCGTTTGGCCGAGGGTCGGGAAGGGCTTTGAGGGCTTGTTCATAGGGCAGAAGCGGCTCCGATAAATCTGAGAAAATCTCGCCCCAGCAGGCTTACCCTATAACTCACATTGGGCGGTTTTGATATTAAATCGACAACACGTCGCTGCTCGTCATCCGGGTTTGGTTGCGTGAGAATGTTGCGTATCTGCTTTTTCCTGGTGTCCAGAGGAGCAATCATTTCCACCATGAATCCCAAAGCTACGAGATGTTGAACCAATAGCTTGGTCACTTCATCATAGTTCTGCCGCTCGGGGCGGTTATTCCAAAATGCGCCGTTCATGCGCGGATCAGGGTGCTCCTGAGGTAGAAGGGCAGCCATTAAGCCGATGTGTACCGGCGTGAGGTCGCGAAGGGATCGAACGAACAATTCTTTGCGGCTTTCGTTTCCGAACGTCTTAAATCCGCTGTGGGCCAAGCTCTTTCCTAGCATCTTCAACTTTTCCCGATCATGAGTTGTTTGAAGCTGCTCAATCGCTAACGCCAACAGAGTTTGGAACTCCTCGCTTTCAAAAAATTCCTTGTTAATCGATTGTTCTTCAACCGCCTCAATCTCTTCTTTCATGGCAGAAAAAACGTCAACGGTTCTCTGGCGAACCCGCGCCTGGGCTTTGCCTGAAACCAGTGATGCGATGGAGCTTCCAACAAGTGGGATGGCGCTGATAGCTGCCTCAATGGTCAGACTGCCCGGCGATACGACCGCATCTTCTTGGTAGGCGTCTAAAATCTTTTCCAGCTTGTCATCAATTGCCATTTCCAACTCCGTCAATTTCATTTCGGACTGTTGCCCGTTCCCGATTTACTCGCTATCGTAACTTCTCGGCGTCGTGGAACTCCTTGGTGATCTCCACGTATGGGTGGTCCTTTGTGACAGCGCATGAACCGCCGAGTCCGCTTATGTCATCATGCGGCTCTCCTTTGTACTCCGTATAAAGGGCTGTTTCGCGATTCATGCTCCCGAAGCCGTTTTTGGAACGGTACTCGAAGCAGGTGATGTCTACACCCTTTTTGTTCGTCATTGTGAACACCTTCTCGATCACAAAGCTATCAGGATCGCGTAGAAGTACAGCCCCCTCGCACAGCCTGAGCGACTTCAGGCTTTACGGACTGAGCGCCAGCAATCAGCGTGAAGAGAAGGGCGGCCATTACGCTATGGGCTTTCACTTCAGGCTGCGCCTCTCTTCCGTGCCGCCCAGCGCTTCTTCTGAGCGTCCGAAATGCGCTTCTTCGCCGCTGCCGAAAGCCGTCCACCGCGCCGTCCGTTACGTGTATTCCTTAGTTTGCTGCCTTTGAGTGCTGCAATCGCTTTATCCAGGCGGTCACGTTCAGCTTCCAGATTGGCGATGATCTGTTGGGTGTCCAAGACGTTAGTCTCCTATTTGTGGAAATCATTGCTTTCAATCGTGCATCGCGCAAGCATTATAATTCCAATAACTTTTTCCAGATCGCATGATTGACCTGCGTCCGTATCAACACGAGGCACTGCAAAGCGTCTATAAGGCGTATAAGGATGGCAAACGCCGAGTCATTGTCTCGCTGCCAACGGGAACGGGCAAGACTGTGGTTTTTGCATATTTTCCCCGCTTCTTCAAGATGAAGAAACGACTGCTCGTACTGGCGCACCGAGAGGAACTACTGCTGCAAGCACGTGAAAAGTTTCTGAACATTGATCCCGAATTGACAATCGGGATTGAGCAATCTGGGTCGCGGGCACCCTTGGACTCAAAGGTAGTCCTCGCGTCAGTCCCAACTCTCGGCAGAGCTGGAACAGCCCGACTCTGCCAGCTAAATCCAGAAGAGTTTTTCCTGATCGTTGTTGATGAGGCGCACCATGCGGTAGCCCCAACGTACCGACGCATCTTTGAACATTTTGGTCTCTTCGAACCAAACACACAGCGATACCTCGTAGGTTTTACAGCAACGCCTCGGCGGGGCGACAAACAAGGGTTAGGTGCAGTTTTTGAAGACGTATGTTATGCACGTGACCTTCGCGAGATGATGGCCGAGCGTTATTTGTGTCCAATCACTGGCTGGAGAATAGATAGCACTACGTCGCTCGATAATGTTCGAGTTCGACAAGGCGACTTCGTTGTGAGCGATCTAGCTGAGGCCGTGAATACGAATGACCGAAACAGTCTGCTTGTAAGCGCTTATAAGCAGTATGGGAAGTGGGGGCAGGCGATCATATTCTGTGTAAATGTGGCGCATGCTCAAGATGTTTGCGAAACATTCAAGGCTGCCAATATACGGACAGCCGCAGTTTGGGGTGACATGCCCCATGAAGACCGAAGAAGAACGCTTAATCGTTTCTCGCAGGGCGAAATTAGAGTATTGACGAACTGTACTGTGTTGGCTGAAGGATTTGATGAGCCTCGCGTGGACACAATCATTATGGCGCGACCCACGCAATCCAGGCTCCTTTACGCTCAGATGGTTGGACGTGGAACACGCTGCCATCCCGACAAGACGAATCTCGTGGTAATCGACATATCCGACAACTCAAAAAGGCATCAACTTCCTAGCTTGGGCGATTTATTCAATCTTCCGCCCGGATTGGACCTTAAAGGAAGCGACGTGCTGGAAACCGAGCAACGAATAGAAGGGCTAACCGAGCGTTATCCGTGGGTTGATATCAAGCGCATTCACACGCCTCGGGACGTGAAGTTGGCCGCAGAGCAATTCTACTTTTGGAATTTCGAGCCTCCTGCCGAAATTGCTGACTTCACGCCGAACACGTGGCATGCCGTACCTGGAGGTTATCGACTATTCTTGAAAGATGGCGAGTCGCTACTGATTGAATCCGACTTACTTGACACATGGAGTATTCGACTCAAATCTTATCGGACCGGGCTGACATCGCTGGAACGTGTAGCCGACTTGGAAACTGCGATTTACTTTGCTGACGACTTCGTAGCCTCAGATCGACCTGGCTCCGAAAAGCTCGTGTCCCGCGATGCTTCTTGGCGCGATGGCCCTCCTAGTGACAAGCAAATTGATTTGCTCCGCCGCAATGGGATAACTGCCCCGGCAGAGCTAACGAAAGGCCAAGCAGCACAAATGATTTCTTACATATTAGGTTCACGGGTTCAGGCGAAGGCAGCCGCTCACTAGATCGGCTGCCTGAGACCGCACTTTGAGTAGGACTCGCAGAGGATTCGTAATGACTGACATTTTTTTTGAATACCATACGGACGATCAGGAGCTGATTAAACTGGCTACGGACTTCTGGCAACTGACAGCCGACAACCTCTGGCAGTATCCAGTAAAAGAGCTACTTTCTCGTTCCGGAAAGCGCCGGCAGGAGTTGATGGATGCTGTGCATGGAGCAGTTTTGGCTGTTTGCAGGAGCATTCGTTGCCTGGAATGCAACTCGCCTCTTGTCTTACAAACACGAACGGACTTTTCAACCAAACCGTGGCTCTACTCCAATTACCGTTGCCTAACCTGTATTCAAGCTGGACTGGCTGAAGAGAGAAGACTCGAAGCTGAGAAAGAAGCAATTGAGAACCAACGCCTTATCGCTCTCCTCGAAGCCCTCAAGTCGAACCAGGAGCCTTACGATTATCGAGCGATGCCGTATTACGACGCCATAATCGCATGTTCGGTGATGATTCAATCAGAATCAGCTTGCGAGAATGGCGACATAGGGCGAATCAGTCAGCTTGGGCTATGCGCCAGTGACAACCTAGCAAGGCGATTAGCAGCTCACCTGCACTCACAACGAATCTTTAGATTTGGCCAATCGACGGCGATAGAGGCGCTGTCTGGTAGCTCGAAAGATATTTCGGACTACCAATATTGGGCACTCATGGTGAACTGGAGGCTCGCCCCATCGGCAGATCAGAATTCCTTTGGGAATGTGCTTAGACAGTTAAATGCTGTGATCGAGAATGGCAGGGGAAGTGATGAATTTGTGCAAGCAGTTCGCCAGATTTGGTGGGAAACGTCCAGAGACGCGATTGAACAACATCTGCGGGCACAACTCAGACAATACGGAATGCCTGAATTCAGCGTAGGGGAGAAATTTAAAGAGTCCTTCGACTATCTGCTGGAGCGTTTTTCGGTTCCTAAAGCGCGTTACATCACTTACCGCGTCGCGAAGAACGCGGCTGCACTTTCCACGCGAGTGGACTTCAATCGGCCAAGAGCAATTAACACAATTCCTGGTGCGATAATTCGTGATTGTGACCGTGCAATTGCCGATAACTGGAACATAAATGGCTACACCTATAAATGGGACACCGAAGAGCCACAACTGTTCACTTTTATTTTTGATCGTTTGTTACGAACCGGCATTGCAGGGTTCAGGATAACTTCTGGCGAACTCCTCGAACAGATGCTGAAACAACAGTGGGAACAGCGATACACGATCTCTCCAGGAACCGAAACCGTCCAGTAAGAGGGCTGGGTGATCTCGCTATCGTAGGCGACCCGCCAAACCCGTGCTGGTGCAGAGACTTTCGGCGGCTCCCAAATGCGTTTAGGGGGTAGTCTCTGGCTGCCTGCTAAGGCGGTCGGCCCGATACAACTTTAGTTACTGCACAAAAATTCGTCATTAACCCGCATCTTTTTGCTGTGCTGCATGGTCTAATCATCCGAGAGGAATTCCCATGTTTGTTAAACGCAACCCGATTTTTCAGTGGCTCGAATCTGTCCACAATATTTGGCACATGCGCCGTGTTCAACTCTTTGACATGGGACTCGGACAAGTTGGTGTAGCCGGGGTGTGGAAGGATGACGGCCCAGATACGGGCCGCAGCCGATACCCGGATTTTGCAGACACGTTCATATTCGATCTTCGGACGACAAGCAAACGAGACTTACAGCTTGCGCTCTGGCATCGGCTGGAGGCACGAAGAAGGCTTTTGTCTTAAACCCAAGTTTTCAAACAGGTTAGCCGCTGTTCACCCTTCCCTGCCGAACCGCCGCATGAACCGTGTCAGCCGTTCAGCTTGGTTCAAAAAACGTTGGTCGGGGACGCCAAGATTCCAAAGAAGTTACATGCATCGGACGTCATCGGTCCATGTAACTGTATGTAACGTTAAGCCGGTGCCATTGCCCCGGCTGGCTTTTTCGGCACAATCATCTCCACCACGCGCGACTGAGCTTTCCGTTTGGTAGCCGTGACTACGATGAAGCAAATTTCGGCAGATTTTCATCTGATAATCGTTTGAGCGGCAGCCACCTCAACTGTCATTCCTATAAGTCTCAGTGAAAACCACGAATGTTCATAACATCACGACCTTCTGTAGATCGGTTCGCCCTCCATTGCCCGGCCCATATCTGCTTTTGAACACACCAATCGGCTTGTTCCTCATTTGATCGAAATCTGAAACCGACTTATGTTCTCGCCTGCAACGCGGGAAATTAATTCAATGCGTCGCAGAAGAGGACCCGCATGAAACTTTCGAGTTGGAGAGCGACGCGGAGGCAATTCAATCTTCTTTATCTCCTGGCCATTGTTTCGCTTCAACTTTCTCCGTTTATGTCCTGCGCGCAAAACGTTGGACAACAACCAGCAACCGGTCAAGCGGTACAGGGACAAACCGCAGCCCAACCTGAGGGTACCGTTTTGAACCTAGTCAACTGGGTCGGGAATGTAATCGCGCCCGTGGGCGCCGCGCTCGCCGTTGTCATGGCCATAGTGGCGTATTCGCAGGGACGCGGAGCCATGCGCTGGGCAGTCACCGCAGGTGGGCTGCTCGTGGTCTCCGGTCTCACACGTTTGATTGAGTTCTGGATCGCGCAAGGCACGGCCGGCATGCAGAAGGAATCATTCGGAGTCTAGAGGCATGACGCTCCCGCAAATCCTGGTCGACCTGATGAAGCCGTTCATGCCGTTGGTTGCGTCGGGGCTGGCTTCCTTAAGTGTTTCGGGAATTTGGAAGCTGATCCAGGCCATGGTCGGCTGATCGGAAAGGAGGCTGAAGGTGAATCTTGCGGATGGACTGCTCAACCTGACGAACTGGGTTAGAAATGTGATTATGCCCTAACGCGGGAACACATTTAGTTTGACAAACCATCCTTGATTAGAGGATTAGAAAAGATTAAGAAGTGACCAGACGGATTATCAGAAAGCAACACTTAAATTCTTCACCAGCCAAAGGAACTCGAAAATGCCCAATTGCACCGCTTGAATTGCAGCACAAAGCTTTTGTGGAGCACAGCGGTGATTTCCAAAAAGGACGACCGTACAAGAATCCGTTTCACAGCAATTCAGTTGAGATATTCTATTGGGCCATCGGCGAGCTCCTTGAATGCGTGACAGCAGAACAAAAGACTCGGAGTGAGTGCTTCGCCTTACCTGCTGGTGCCGTGTGCAGCTCAGCGGCCCAGGGTTCACATCATTTTTCCGCTGTGATTAAGATCACAGCGCTGAATTGCGCTTCCCGCTTATAAATATGACGCCACTTAAAACTGCTTTCTGCACCATTGAAAAGAGCGCAGGAGCCCGGGTCGAATTTTTTTTTACCATTACAGCCACTGTGACTGAGAGGGCGAAGCTTTGGGCGGAATTGGTCAATCAACGCGCAACAACCCTGAATTATGCCCGCCGATTGACCCTGTCTCCTGGTTTGCGATCCAGACTTTTGCTCGCCATGAAAAGCACGTCGCCACCGAATTGGAACTCAAGGGCGTTGATAGTTACCTGCCCATCGTGACGCGATTGCATCAGTGGAGTGATCGCCGGAAGCAAGTAGGGCTGCCGCTGTTCCCCTGTTATATATTTGTGCATATCTTTCCTTCCCCTGAGCATCGCGTCCAGGTGCTTCAGGTTTCCGGAGTCATTGGATTCGTGGGCGGCACAAGACAGGGAGTCGCGATCCCTGATGGACAGATCGAAGACATCCGGACCCTCTTAAAGAACAAAATCTCTCTTGATCCTTATCCCTTCCTCAAGATTGGGCAGCGAGTGCGCATACTCGGCGGCTCTCTTTCGGGAATTGAGGGAATCCTGATACGACGAAATGGAACGCGGCGGCTGGTTATCTCCGTCGATAGCCTCGAGCGCTCTTTGTCACTCTGCGTTGAAGGACTCGAAGTAGAAGGAATTTGAAAGCTGGAGTTGCCCTTATGGATCGAAACAGAACAACTCGCTTGATGTTGCTTGTGCTTGCGCTGATTGTTGCACCTCTCTGCACGGCACAAACATCCAGAATGGTCGGGAACGGAGGAGCGAAGCAGGAGCCCAGCGCATCGCCCTCGGTCGATACGGCAACGGTAAGTTCAGGGCCAGACTACGTCATCGGGCCGGACGATTTGCTGATCGTGAATGTCTGGAAAGAACCTGATCTCTCGCGGTCGGTTCTGGTCCGGTCGGACGGAAAAATTACTTTGCCCTTGCTCAAAGATGTACAAGCGAGCGGCAGCACTCCCGGACAGCTCCAGGCCACAATCGAGAAGGAACTCGCCGACTTTGTTTCCAAACCTGCCGTCACGGTCATTGTGCAGGAAGCCAGAAGCCACAAGTTCAACATCCTGGGTGAGGTGCAGAAACCGGGGAGCTATTTACTCAATACTCCCCTCACCGTTCTTGATGCCCTGGCCCTCTCAGGCGGGTTTCGCGAATGGGCCAAAACAGGAAGCATCTACATTCTGCGCGAAACCTCGCCAGGCAACCGCGAGAAAATCTCGTTCAATTACAAGAAAGTGGTTAAAGGCGAGGATAAGGACATTCAGCTCAAAGCAAAGGACACCATCGTTGTACCGTAAGAGCCGGAGATGGACAGATACTTCATTCGCGCAGCAGTTTGCTTCTGTCTGAATCTCGGGCTGGGCCTGTGCGCGCAAACTCTTCCACCGCAAGAAGAGACCAATGCGCCTCCCAGCGATAGACAGAGCACTGCGGAGGTCGGCGAAGGCCCTACGGCACCCGTTCTTCCTGCACCTTTGGGTGGTTTCAACCCGCGGCTGACCCAAGCTGAAACAGCCGAGCAGCAACCAAATCTGCTGACGGGAAGCATTGGCGTAAACGCTCTCTACATCGACAACGCATTTAGCTCCGGTTCCAGCACAGTCGCCGATTATCAGTACTCAGTCCTGCCTAGCGTCGGCTTTCAGACCTTCGGACGGCAAACACAATGGACGATGAACTACGCGGGCGGCGTGACCATCAATCAACGCGCGGTTGGAAACAGCCAGCAAACACACGACGGCGCCCTCGATTTTCGGCACGAGTTCACCAGGCATCTATCCACGGAAGTTCGCCAGGACTACACCATGACGAACAACCCATTTGTCCAGATTGGAGCAAATGACTTGCTGTCCACCGTGACCGGACCGGGCCAACTCAGTCCTTTTGCAGTGCCGCAACCGGTGACGCGGATCAGCAGCATCTCAACAGCCAACCTGATGTATCAACTGGCACGCCATTCCGCGATGGGTGTTAGCGGCAGCTTCTCCCTTCAGAATTTTCGCAATGCTGAGGCGCTGGCAGGAACCGGCGGAGCCCTGGTGGATACGACAAACGGCAGCGGTCGTGCTTTCTACCTCAGCCAGATTTCCCGGCACCACGCTATTGGAACGGAGTACCAGCTACAGGATCTGAGTTTTGACGGCGGAGTGGCCCACACGATGGATCAGGTGGTTTACCTGTTTGACGGCATGTCGTTCCAGCGCAACATGACTCTTTCAATATATGCTGGCCCGGAGTTCACGCATACGCACAACGTCATCCTTGCACGACCAGGCGCCGCGCCCGCGGTGCTTCCCGTGGTTGGAAATGTCTGGTCGCTTGGGGGTGGCTTCGCGTTCGCTTGGCGAGGCAAGCGCAATGGGTTGCGGGTTGCCGCCGACCGCAGCGTGAGTGATGGCAGCGGGTGGGGCGGTGCTGTGCGTCTGAACACCGCAAGCCTGGAATTGATGAGAGCATTCAACTCCCGCTGGAGCGTCAACTGTACTCTGGCCTACTCCGACGGTCGCACAATCGGAGTGCCGTCCAATCTGGATGCGGGAAAGATCACAACTGAACAGGGCCTGCTCGGATTGTCGTACCGGTGGACGCATAATCTGTCGCTCACCACCCAGTACGGCCGAATCAAGCAGCCACATGCAGGTCTATTCACCTCCACCCTCAATCCCGACCACAACGAGATACTGGCGGGGGTGTCTTACTCCTTTGAAAAGGGATTTCCCAAATGAACTCGACAGCGCAAATGGAAGACGGCAATCCGTCCGGCTGGCAAAATTACATAAAGATCGGTATTCGTCGCCGTTGGTGGCTCATCATCTCAGCTGTCATATTCTGGGCAGCGGCTTTGGCGGTGAGCGTCATCCTACCTCCGAAATTCAAATCGGAGACCCTGGTGCTGATCGAACCAGGAGATGTCCCTGCTCAATATGTGACGTCCAACATCGACCTCGACCTGCAACAGCGCCTTCAGAGTCTCACGGAACAGACGCTGAGCCGGCCAAGGCTGGCGCAAGTAATCGCGGAGTTTCACCTTTATGGCAATATGCCCGGCCAGATCGCGGGCGAAAATCAAGTCGAGGCCATGCGCAGGGACATTGCAGTGGAAGTCACCAAAGCCAATGGCAAGGGAGAGATTTCCGCCTTCAACATAGCGTATTCGGGTTCGACTCCGGAGCAGGCACAGAAAGTCACTACCAGGCTGGCTTCCCTCTTTATCAGGGATAGCCTGGACAGGCAACAGCGGGCTTCAGAGAACACAACTTCGTTCCTTGAAGGTCAATTGCAGGATGCGCTGAAGGAATTGCAGAAAGAGGAGAACGCTTTGCGCGATGCCAGAAGCAGAAACCTCGGCGAACTCCCCGAGCAACGCACCGCAAATGTGCAAATCCTCTCCGGTGTTCAGGACCGCCTTCGGTCATCTACCGAAAGCCTGCATCAGGCAGAAAAGCAGAGGCTGTATCTCGGGTCACTTTTAGGCTTGTCTGCCACGGCAAAGGCCGGCAGTGCCGCCAGAGATGAACAGGCGGCGTCCTCCGGTCCGCTTGATGAGCAGATCGAAAAAATGAAGGGCGATCTCGCCAGCTTAAGCGCGCGCTATATGCCGCGCCACCCGGACATCGTGCACCTGAAGGAACAAATCGCCAGTGCGGAAAGGCTGAAGAGCGAATTAGAGCGCGACGGCCAGTCCGGAAAAGGAACGAACGCGGCGGGCAACCATGACATGTCGCCCAGCCAGCACTCAATATCTGCGATCGGCGAACTGCAAAGCCAATACAAAGCTAACGAGATGGAAATTTCCAGCCGAAAACAGGAAATCAAGGACCTGGAAAAACAGCTCGCACAATACCAGGCCCGGCTCAATTTAGCCCCGGGCAAAGAACAGGAGGTCACGGAGGCCACACGCAATTATGAGCAGGCCCGTACCCATTACGAATCACTTCTGGCGAAGAAACAACAGTCAGAAATGGCCACCGACCTCTCCAAAACGCAAACAACGGCCCAGTTCCGCACGCTTGACCCACCCAGCCTGCCCCAGAAACCCTACTGGCCTAACCGGCTGAAGTTCTCTGGTATCGGGTTCATGCTCGGAATGCTGATCGGGTTCCTGATGATTGCGATAAAAGAGACGGTAGATGCGCGCATTTATGGCGAAGACGACTTAAGCCGCTGGGTTTCGGTCCCGGTGATGGCGACAGTGCCTCCCCTGCTAACGAACGCGGAAAAGCAAACACAAACACGCCGTTACAGCGTCGAGATCGCCATTGCCTCGCTAGTGCTGGTGCTGATCCCGGCGCTCACAATCGTCGCATATCTGAAGGGCTGATAAATGTACAAGCAATTCTACGGTTTAAAACGCAGCCCATTTGAGATTAGCCCCGATCCAAAATTCTATTTCGCCACTCCCTTGCACAACGAAGCTTTGGCCAGTCTGGTATATGGCGTGAAGAAGCGGAAGGGCTTCGTGGTGACCACTGGAGAAGTCGGGACCGGCAAAAGCCTGCTGGTTCGCTGCTTTCTGCAGTGGCTGACAAAAAATCAGATCCCCTTCAGCCATATCTTCAACACGCGCTTGTCTCCATTGGAATTCCTGCAGTACTTTGTTGCGGACCTGGGAATGCCGGTCGTCAGCAATAAAGCTGAGCTTCTCATTCAGCTGAACCATTACCTGATCGCCCAATACCGGAAAGGGTCAACAACTGTTCTGGTGGTGGATGAAGGCCAGCTGCTGGACTGGGAGGTTCTGGAAGAGATACGGCTGCTTACGAACCTTGAGACAGCGGAACAGAAGCTACTGCAGATCATTCTTGTAGGGCAGCCGGAGTTGGAGCAGAAGCTTGATTCCGCCGGGCTTCGTCAACTGAAGCAACGCATCACGTTTCGCTGCCGTCTGAAGGCGCTCTCGGAGCAACAGACGCAGTCTTATATCTCTCACAGGCTGGAAATCGCCGGGGCCAATTCGCACGCACGAACGCTGTTCCCTGAGCTTACGATGAAGGCCATCGCCCATTATTCCCGCGGGATCCCGCGATTGATCAACACGCTCTGCGAAAACGCGCTGATCGACGGATATGGCCGGCAAGTTGATTCAATCACGCCGGAAATGGTGGTTCAGATCGCGGCGGACTCTCGCCTGGAGTCTTCGCCGCATTGTGAACTGGTCAACGACTCGTTTGATCCCAACGCATTGGTGAATGATCTTTTTACGACGATAGAATCCTCTATTCCGCAAGACGAAAAAAAGATTGCGGGTTAGCAGGGAGGGTAAAAAATATGGGCCGCATCTTTGAAGCTCTTCAGCGCTCCAGCAGCAAACAAACGGCACCTGAGTCCCTGATTTCAGAACTTGGCGCAAGTTCCGGAGCGCTGGAAAGCCCCGGCTTTGATAGGCCGGACCTTGATCATGTGAGCCCTTTGGTACTCGCCGCGACTCCTGAACATCGCCTCGTCACTTTGAATGGACAGCGCAATTTGGGCTCTGAGAAGATTCGTATTCTTGCGGCCAGGCTCCGGCATTTGCAGGACCAGCGGACGTTAAAAAGGCTTTTGATCACCAGCAGTGTAAAAGATGAAGGAAAAACCGTGCTTTCCTCCAACATTGCTATCTCACTCGCAAGGAGCAGCCAGCGCGTTTTGCTCGTAGACGGAGATTGTCACCAGGCAAACGCAGGCCGGTTGTTTGGGACATACAGATCTGCCGGACTTACGGACTGGTGGCGACAGGACCATGCCATCCAGGAGTATCTGAAGAAAGTCAGCGGGTTGCCTCTTTGGTTCTTGCCTGCCGGGTCCGATGTGGAGCAGCCTATCGAGATGCTCCAATCCGAACGCCTTTCAGCCCTGCTAGGGGACATCAGCAGCTGGTTTGACTGGATCGTTATCGATTCTCCACCTTCAGCGCCTCTTGCGGATGCCGCCTGCTGGGCGAAAATGGCTGATGGCATTCTCCTAGTTGCGCGGGAGGGAAAGACGCCAAAAAGACTGTTAAGAAAAGTTCTGGATTCTATAGACGGCAGCAAATTGCTGGGCATCGTTTTGAACGATTGCTCGGATCCGGATCAACACTACTACACCCATTATTACAATTTACCCAATAAGCACTAAGAGTGATGGATTTGCGCGCCAAATGTTGTCGCGCTCTTGCTCTCACGCATGACACCTAACCCAAGACGCCGCTTGCTTCCCACCAGAGCATCCATCCGCTGCAGATGAAACCGCTCCAGAAAAACAGTGAATCAACCTCGGCCTCGGCCTTGGTCTCAATGATCGTATCCCTGGCGACACTCCATGCAAAAATATAAGAGGCGCGGCAGCCACGAGCCGAACTCCGGCGTGGTCTCTGAGCAGGATTTTAGTGCAGCTCTGAGCTTTGAATGCCGAAGAACCGAGCGTTCTGACAGGCCGTTCTTCCTGATGCTTGCGTCTCTGAAAAGAATCTCTGCAAATGAGAATGAGGTGGAATGCTTTGAACATCTCGCATCTGCGTTGTCCATTGCAAGCCGGGAAACAGATACCATCGGCTGGTACCGGCAGGATGAAGTTCTTGGGGTTATTTTCACGGAACTGGGAACTGCTAGGAAGGATGCCGCGCTTGCCTGCTTGAAACAGAAGGTGAATGCGGCCCTGGATGCGATCGCAATGACGAATGACCGGGTCACCCTGAGTTTCCGCTGCTTTCCTGACCACGATGGGACTCGAACGCCGTGGCTGAGGGCAGAACTGCACCGCAAGAAAAATGCCCGGATTGTAGAGCGAGCCGTAAAACGCGTCATCGATACCACAGGCAGTGCGCTGGGCCTTGTGGTGCTCACCCCGCTATTCCTCGCGATCGGGCTTTTAATTAAGCTCACTTCACAAGGTCCAGTGCTCTTTCGCCAGTCTAGGCTCGGCCAGCACGGCAAGGAATTCACCTTCCTGAAATTCCGGTCAATGTATGTGAACAGCAACGCGACACTGCACAAAGAATATGTGAGTCACTTTATTGCTGGAAAGGCGGGGATGAAGGAGTCCGCCGATCGCAAGACAAGTGCGTACAAAGTCATCGACGATCCCCGGGTCACGCCTCTTGGCCGTGTGCTGCGAAAAACGAGCCTCGACGAACTCCCGCAATTGCTGAACGTTCTTAAGGGAGAGATGTCACTGGTCGGGCCACGCCCTCCTCTTGCGTACGAATGCGCCTGCTATGACATTTGGCATCTACGCCGGATCGTGGAAGTCAAACCCGGAATCACCGGATTATGGCAGGTGTATGGACGCAGCAGAACAAGTTTTGATGAAATGGTCCGCTTGGATTTGCGATATGCAAAAAAGTGGTCACTCGCTCTGGATTTCATGATTCTCCTAATGACTTTTCGCGTTGTTCTTTCCGGGGACGGCGC
>Ga0070734_10002020_pt1 | contig 26599 bp, 24 predicted proteins | sample Coa_R1_8_FD_66444 | JGI IMG/M metagenome (GOLD analysis project Ga0070734, IMG submission 66444) | Surface soil microbial communities from Centralia Pennsylvania, which are recovering from an underground coalmine fire - Coalmine... | ecosystem: Environmental > Terrestrial > Soil > Unclassified ... | reverse complement strand
GCCGAAGAACAGCCAGCGCGAGACCAACGCCGACCATGACAAGAGGGTGCGAATCCACCCGGGCCGAAAGCCGGAAGGGACGGGCCCGCTGGGTTCCGCGCCTAACAGCGCGAATCGCCGAGTGCTCGGGCAGGCGCGGCGCCGCGGCCGCCCGACGGCGCAGACGCGCGACCTCCTAGCGCTGACGGCCGAGGACCCGCGTGGGGTGCCGGTCGAGGACCTCCACGACGCCGAGGAGGTCCTGATCGCATGACCGAAGCCCCCTGCAGCGAGGAGCGGACGACTGGAGTGCTCGACCGCTGCATCTCGGAGATGTTCTGGCTCGCCGACAACCCGCGCGACGCCGTCACCACCCAGACGGTCAAGCACCACGCCGAGGACATGGTGCTCGCCGGCCGGGCGATCCTCCGGCGCATTGGAGTGAACGACGACCCGAAGGACACCGCCGGCCAGTTCGGGAGCTCCCAATGACCGCGTCCGATCAGCTGCTGGAGATCCCGCTCAAAGAGATCCGGGCCGACGCCGCGCTGAACGTCCGCGCGGTGAACTCCCACGACGACGCGACCAAGGAACTGGCGGCGTCCATCAAGGCGCAAGGCGTCCTGGAACCCGTCGTAGTCACCAAGGAGAAGGACACCAAGGGATTCCGCCTGGTCTTCGGGTTCCGACGGTTCGCAGCGGCGCGCCTCGCGGGGCTCACTACAATCCCGGCAATCGTCCGCGACTTCACCGAGTCGGAGATCCTGGAGTCCCAGCTCGTGGAGAACCTCCAGCGCGAGGACCTGACCCCGATGGAGGAGGCGCGCGCGCTCCAGAAGATCCTCTCGTCCGACGATCCGCCCACCCAACAGGAGCTCGCCAAGTCGCTCGGGAAGTCCCAGCCCTGGTTGTCGAACCGGATCCGCCTACTCGGGCTGCCCGAGCCCGCGGTGAAAGCGATCGAGAACGAGGATCTGTCCGGCACCCACGGCGAGATCCTCCTCCAGCTTCCCAAGGAGGCCACCCCCAACGAGGTCAAGGCCCTACTCGATCAGCAGAAGCACGGCGACCTGAACGCGCGCCAGTTCAAGGCGGAGGTTCAGCAGGCCGCCGCGCGCATAAACCGACGGACCCGAGCAAAGCAGCAGCGGCGCGGAGCGATCTCGCGGGCCAAATTCCCGGCCTGCCCGGTCAAGGGCTGTGGCAAGAACGGGTCGCCGGAGCCGACCTACGACGGGTTCTCCAAGGACTTCCGTTGCAGCAACGGGCACCGCTGGAACTCCCTCACCGGAAAGGTCGCCAAGAGCGAGAGCGCCAGGACGCCCGAGTCGGCGCGGCCGCGGGCGCCCCCCACGCCCAAGCTCCCGTTCGTCCCGCGCGAGATCGCGGATCACCCGGGCGCCGAGGCGGTGGGCAAGAAGCTTCTCTCCGACCTGGGGCCCATCCGCGGGATCAGCGTATCAGCCGGGCAAGAGAAGGGGCTGGTCCGCATCGCGCTCGCCGTCGAGGGGATCGACGTTAGCGTCAAGAAGCAGAGGGTCGCCGAGTTCAGCGTCGGGATGCGGGAGTGGCCGACGACGAAGGCGCTGACGATCATGTCCGACTGGCAGTGGTCGCAGATGCAGACCACCGACAAGGGACGCGAGCGCGCGGCCCAGCTCCGCCAAGGGCTGCTGGACTGGCTGGGAGGGATCCGAGGGGCAGGGCGTCCCAAGAAGGAGGCCGAGCCCGAGAAGGTTCCCGCCAGGCGTCCCGGGACGAAGCAGAGCAAGAAGACCAAGGCGCCCCGGACGCTCGACGCGGTCCCGGCCGAGGGAGGAGCCCCACCGGCGCCTCCTGACGCGTCGGGATCCCCCGCCGCGGCCCCGACGTCGAGCGAGGCCCCCGCTCTCCCCGCTGAGTGATGTCGGGCAATTCCGCGCCGAATACCCTCGACATGGAGCCGACCACGCACGTCCGTGTCGTCAACGAGCGCGGGGAGGTGACGCTCGCCGCCGACCTCCCGGTCCTCTACCGGGCCCAACGCCGGGGGTGCGTCGAGCTGATCCTCGGCGCCGGGCGGACGCGCGTGTCGCTCTCGATCCCCTTCCCCACGCTGGAGGACGTCCCCGACGACACCGCCCCGCCGAGGGACCTCCAGGACCTCGCCCGCGCCGCCGAGGACCACGTCCTCTCCCAGCTGGAGCTGTAACCGATGTCAAACGACTGTGCGACCTGCAAGGTGGAGTTCCCGATCGTCCGATTCTCGCTGCTGACGAACGCCCAGCCCGTCGCCGATCACCCAACCTGGGGCCAGCAGCGCGAGCTCCTCCTCCAGTCGACAGAGCGCAAGGAGAAGGGCGGCCCGCTCTGGTCGCCCGCGGTCTACAACGGAGGATCTCGCGCGAACTCGAACGTCAAGGAGCTCACCGCGTTCGTGGCCGACATCGACGACGGGACACCGACGGCCACGGTGGAGGCGAACCTCCGGAAGGCCGGCGTGGAGTTCGTCCTCCACTCGACTCACTCCGCCACGGCGGAGCACCCGAAGTACCGGGTCGTCGTGCCGCTTGCGGTCGCTGTCCCGGCAGTCGACTGGCCCGCGGTCTGGCCGGTGCTCAACCAACGCCTGGTCCTCGGCCACTCGGACGGGGCCTGCAAGGATCCCGCGCGGGCGTACTATCTCCCCACCCACGCGCCCGGCGCCTCTCCGTTCTCCACCTCGGCCCATGGGAAGCTCGCGGGGATCCCTGAACGTGGCTCCGCGCCCCCGCCGCCGGTCAGCGCGCCCGTCCGTCCGGACTTCGAGCTGGTCTCCTCGGCCGACCAGCTGCTCGCGCGTGTCGAGGGCGGCAGCGCCGACGGTCCGATCTACCGTCGCCTCCTGGAGACGACCCGGGGCGAGCCGCGCGCGCACTCGACGAACCTCGCGCTGTGCGGCCTGCTCTACAAGGCCGCCGCGACGGTTCCCCAGATTGCCCGTTTCCTCGACTGGCCCGAGTCGAACGTCTCGTCGACCCTCAAGCGGTTCTCCATCAAGGGGATCTACAGCATCCAGCTGGTCAAGCTCGCTGAGCAGGACCCTCTTGTTGCGGCGCTCCTGGCCGACGCGAACCGCGAGCTCCCGGAGCCCCCTACGAACCCGTGGGCCGGGCGCGCGGGGTGGGACGACGAGCCCCCCCTTCCTATCCTCTACGACGACGACTCCGCCGACGAGGCGCCCGACGACGACGACGAGCCCGAGAGCGGTCGCCCGATCGAGCCCGGCTACGTCCTCTACAACCGCCTGGTCGCCGAGCTCCACTTCCGACCGTTCCGCACGATCCAGTCGGAGCCGCGCGTCGCCATCCCCACCGAGCACGGTCTGGACGTCCTGTCGCCCGCCGCCGAGGACTTCGTCGATCGCATTGGCTACCAGCTGTTTTCGGTCCGCGGGCGGAAGATCCCGTTCAAGTCATTGAAGCTCGCCGGGCGCACCCTCACCAGCCGCGCGCTCTCGCGGGCGCTCCCGCGCTCGCGAGTAGTCGACCTCTCGCTGCGCGTGGCCCCCGACGGCCCGCTGCGCGCACGGATCGACATGGTCGACGAGGCGCGCCGGTGCATCGTCGTGAGCGCCGACGGCTGGAAACTGGAGGAGGTCGGCCACCCGATCTTCGACGCGCGGGCGCACATGCTTCCCCTCCCGGTCCCGGCCCGCGCCGAGGCCACCGACACGGAGAGCTGGAAGCGGGTCAACCGCCTCTGGAAGTATGTCCCGCTGCCGGAGTTCCAGGGCGGCCGCAACCAACGTATCCTCGCGCTCGCCGACCTGGTGCAGGCGATCCTCTGCCCGCGGACCCCCAAGTGCGTGAAGATCCTGGCCGGCGACGAGGGGACGGGGAAGTCCTCGATGATGGCCCGCTACCAGGCGGTTTGGGACCCGTCGACGGTGCCGCATATGCGGCCGCCGGACCCCAAGAACGCCGACGAGGCGATGAACATCGCCGTGAACCACGCCGTCGTGAACTTCGACAACGTCAGCGCGATCCCGATGGAGCTCTCGGACTACATCTGCCGCATCTCCAGCGGCACCGGGCTCGTCAAGCGGACGGCCTACACGATCCAGGAGGAGACGGTCGTCACCGTCTGGCGGTCGGTCCAGATCAACGGGATCAACGCGGTCCCGCGCCTCGCGGACCTCCTCCGGCGCGGCCTGTTTCTCACCCCCGCGCGGATACGTATGCCCCTCCCGAAGGAGTACCTCGACGGGGAATGGGAGAAGGACCACCCGGAGATTCTCGGAGGGCTTCTGGACCTCTGCGTCGCAACCGCCAGGACCCTCCGGGATACCCAGCTGCCCCCGCACTCCTCGACGATGGCCGACTACGTGCGGGTCGGCCGCGCGATGTCGATCGCGATGGGGCTGGGGGAGGCCGTGTTCCTTGACGCCTGGAGCGCTAACGTGGACCTCCAGACGGACGCCTCGGCCGCGGACCCCTGGGTCACCGCGCTCTACGACTACTTCTCGGTCCGGACCCCCGACCACGGTCCGGTCCGCTCCGAGGAGATCGCCGCGTGGATCATGCAGACGCGCCCCACGAGCTTCCCGAAGGGCGCCAGCGCCCAGACGGTCGGCAACGCGATCGGTCGCTCCCGGGCGGTCCTGGCGCGCCTCGGGGTGCGCATCGGGCGCCAGAAGGACCACGGGCAGCCTGTCTACTACCGGCTCGGGGCCGAGGAGGTGGATCCGGACGCTCCGGATGCAGATTCCACGGTTTGGGGTTCCCCAGGTTCCCCAGGTTCCCCCGGGGTCCAGTTGTCGCTAGACCGGCCACAGGAGACCCGGACCCCATCGGGGGTTTCTGAACCGGACAGGGGGAACCTCACCGAGGGGCAGGTTCCCCCGGGTTCCCCCGCGGGGGAACCTCCCCTTTCGGGTTCCCCCCAGGTTCCCCCGAGGTTCCCCCGCTCCCGGTCGGTGAGCGGAAGCAGCCCGGGGGAACCCGGGCAACCTCTTTCCTTGAAAAGTGGGATTGTAAGGGAGAGCGTCGCCGAAGAGGGGGTGCGGGAGGAGTCGCCAGCGGGCAGCACCAGGGGCGACCGGGCGCGGGCCGCCTGGGCCGCCAATCACCCGGAGGAGGCCGCGGCGAAGGCGCCCCGGGAGCCCACCTGGGCCAACGGATCGTGCAAGGACTGCAAGGCGTGCAAGGTCCCCGAGCACAAGGCCGCGGAGTGCCCCTGCCAGCGGTGCTCCCCCTGGGGCCACAGCTCGGTCGCCGTCGCCCAGACGCACTGGTGCGGGCTCGTAAAGGAGGGGGCCTAATGGCGCTGGGCCGGCCGCGCCGGTGGGCGCTGGAGGATCTCCTGAAGGCCGTCGCGTTCCGGGCCAGTGGCCTAAGCTGGAGGGCCACCGGCGCCCAGCTCGGAACCTCAGGGAGTCGCGTCTATGAACTCGTCAAGGGGCCCCGGCCCGCGGCCCGGGACCCCGACGCATGGGAGCTGCTCGGTGGGGACGAGACGCTGGAAATCCTGTTCCGAAAGTGCCTCGGATGTCGGACGGGATCCCGAGCTGCAGCAGCTGGTCGACGTCGCGGACGTCCTGGAGCAGCTGGGCGACACGGCACGTCAGTAAATCGTGCATCGCGGGCGCAGACGCGTTCGCGAGCTCGTCCGGACGTCCGGCCGATCGCGCGTTCCGAAAGTAGGACATCTGGGGTTCAATGAGTGGCGGCAGCCTCGCCATTTACGCGCGCGTCTCCACGGGGAAACAGACCGTCGCGCAGCAGCTCGATCGGCTCCGGTCCGCTGCTCCTGGAGCGCGCGAGTTCGTCGACGAGGCGATGTCGGGGCGCTCCGAGGACCGCCCGGCGTTCCTCCAGCTCCGCGCGGCGATCGAGCGCGGGGAGATCTCCGCGGTCTACGCAGTGACGCTCGACCGCCTCGGGCGATCGGCACGCTCGATCCTGGAGTTCTTCGAGCTCGCCCAGCTGAACGACGTCCGTGTGGTCCTGGTCGACCAAGCGGTCGACACCTCGACGTCCGCGGGCCGCGTCGTCCGGACCGTGCTGGCCGGGATGGCGGAGCTGGAGGCCGACCTTGCGCGAGAGCGGACCCAGGAGGCGATGGACGCGATCAAGAGCGGCGCCCGGGCCACCAGGAGCGGGAAGTCCCCCGGTCGCCCGCGGAAGGTGCAGCCGCGTCACGTCCAGCAGATCGTGGAGCTCCGCGAGACCCGCAAGCCCAACGGGGAGGTCCGGGAGTGGAACGAGGTCGCCAAGGAGGTCCAGATCCCCGCGAGCACCTGCCGGAAGGTCTACTCCGCCTGGCTGGCCGAAAAGGCCCGTGTGGTAAACCCATCCCCATAGTTTCGGCCACCGAGGAGCGACCAACCGGCCGCCTGACCGTCCGAAAGGGAACCGTTTTGGCCGTCCCTGGGAGTGGGCCGGCGACATGGATCCGGAGGAGCTCCCCGAAGGCCCGTGCCCCCGGTGCGGGCGCCCACTACAGTTCCATGCGGTCGAGTTTGATCGGCAAGGGCGCCCGCGCGGTGTCCTCTGCCCGGCCATCGCCGAGACGGACCTCCCGGCGTACACACGGTATTGCCGGGACTGTCTCCACAGGTGGCAGTTCCACCTGCTGATGACTGAGGGCCCAGGCCCTTGGGTCTACCAATGCTTCAGCTGGAAGTACGCGATCGACTCGGCTGGACCCCGACGGGAAAGCGCCTGCAGGTGCACCGGCCCAAACAGGGCCGCGCCGATGAGCGAACTCCTCCGCTGAGTCACCCGAGGCGACGGCCTCCACCATGGCGCGGGGGCGGTCGCGTCAGCACGAACACCGCGAGGATCCCCACCGCGAGCAGCCCGACTACAATCAGGGGGACGGCTCCCGCGAGTGCCGATCGATACGGGTCAGGGTCGCTGACGGGAGTCGATGGGCCTCCCGCGTTGGGCGGTACGATCGGGGAGGATGGCGTCGACGTTGACGTGCTCCCGGTGGCGCACGCGCTCGGGGCGGAGTTCCCCGCGGCGGATCCATCGACCACCAGGAACGAGTATTCTTGCCCGGGCGACAGTGCCGCGATCGCCTCGGAGTTCGGGGCACCCGAGAAATTGTAGGACACCGCCGGCCCGACGCACACGGGCCCTTCCCACTGCTCGACGAGCACGTACTCGATCGCGCCGGGCGAGTTGATCCATCCCACGGTGAGAGACGACACCGCGGGAGCATACACATTCACGCTCGACGGGGCCGACGGGAATGTCGCGCCAGCGGCGCACGAGCTCGGGACGGAGCTTCCCGAGGTCGACCAGTCCTCCACCTCGACCGAATAGTTCGTGCCCGCGACCAGGCCGGCCACCACATACGAGGTCGCCGTTCCGGATCCGACACTATCACCCACGACGACGGTGCCCGAGCACGAGGATCCGGCCCACACGAAGACCGTCCCATTGACCAGGTGCCCCGGCGAGCTCGTCCAGCCCACCAGCACCGAGCCGGTCGTCGGGACGGTGGCGGAGACCGCGGTCGGGGCGATGGGGAGCGTTGTCTCGTTGATGAAGACGGACCCGCTCGTTCCCGAGCTGGACCAATCCTGGATCCCGATGCAGTACCTCGTCGCCACGGCGAGCCCGCTAAACGCCTTCGTCACCGCGCTCGCGCCCAGGCTCGACGGGGTCCAGGAACCGGTGCAGGCCGTCGTCGAAATGAACGACGTGACATTCGAGAGGACCCCTCCAGCGTTGGTCCAGCCGACCGTTATGGTTGTCGTGCCGAACGCGGTCACCGACAGGCCCGAGGGGAGGCCCGCGTAGGTCGTCCCGTTCACGAACGCCGGGCCGGCGGTGCCGCTAGAGGACCAGTCTTCGATCGCGACGCAATAGGTCGTCGCCGAGGACAACCCGGTGAACGCATGCGACGTGGCGCTCGCGCCCAGGCTGGCCGGCGTCCAGGATCCCGTGCACGCCGTCGTGGTGATCATCGACGTCACGTTCGAGAGCGAGCCGCCGGAATTGGTCCAGGACGCCGTGAACCCGCTCGCGCTCACCGACGACACCCCGAGCCCGGACGGGATCCCCGCATAGGTTGTCGCGTTGACGAAGGACGGCCCAACCGTGCCGCTGGAACTCGCATCCTCGATGGCGATGCAGTAGGTGGTGGCGGGGGACAACCCGGAGAAGGAATGGGTCGTCGCGCTCGCCCCCAGGCTGGCGGTCGTCCAGGAGCCCGTGCACGCCGTGGTCGAGAGGAACGACGTGACGTTCGCCATATTCCCCGCCGAATTGGTCCACGAGACTCCGACTGAGCTCGCCGTGGTAGACGTCACCGAGAGGGCCGTCGGTGCCGCGGCGAACGTCGTCAGGGTCTGGCACGCCGAGAGCGCCGAGCTCCCGCCGGGCGACCAGGCCGCGAGCGCGATCGAGTACTGGGTCGCGCTGGTGAGGCCGGAGATCGCCGCCGACGTTACCACGCCGAGCGATGGGGTCGCGGCGAGCTGGGTTCCCGAGCAGGACGACCCTGCCCAATAGTACATCGAATCGTTGCTCAGGCCACCCGTGCCGGTGGTCGGGTTCGTCCAGCTGCACGAGATCTTGGAGTTCCGCGGAGCGACCGTACCGCAAGTGATCCCCGTCGGCGCGCCGGGAATCGTGTAGGCGGTCGCGGTCGAGGAGACCGGCCCGTGCCCCGTTGCATTCCATTCGACCACGCCATAGCAATAGTCCGTTCCGCCCGAGAGACTGGACACGGTGATCGCGGTCGAGGTGCCCGCCGAGGACGCGAACGAGGTCCAGGAGCTCCACAGCTGCGTGCCGCACGCTCCTCCGGCGGCTCCCACGAGCACCGTGTAGTTCGAGACCGTTCCCGACGGTTGGTTCGACGGGCGCGTGTAGCTGACGTGCTCGGTGGTCGACGTGGCGACGGTCGCCCCCACGGTAAGCCCTGTCGGCGGGGTGTGCGGGGCGCCCGTGTTGTTGATCGCGATGGCGAGCCCGGCCCACTGAAGCGTGGTCGAGAGCGTGATCGCCGGGGTGTGCGTCCCCGTGGCCGCGACGAGCTGGTCGACCGTGCCGCCGCCGACCCCGCTCGTCGCCATGTTCGACTGGGCGATGGCCCAGGAGCCTTGCTGGGCAAGGGTCTGGCTCGTCGAGGTGGTCTTGACCGCAAAGGCGGCGAGGACGTACTCGTTGGCATACGCCTGCGTCAGGGCGTCGATGGCGGTGGTGTTCGAGCCCGTGTGGCCCGCTCCGATCACGTCAAAAGAATGGAACAGATCCGCCCCTGAGAACGCCACAGCCTGGACGCAGTAGTCGACCGCGGCCGAGGCGGCCACCGAGACTTTGTAGGCGGCCCCGCCCCCGGTGAAGCTCGTGTACCAGATCTCGGCTCGCGTGTTCCCCGAGTTCAACACGAATCCGGCCTGAGCCCAATGGTCGGTGGCGACCGTGCTTGAAACCCCGGCAACCGTTTGGGAGGATCCTTGCGCCATCTCGACGAAGGCGAACACCGAGTCGCCCGAGGCGAGGGTGCCCATCGTCGCCGTGGTGACGTTCGATTTGGAGACGCAGGTCGTTCCAACCGAAGTGACGAGGGTCGGCCCGGAAAAGACTCGTGGGTTTGCGCTCCGACTCCCGGGGGACCGGGGGGGATCGACGGTCACGGCGGCCGCGACGAGCAGCGCGGCGACCAGTAGCAGGAGGACGGCGGTCCTCGCCCGGGAGCCCGTCCGGCGCCCGCGGCGACTCGTATCGATCTCCCCTCTCATCGTCGACGCCTCCGGCGGGGATTCTTGGCCCGGTGGTCCCTGACCCAATGGCCGCCGGAGTAGTGGCCGTCGACCTCGTGGGTGCCCCCTTGGGATCGGGGCCGGTCCTCCTCCTCCGGGACGACGATCGCCTCGTGCTGCCGCACCTCGAAGACCTTTCCCCGCGAGGTGGTCGATTTGTGGCGACGGACCCGCTCCACCTTGCGACCACCGCGTTTCGCGGCCTCCTCGCGAGCGGTCTTCCCGACGACGGCGCCGTAAACCTCTGGCCCCCGAGCTCCATACCGCTCGTCGAACGCTCGTTCCTCGGCCGGCGCGGCTCCGTCCCGATACAGGTGCTTCTCTCGTCGCTTCATGCTCCGAACGCCCCCAAGATCGGGGAGAGGGTACGGCGATCCGCCAGGGCGGCGCGGGTCGATCGCCAGCGGTGCTCCAGGTAGAGCACCAGGAACAGCCCCACGACGCCGAGCCCGAACAATGGCAGCGCGACGTCCTCGGGGGCCTCCGCAAGGACCAATGTCAGCGCATTCCAGCTGGCGTGCAGAAGGATCCCCGCCGGGAACGCGGCGGTGGGTCCTCTCCAGGAGCTCACGGTGAGGGTCGTCGCCGTCGTGTGAACCAGCGGGTCGGTAAGCGACCGGATCAGTACCAGGGTCAGGAGGGTGGTGGTGGATCCGCTCCAGGCCGCGAGGTAGTAGACTCCGTTCTCCGACGCCGCGAAGCCCAGGGCCGCTCCGGCGGCCGTCTCGTAGGTCGCGCCCGTGGGAACCGCGACGCCGAACTTGAGGAACTCCTCGGTGACGGGGGCCACCAGTAAGAGGACTACCGTCGGGCCGATCAGCGCGCCCATGGCGTCCTGGGCCCCCAGCTCCACCAGGAGGGCGACCACCGGGACCACGGTGGCGCCCACCAGGAATGGGACAAGCCGGGGTTTGAGCGCGAACGCCCAGGGTGCGATCGCCGCGAAGCTGAGCACGAACGGCAGAAGGAGGTCGGTGAGGCCGGCGGACGAGATCTGGGCGATCAGCAGGAGCGCCGCCGCGGGCCCGGCCGACATCGCGGCGCGGCCGGCGGGGCCGCGGCCCCAGAACGCACCTGCGCGCGTACTATCGATCGTCGGCATCGGCCTGCTCCTTGCTCTCTGCCCGGCCGGGGAGTTTGGCGGAGTCCGGTATTCCGCGCCGAATCAGCTCCTCGCGCGCGGCCTGGCGGGTCTCCACCGCGAACCGACGGCTGGTGGTGAACCGCGCGCAGCACTCGGCGGTCTCGGCGCCCAGGTGCTCCAGCCACCAGGCGATGATCTCCTCGCGCCGGCGGGTGGCCGCCCCCTTGACCTTGTCCCGAGACTCGCGCTCGGCGGCGACGAGCTCGCGGTTGACGCTCCCCGCGCGGTCCGCGTGGGCCTCGGCCGCGCGGTGGCGCGCCAGGTAGTTCAGCCCCTGGCGGCAGAGCTCGGGGAGCGTGCTGCCGGTGAGCTCCTCCTCCAGCTCGCCCATGTCGAGGTCGATCTTGAACCCGCGAAGTCCCAAGCTCCCGAAGGGGAGGTTCGTCTCGTCGACGGCGAACCACTGGCTGGGATCCTCGACCCGGACGAGCCGATGTTCCCGCCCCACCAGGACGAGCCGGAAGTAGCTGCCCCGGAGATCCCCCGATCGACGGAGGGGCTGGGGGACGTGCTCGTAGACGTGGTACGCGAGGAGCGGTCCGCGCACTCGAAAATGCCGCTCGACATAGAGGAAACGGGTCCAGGACTCCCCCTCGTCCTTGTACCAGTCGTGCCCCGAGGCGAACTGATCGGACTCGTCCACCGCCAGCGCGGGGATCCGGCCGGACGGCAGCGTGTGGGCCCACATTCCCTCCAAGAACTCGCTCATACGCCGGACGGGGAACAGCCGCGGAGGTCGCGGGGCGCCGGGGACGGCCTCCCACAGGAACGGTGCGTTGGTGTAGATGTCCCAGCTCGGACGGTGCGCCAAGGCGAGCTCGATCAGGCGGCAGAAAGTGTTGGTCTTCCCCTTCCCCTGGGGAGCGACGAAGACCGACACCTGGCCGGTGTGGAAGCCCAGGTCCCCGGGCCAATGGCGGATCGCGGGCTCCAGCCAGCAGCTGGAGGCATCGTGCTCAGTCGGGAGCTCCCGGATCCAGCGGGCATACCGGCCCGCTCGCGCGCGGGCCTCGTCGAAGCTGATCCCCTTGTCCTCCCGATCGAGGAGGATCGCCCGGGCGAGGTCGAGCTCCCAGCTCTCGGTCAGACGCCCTTCACCTCCTTGTCGTGGAGGTAGCGGACGGGCGCGGTCCGCTCGGCTTCGCGGAGGCTAAGGAGTCCGCTCCGGTAGAGATACTCCGTCACGGCGTCGAACCGCCGGGACGCCTCGTAGCTGGAGATTCGCCACCGCCGCTCCAAGGGATCCCCGAACTCGCCGTCGAGGGCGAGCGCATCTCCGAGCAGCTCCGCGGCTGGCAAGGGCCGGGTCTCCGGGTCCCGAGACTGTGCCGCTGCTGCGATCTTGGAGAACGACCAAAGGCGTCCGAGGCACGGGTGCGCGGCCTCGCCGTCGTCCGGGTCCCATCGGCAGAAGATCTCGCTGGTCGTCGCCTCGATCAGCTCGGTCAGCAGCTTGGCGCTCGGGAGGTGCGCGAAGTCCTCTGGTGGGGCGCCCACGGCGTTGGCGTCGTCAGGGGGCATTGGCCTGGAGCTCCTCCATGCTGCTCGGCGGCGGCGGTGTCGGGCGCGCCGAGGGTCGTCCGGGACGCCGCATGAACTCCCCGCTGGAGACCGTCGCTACGCGCAGCGCCTGGACGTCGAGAAAGGCGTTGATCTGGGCGCTGATGCCCGGGTAGACCGGAGCGACGGACTTGCGGGTCCAGGAGCGGACGAGAAGGTCGGAGTCCTGAGAGTGCCGGCTGGCAATCCTCCAGCGCGACGCCTCGGCGCGGGCCTGCTCGACCAGGGAGCGGAGTTCGGGGAGGGCGCCCGGCATCGCCAGGCGCGCCCGGCGCGCGGCATCGCGCGCGAGCTCGACGATCTCGTAGAGGTTGTCCCAACGATGCTGCTGGAGCGCGCGGGCCTCCTTGGCGGCGAGCTCCGCCCGGTCCAGGTGCTTCTTCACCATGAGCCGTCGAGACTGTTCACGTCGGAGCCAGGTGAGGATGTAGGTCCACTCCGCCCGACCGCGCGGATCTTCGGGGAGCCGGAACAGGACACTCGTCGGCTTGGACTTCGCCTTCGCCGCGACGACCTGGTGCCCGACCTGGACGAGGACGTCCCGCTCCGGATCCTCATCGATCCAGCCGGTGATCTGGAGGAGTGCCGTAGGGATCGGCTGGGAGTGCTGTCGCCAGTAGGCGAGGCGAGTGCTCTCACTGTTGTCCGCGATCGGGAAGATCACGCCGCCCTGACCCCGGGGTCCATTCCCGTTCCAGCTCACGGGTCCGCCCCCTGGGCCTCGGAGGACCCGCTCTTGCGGGCCATCGAGATGATCCCGGCGATGGCGAACCACGCCACCGTCAGCGCGGCCGGGATGGCGGCGAGCAGCTCGACCGACTGGATCCCGTAGAGGTAGGCCACCAGGAACGCACCACCGCTGAACGTCAGGAGCTGGATCACCAGGAACGTGATCGGGGTCAGCTCGAAGACGGTCGACCAGAGAACCTTCCCGACGACGTAGACCAGGATCACCGCGGCGACGACGACCGCGAGGAGGAGGACGAGGGTGATCGTCACGCGGCGCTCGCCTCCGGTCGGACCTCGCGCCGACCGTTGATCTTCTGTCGTGCCGCCTTGTGGGCGGCGAGGATGTAGGCCAGCACGGCGATGATCGTCACCAGCGCATACATCGCCCGCCCGGCCGTAGAGCCGTCGAACCAGGCGAGGTCGGCGATGATCTCCTCGATCGTGACCGGGTCGGCCGACGGAGGCGGCGTTTCGATCCCGAAGATCGTCGACCACCAGCCCGAAGGCTGAGTCTCGTTGGTGAAGGAGCTCGGCCCGATCACGCCGCCGGCCAAGTTCGTGAACGTGCCGATCGTCACCGGGGCGGAGAGCGTCACGACGCTGCTCCCGTTGGCGACCTGGTCCGCTTCGGAGCCGGTGAGGTTCACCGTGAGCGTGAACGATCCCGCGCCGAGGTTAGACGTCGCCCAGGTCGGCACCGTCGAGACTCCGGCCCCGGTGACGTAGGAGACCTCCAGTCCGACCGCGGCGCGACTGGTGACGGTGGCGTTGGCGAGTCCCCCGCTCATGAGGGCGACGAAGATCGGGACCTCGTAGACGAGGCCCGCACGGAGGACGGTGCCCGGAGAGAGCCGGTACGTGTAAGTGCCGTTCTCCTCTTGGAGAGCGAGGGCCGTCAGCTTCTCCGCGGCCGCGACGCGCGCCCCGAGGCTCGTGTTATCGAGGGCCAGCTGGGAGGTCAGGATCGAGATCTGGGCCGTCAGCGACACGAACATCGGGTCCTCGGGGAGCTCGGCGAGGAGCTGGACGGAGAACAGGTCGCCGCCGACGGTCGCCGTCTCGTTGAATGAGTCGAAGAACAGTGATTCGGCGGAGGGTGTGAACGTGATCTGGCCGGGCCCAGCGTCCTCCAGCGCCCACGACGGCGGGATCCCGAGCACGGCGATCTCGGTGCTCCCGCCCGGAACCGCGAACTGATAGGTCAGGACGCCCGAGGCCGGGTCGGTCCAGTAGATCGTCAGCGGGTAGTAGGGCTGGGTATAGGTCACGCTGGAGAACGTGTAGACGAGGATCAGGCTCGGGATCTGGGGGGGCGTGAACGCCGGGGCCGGCGCGGCCCGGGCGACGGGGGCCGCGACAACGGAGCCCGCCAGCACCAGCAAGGCGAACCCAAGCGTCCAATTCCGCGCCGAATACCACGCTCGCACCGCGCCCCCCGTTCACCCCACGGTGACGTAGACGGCGACGCCCGCGACCACGGCGACGACCAGGAGCAGGAGGACGATCGTGACCCACCCAACGCCTCCGAATCCCGACGGACGGCCGCCGTGGAGGATCTCCAGGTCCAGGCGCTGGTTGTCGCGCTCGATCCCGAGGTCCTTCGATGCGTCGAGCTGCCCGCGCAGCCCCTGGCGGTCCTCCATGAGGTTGAAGATCGTGTCGGACTGGAAGCGGACGATCTCCTCGGTGAGCTCCCGGACCGCCGAGTCGTCGAGCTTGAACAGTCGGGTGAGGTAGGTCACGGCCGGCGTCTTCTCGCTGTTGACGAGGTAGACGGCTTCCGTGTGGGTGTCCGAGAGATCCTCGATCACCGGCTGGATCTCCATGTACCGGACCTGGGTGCGTCGGTTCATCCAGACGTAGAGAATGAGGAGGGCCACGGGGAACGCCATGACCTCGCCGAACTGGAGGAGCGTCCCACCGACGTCGACCGACGAGGGGGAGCCGTTGGTCGACTGGCTGACCAGGACGAAGGTCAGGATCAGGAAGATCACGTAGAAGATCCCCATCCCGATCATCATCGCCCACTGCTGGTTGCGGGCGCCCTTGTCGGTCTGGCTGTACGGGATCGACGGCGCCTCGGCAAGGAGGTCCTGGTCGATCGTGACGAGGACCCGCTCCTCCTCCTTGAGGAGCTCCTCCATGCCGTAGATCCGGAGGACGTGCTCCTTGTCCGCGGACTCCAGGGCGCGGGCGACGTCACGCACCACGCGGACCGGGTAGTTCAGGCCCCGGGCGACCGTCTCGACAGTGGCGCCCTTCTTGCGGAGCCCATCGACGATGATCCGGTTCCGCGGGTCGGTCAGGACCGGGTTATACTCGTGCTCACGAATCGGACGGGTGTCGGCGGTCCACAGGATCCCCGCGTGCCACCACTTCTCGCTTCCCGAGGAGTAGTGGAGCTCGACCGGGGCCTGGAACGTCCGCCCGAGCTTGACGGAGTCCGGCTTGGGCTTCGGGGAGAACAGGCTCATCGGCCGAGCCTCCGACCGGACGCCGGGCGACCGCCGCCGAATAGAATCCCGAGGACCCCGACGAAGACCCCCAGCGTCACCGCGCTGGCGAAGACAGTCCAGAGTGCGATCAGGGTCAGGCTATCTCCGGAGACAAGGACGAGCAGCAGGCCCACGGCGAGCGCGATCGCGAAGGCGACTCCGAACCAAACGGCGAACGACCAGTCACCGGCTCGGCGGCTCATCGGCGCCCCCGCGCGCCAGTCCCCAGCTGGCGGCCGCTCGGGCGGGATCGAACCGAGGCGACGACGACGTAGGCGACGGCGAGGATGAAGACAATATCGACAACGACGAACGGAAGGATCAGCTCCTGCCCGAGCTGCGCCGCGGCCTCGGCCTGGGGATTCGAGGCGAAGGTGGCCTGGCATCCCGCCTGGAAGATCCAGAAACTGATCGCGCAGGACTGGCCCTGAACCTCGCCGTTGGCGGCCGCCTGCTGCCCCAGCACGCCCTCGACGGCAATCTCGGTCACGAGGACGACCCCGAAGACGATCAGGAGAACAATCACCGGGGACCAACCGGACCGCCTCCCGATCCTGGCACCGCCCCCGCGGCTACTCGGCCCCGCGTTCCCGCTCGCACCCTGCATCTCAGCGCCCCCGTTGGCGCCCGGAGCGACCGCTGTGCTTCGGGCGGCTCATGATTACCGCCATGACCAGGATCAGCGAGAGCGTCACCAGCGCGATCGCGCCGAGCAGCTCCAGAGCGGCCGTCGAGACCGTCGTGTTGATTGGCGGGGCGGCCGCGGGCTGCCCGATCGGGTTTGGCGTCGGCGCGCTCGCGTTCCCGAAGTTCAGCAGCATGACCTCCATCGGCGCGAGCGTCACGAGGCGATCGAAGCTGGAGTCCGGGTAGACGGTGACGGCGGGCGTGGACATCCCCGACGTGAACGTGTAGACCCGTGGCTGAATGCCGGGGTAGAAGCTGGAGGTGTCGACGATGAAGCCCACCGTCGAGTTATCGTTGACCAGGAGGAGCGACGTCCCGCTGGTCGTGGCGTTGTGGGTCTCCAGACCGATCAGGTTCCGCTGCTGGCCCGTGAACGTCACGTTGTACACGTCGCCCTTGGTCAGGTTCTTGAGGATCGTCGAATAGAGATACCAGGCCGGCGTCGGGACGCTCGGGACGACGTTGAACAGTCCATAGCCCGCGCCCGCGAAATCGAACAGGTCGCCGCCGCTGACGTTCTTGTCGAGGAGCATGTAATACTCCTCGACGGCGAGCGCGTCGACCTCGGGGAAGTGCTCCGAGAAGTAGTTGTTCCCGAGGAACGAGTTGAACTCGTCGACCCGCTCCTGGACGCCCGTGCAGGTGTAGCCGCCGGGACAGTGGGTGGCGACGACGTTGTCCTGGGACTTGAGGCTCGTCTCGAAGGATCCGAGCCGTCCGATCTGTCCCTCGGTCGCGGTCATGGAGAGGAACTCCGCCAGGTTGTGGGGCGGGTTCGCAGTGCTCTGACCGCCGCCCGCGTAGGCGTGGCAGGCGACCGCGCTGACGTTCGGCCCGTCGACGTTCATGGTGGCGGTCTCGTAGCCGTCCCCACAGCTCGACGCCTCGATCCCGATGATCGGAGTCGTGGTGTCGACGGAGCGGATCGCCGCGACGGCGTTCTTGACGAGCTGGCCCCAGGCCGTCGCGGTGATCGTGAAGTCGTTGGTGCTGTGCCAGTTCTGGGGCGCGACGCCATACTCGGTCCAGCCCTCGGGCTCATTGCCGAGGCCCCAGGACGTGGGGTAAAAGCCGAGGTCGCGCTCGATGTATTCGACCTCGTAGGTGATCGCGCCCATGTTGTTCTGCTCGATCGGCACCGCCAGCTCGACCGAGCAGTGGTTCGTCTCGCACCAGCTGACGAACGTCGAGATGTTCTCACCGCACGCCGACGGGACCCCGTTCGGCGAGTAGCTGACGCAGCTGGTGACGTTCGTTCCGGCGCCCTCGCCCCAGCGGAGCGTCGTGAAGACCGACTGGTTCAGCGCTGTGCCATTGGCGGCGTTCCCGAAGCCGCCCTGGGTGTTGATCCCCCAGAAGGCGCCGGGCTGGGTGCGGACGTAGCCGTTGACCTCCAGCTGCACCGCGGACTGGCTGACCGAGTCGACGGTGAGCGGGAAGTCGATGGTGTTCTCCTGAGAGACCAGGCCCGTGCCGCCATCGACCGCCTGAACCTCGATCGACGGGAAGTAGCCCGCCTGGCTCGTGACGCACCGGAGCACCGTGAGGTTCGCCGACGCGCAACCGGGGAGGTTCGCATAGGTCAGGGTGAAGGGTCCGACGCCGCCCGAGACGTTCGCGTAGAGGTTGATCGCGGAACCGTTCATGAGCTCGCCGAAGTTCGATTGTAGCGAGATCCCGGTGATGATCGCGCCGATCGCCCAAGTCTGGTTCGACACGCCGTTCCGCGAGTCGCCGCCCTCGAAGTAGAGCGCATTGCTGGTGTTCCAGGTCGCCGCGCTCCAGTCGTCCCCCGAGGGCGCGGTGCCAGGGAAGACCGCGGTGACGTTCGTCCAGGTCCCCGCGGCGAACTTCCACAGGTCCCCCGTCCGGTTGACGGGAGAGACGGGCGTTCCCGAGGCCCCCGAGTAGAGGTAGCATGCCGAGGCAATGGCGATGCACGACATCTCCGCGAAGCCGCGGGGATTCGGCTGGCCGTTCGCGTTCGGCGCGTAGAGTTGGGACCACTGGCTGGTGCCGGGGTTGAACTCCCAGGTCCCGTTCTGGGGGCCGGAGCTCGTGAACCCACCGAAGTAGACGAAGTAGCCGTCCGTCGAGTCGTAGACGAGGTTCCCGCCGCACGACCGCGGCGGCGCCGTGCCGGCGCTGGAACTGACGTTCGTCCAGGTGCCGCCGATGTACTCCCAGGTGTTGGCGTAGTAGGTCAGCGACGTGCCCGCGCAGCCGCCGAAATACAGGACGTAGCCGGACGCCCCCGGGAGACTTGCCATCGCCGCCCCGAAGGTCGCCTTCATCGCCGCGGGGGCGGTCGCCTGCTGCGTCCAGGTGCCGGCATGGAAGCTCCAGGTGTCGTTGCGCTCGACGCCGGCAGCGGTCCCGGTCCCCCCGAACAGGAGGACGTAGCCGTCGCGCCAGTCGTAGGCCATCGCGCCATCGGTGCGCTGCTTCGGGTCGCCGTTCCCGCCGTTGGCGACGATCGTCGACCAGTGAGGCGTCCCGGTGGCGAACTTGAGCGTCTCGTTCAGCGTGGTGCTGTAGAGCGCCCCGGGGGACGTGCGCCCGCCGAACAGGATCCCGTAGCCGTCAGCAAAATCCCAGGCGGCCATCGATCCGAGGAACGCGTTGGGGTTCGTCGGGGCGCAGCTGACGACCCCCGTGCAGATCGGGCCCCAGGAGACCGTGGCGCCGGAAGCGGGATGCGCGACCGCGGGATTCGGCGCGGAATAATCCACAGGAGCGGCCGCCCGCGGCGCGTCGACACGGTGGGGAGGGCCGACCGGCGCGCCAGCCGCGCTCGGGTCCAGGGCGAGAGCGGTTCCGACCAGCAACAGCACCAAAAACACGGCGGTGAGCGTGTGGAAAAGGGTCGCCCGCATTATCGGCCTCCCAGCTGGCGGCCGGAGGGCGGGCGGGACCGCGCCTTGAACGTCAGGTAGAGCCCGAACAGGGCGAAAATCCCGAACAGGACGAACTGGAAGAATGTGAAGAACAGCAGAAGGGCGCCGCCGACGAGCGGGAGGCCCGCGACGGTGAGGTCGGCCCAGATCCCGAGGCTGAGAAAGACGAGGAACAGGAGCCAGTAGAGCGCGACTCCGCCGTCGACCGCGCCGCGCCGGCTCGACCCGAGCTGGCGACCGCTCGACGGGCGCGGCTGAGACGTGAGAATGGTGGCGAGGACGGCGATGTCGAGGATCGCCTCGACCGGGATCAGAACCACGTCGAACACGACCCCGACGATGTCCACGACCAGCTCGACGAGCAGGAGGCCGGTGAAGAACCCCCAGGTGGCCCAACTGGCGCGGGCTGACGCTGACGTCGACACGATCGCCGTCCTCCTGGAAGGGGTTGGGTCCCGGCCTACGCCGGGACCGCGTCGGCGCTGTTGTCCCAGCCGAACAGACTGACCGTCGACGCACGGTGCGTGTGGCGGCCGCCGCGGCGGTGGCCCGCCTTGCGCTCACCGCGCTCGTGCCCGCTGTGCTTCTTCCGCCGGTGCGAAAGCAGCAGGAACACCCCGACGATCAGGATCAGCGCCACGATCACCACGATGATGATGATCGTCAACGTCGAGAGTCCGCCGCCGAGGCTGTCGAGCCAGGTCATGGTCCCCGTGCCGTTCGAGACCACCGCGCCCGTCGCGCCGTTGATGAACGGCGAGATCAGCGAGCCGAACGCGTTGCTGACGGCGCCCCAGGCGCCCGCGGCGCCCTTGGCGATCGCGGAGCCCACGGTGTTGAACGCCGCCTTACCGTCGGCGGCGATCGTCGCGCCGAGCGACGCGAGGGACTGAGCTCCTCCCTTGACCGCTCCGACGACGGCGTTCGCCGCCTCGCCGAAGTAGGGAGAGAGCACCGCCGTCGCGGTCCCGACCGTCGCGCCCAGGGTGTTGACGATCGAGTTCGCGCCGCCCTGGATCGCACCGCTGATCGAGCTGCCGAGGTGGTAGACGTTGTTGGAGAACGCCGTCACGCCCGTCGCGAGTCCGACGGCCGTCGCGCTGGCCGTGGATCCCAGGCTGCCCGCGATCGTTCCGAGCGTCTGCCCGACGTTCGCCAAGCCCGTAGAGATCGAGCCCGCGAGCGTCGAGGTGGCCGCGCCGGTGATCGGCGTGATCTGCTGGACGGCCTGCCCGAGCGCGGAGCTGACTCCGCCCAGGTCGGTGGCGAGGGTCCCGGAGACCGGCTGGATCACGTCCTGGGAGACCGTGTTGGTGACGGTCCCCACGGCGTTGCCGACCGAGGTCGCGGCGCTACCGAGGAACCCCGACACGGCGGACGCGGCGCCCGTGAGCGAGCTCGTGCAGATGATAAAGCACGAGTCCCCCTCGAACTCCGGCAGCCCGTCGGCGCCGAACCCGAGGAACGTTCCCTGGCCGGGGACGAAGATCGCGCCCGACGCCTCCAGGGCGCTCCCGGCCGGGAAGCCCGCGGCCTCCGGGGTCGGGTACGTCACGCCGTTCACCGGGTCGTAGATCTGCTCCGAGAGACCGACGCTCACCATGCGCGGCGCCTCGACAGTCTTGGTGGCGAGGTCGAAGAACTGACCGAGGTCCGCTCCCGCGTCGATAGCGCCCGTCTGAGTGTTCACGAGGCCCAGGTGATAGGTGCTCAGCATCGACGGGAGCGCCTCGGCGAGGTAGTTCGACACCGTCTGCTGCGCCTGGCTGGAGTAGGTCGTCAGAACGGTGACGTTCTGCACCAAGTAGCCGGTGATGTGGATCTCGTTCGCCGCGAGCCCGGTGTGCGAGCTGACGTAGGACTGGAGGTAGCTGTTGATCTGGGCCGCAATTGCGGACGGCGTCCAGGTCGTGATATAGAGCGTCCCCTTGCCCTTGACGTAGGTCGGTTCCCCGATCGAGCGGAGCGTGTTCACCGCCTGCTTCGAGGTGGCCTCCGACGCGGTGCTGGTTCCGTTGATCACGTAGGTCGTGTTGACCAGGCTCGACGTCTGGGAGCCGGACGAACTGGAGTTCGTCACGACGGCGAAGTCGGAGAGGGAGCTGTTCACGCCCCCGTCCGAGTTCGGGGTCCCGCTGACGTTGTAGTAGACGTTGGTGTTGGCCGACGGATCGAACGGCGCCGGGGTGGTGTAGCTCTCGGCCCCGACGTTGAACGGAACCACCGCGGGCGCACCCGTGGCGCCCGGCGTTCCCGCGTAGGTGTTGTGGTCGACCATGTAGTAGTCGCCCAGGACCTCGGCCGCCGAGGTTCCCGACGCCATGGTGACGACGTCGGTCATGTCGGCGATCTTGGTCAGGTTCGCGTCGAGCAGCGGGTGGATCGTCACCGACCCGACGAGGGACGCGTTCGCGGTGTTGACGATGGAGATCGTCGCCGAGGACTTCTGGAGGTAGAAGTAGACCTGGAAGAAGTGCAGCGGGAGCTCCTTCACTGTGCTGGCGAACGCCGTCGAGGTGAACGTGTCGTAGCCGCCGTGCTTCCACTCGAAGTCGTCGGCCGCGAAGGTGTAATTCCCCGACGAATAAGACGCCTTGATGTAGACGATGTTCTGGCCCTGGCCCCCGGACGCGGCGGAGACGTTGCCCGAGGTGACGGGCGCGGACGTCTGCGCGGTCTCGGAGATCTCCTCGTACCAGGCCGCCGTCGTGCCGTTCAGGGCCACGCGGTGGTTGCTGAAATAGAACGAGACGTTAGAGCCGAGGGCGCCGGCGACGGGGTAGTTCACGACACCGTTCTCGCCGGTGGTCGTGTTGAACTGCATGATCCCGTAGCCCGAGCTGTTGGCGAGGAACGAGCCGTTGCCCGTCAGGGTCCCGCCGATGAAGCCCGAGGTGTTGTACTGCGGGATCTGGTCGATGTAGCCGACGCGCGCGAAGTTCACTTCGAGCGTGTGGGAGACCGGGTTGGACCCGAAGTTCAGGAACGACGTGGCCCACTTGTCCTGCTGGACCTGGGCGGGGAACAGCTGGGGCGCGACCGCGCTCCCCACCATGAACGCCACAGCCAGGATCGCGCCGATCGTCAGCAGAGGACTGACCGACCGACGGAAACGCGATGACCCTCGCGCCGCGGGTGCTCTCTCGATGGGGGCTCGCTCGGTCCGTTCCGCCTCGTTCATGCTGGGTCGGAGGCGGCGGGCGGTTGGTTGCGGCGATTCCGCCCGCCGCAACCGAACGGGCTTAGGTCGGAGGGGGGCTAAGTACGAACCCCCCGGCTCGGGGTGCCCGCAGGCAGCGGGGATTCAGCCGTATGGCGCGTCGTAGGACCCTGTTATTTTGACGTACTGCGGGATGATCGAATAGGCGCTGAATGTATAGGGCGGCTCAGCGGCGGTGAATGAGAAGGACCCGCTCGCGGAGTCCGCGCTGTAGATCGGGGAGCCGCCCCCGTCGACAATCCCGAAGGTCACGCTCCCCCCGGATTCGGTGCTGAAGGCCCCCGACACTGTGCTCCCCGCGGGAGGATCCAGCTGCCAGGTCGGCGCGTTAAAGGCCCCAGTATCGAGCTGGGCAGAGAACGGATGGGGAAGCGGCGTCGCCGCGACGGCGAGAACGACTATGAGCACGACGACGACCACCACCAGGCCGATCGCCAGATTGCGGCCCGTGTGCGCTTTGGGGGCCGGGGGCGGGGGCTGCCACCCAGGCGGCGGCGGAGGCGGCAGCCACGCCGGCGCGGCGGGCCCCCCCATTACGGGCTCTCGGGGGCGCGTTTCAGCATCTCCCACCGCTGCTTGAAGGTTCAAAGCCTGCATCTTCCGCTTCCTCCGAGGTGTCAGACGTGGAAGATGCATACTGGAATGGGGCGCGCGACTTCGCCTTTCTCGCGCTGAACGAACTCCACCGGGTCCGGGCGCCCCGCGCCGATCGGGAGGTGGTGCTCGCCCTGGCCCTGGCGGTGGCGGAGCGCGGCGCGGTGACAATGCGAGATGAGCTCGCGCCTTTCATCGGGCCCGCACTCGCTTCATCGTTTCCCGCGCGCCGTCGTCGGGAACGGGCTCGCCGCGTCGTCGCCCGAGCTCGCGCACCGCCGCCTGTCTGACGAAGTCTGGGACGCTGTTCGCCGACCCGTCGGCGGCGATCAGCTCCTCGATCCGCTGGATCAGGATCTTCGGGAGCGACACCCGGACGAGCTCCTGGGGCACTCGACCCTTCGCGCTCCCACCTGGCACTACGCGGCCCATAAGCGAACAGAGCCTTTATTTGGCAGGGGCCGTATACAGCAGTATGCGGCCGCATACTGCCGCAAGAAGGACAATGCCGAAGGCCAACCAGGCGAAGCGCGCGACCTCCACCGCCAGGGTCTACGCCGACGATCTCCCTCGGATCGCCGGCTTTGTGGGGACCCTTGGACGGACCACCGCGGACGTGATCTCCGAGGCCCTCGACCGCCTCGCTCGCGAAAAGCCGTCGTCACCAGGGGAGGCCCGCCGGTGAGCGGCGGCCGGGGGCCCCGTTGCGGGGCGGCCTGCGGCCTGCGGGACTCGGTTCTGGTTGGCGAGCCCACGAAGCGCGACCACCTCTGCCTCGCGCCGATCGGGCACACCGGGTCCCACTCGTTCATCGGTCCCTGCGCCCGAAACGACCCGCGGCCGAGGGCGGCCGTTGCGGCCGCCGTCCCTGTCCTCGGCACGGAGCGAGCCGATGCCTGATACCGGGCCCATGGCGTTCCTCCCTCTCTCGCTTGGGACGGAGGCCCAGCGATGCGTCCGGTGCGGGGAACCGCTCGGTCGGTCCGGTCCCCAACGACGGCGGCTCTGTGCGTTGTGTGAGTCGCTCCCGGCATCACAACTCGGCGGGTTCCACACCGCCCTGGACGAGCTCCCTCCACAGGAACGACGCAAGCTCAGGGAGTCGCTATGATGGGCGGGGAAGCGCGGCCAAGTGCACCAGCGCGCGACCCCGCCATGCAGGACCTCCGCTCGTTCCGCGTGGTCGCGCGGCCCTGCCGGCACGACGTCGCCGGCAGACCCCCACTCCCACCTCTCCGAGATCTATCGATGCGTGGAGGCCAACGGAAACCCCGGGTTCGAGCTCGTAGAGGAGGGTCTCTGACGCTCCTCCTGGCCCTGCTTCTGCTGCTCGCCCCCCTTTGGGTGCTCCTCGCCGTGATCGCATTCCTCCTCGCCTGGCTACTCAGCCTGCCGCCGACCGACCGGGACGCGATCTTCGGCACGCTCGACCCGGTCCTGGAAGAAGGCGAGCTCGGGGAACCGACGATCCTTGAGGTCGAGAGACCGTGATCCAGCTCCGCATGATCGGGCGCGAGGACGCCCTCGTCACCAATGCGCCGAGCTTCTGGCGCGTCCGCGACCTCGCCGCCGTCCTGACGCGCGAGCTCGGGACTGGATGGGAGATCCACGCGGTTCCCCGTCGCCCGTCCCGGTTCCGTTCGGGGTGCCGCGCGTGACCCCGGCCATCCCGGACGCCGAGTGGGCGGAGCTCCGCCGATGGTCGCTCGCCACGGACCACGCGCCGTCGACGACGGAGAAAGGGATTCGCTACCTCCGATTCATGGAGCGCGAGCGCGGAGTCGACCTTGACGGCCTCACCCTCCAGGGCGTTCAGACCCTTCTGGCACGCGGCCGGCAGGACGGAGTCAAGCCATCGACGCTGAACTCCTGGGTCCGCGAGATCAACCTGTGGGCCCGGTTCCGCGGGCTTCACTGGAAGGTCCCGTACTTCCGGAACCGCTCGCGGCCCGTCGTCCGTGTCCCGACCGACAAGGAGATCCAGCAGCTCCGCGCGCTCCATTGGCCGAACAGGGCCACCGACGCGAGGAACCGCGCGATGATCGCGGTCCTCCTCGACGTCGGGCCGCGGCGGAGCGAGCTCGCCCTCATGGACGTCCAGGACCTGACTCGGTCCCAGGACGGCCACCCTGTCCTCATGGTGCGCCACGGGAAGGGCGGCAAGGAACGCCCACTGTGGATCGACGCCTCCACTGAGGATCGCCTCCGTGCCTACGTCGACACCTATCGGATTCGGAGCCACCCGGCCGCCCTGTTCACGACGCCCCAGGGGAGGATCTCCGACGCGTATTTGGCGCGGATTATTCAGAAGGCCGGGGCCGACATCGGAGCACCCTGGCTGTCGCCGCACAAGCTCCGTCACGCCTGCTGCGACTCACTCCTCGACGAGGGAGTGAGCGTTCCATCGGTGGCCGCGCTGCTCGGGCACTCCCGCTGGGAGACGACGGCGCTCTACCGGACCAAGCGCCTGGAACAGCAGGCCGCCGAACGAGAGGTACGGGCCGCCTCAAAGGCCCGATTTGGGAGAAGGAAATGACGCCGAAGAACAGCCAGCGCGAGACCAACGCCGACCATGACAAGAGGGTGCGAATCCACCCGGGCCGAAAGCCGGAAGGGACGGGCCCGCTGGGATTCGAACCCAGGTTCGAGGCTCCGGAGGCCTCTGTGATGTCCAAGCTATACTACGGGCCCACGTCGGATGGCGCGGGAGCACCTGCGGGGCCGTATTGTCTTTTCGGCCGTCCCGCTCGGGGGCCGAGGCCTCTGCGGCGTCGCCAGGCCCGACAGATCGGTCCGGTCCCGCCGGGTCCTGCCTTCACGGGACCTCTCCGGCGCGTCGGCGCTCCCTGGGCGCAGGCGGGGACTGACGAGGCGGCCGGAGGGCGACGGCCTGAGCGCCACGCAAGGCCGTTGCGCCGCGCCGCCGAAAGCCTATAGAAGGAGGCATCGGGTTCGCCCCCCGATGTCGTCCGTGGCCCAGCTCGACGCGATCATCGAACGCCGGCACCTGCTGAAGCACCCGTTCTACCAGGCCTGGTCGAAAGGCGAGGTCGAACTGGAGACGCTCCAGAGCTATGCCGGGCAGTACTACCACTTCGAGTCCAACTTCCCCCGATATGTCGCCGGGGTCTATGCGAAGGAGACCGAGCCGAGCCGGCGGCGGATCCTTCTAGAGAACCTCGTCGATGAGGAGGGCCGCTCCCCGACGCACCCGGAGATGTGGCGGAACTTCGCCACGGCCATCGGGGCCCCGGACCCCGCCCACGAGCCCCACCGGATGTCCCCCGGGACCCGGGCGCTCTGCAACACCTACGACCGCCTGACCGTCGATGGCGGGCTGGCGGGGGGCCTCGGCGCGCTCTACGCGTACGAGTCCATCTTCCCCGAGGTCGCTCACGAGAAGGCCCGGGGCCTCACGGCCCACTACGGGGTCCGATCCGCCTCCGCGCTCCAGTTCTTCAAGGTGCACGAGGAGGCCGACAAGGCCCATTCCGCCGCCGAGCGCGAGCTCCTCTCCGCCGCCCTGCAAGGGTCGGCCTCGGCCTCCCGGGC
>Ga0070734_10002019_pt1 | contig 26604 bp, 24 predicted proteins | sample Coa_R1_8_FD_66444 | JGI IMG/M metagenome (GOLD analysis project Ga0070734, IMG submission 66444) | Surface soil microbial communities from Centralia Pennsylvania, which are recovering from an underground coalmine fire - Coalmine... | ecosystem: Environmental > Terrestrial > Soil > Unclassified ... | reverse complement strand
AACGGACCTCCACAGTGGCGACAGATGAGCATCCGACGATTATAGCGCCCTATCCCCGATCTGCTAGCCTGCTCATCAGATGCCTTCGGTTGCCCGTATCGCTGCCTTCGATATTCTGCGCAAAGTCGCCGCAGGCGGTTTTGCCTCCGATTTACTCCTCGAAGCTCCGCTGGATGCGCGCGACGCCGGTCTCGCCTCCCAAATCGTTTTTGGAGTCTTACGTTTCCGCGCGCAACTTGATTTCCTCATCGCTCATTATGCCGGCCGGACCCGCACCCTTGATCCAGAAGTACGTCTCGCGCTGCAGATGGGCGTGTTTCAACTGCGCTATCTGGAGCGCATACCGCCCCATGCGGCTGTCGCCGAGAGTGTCGCGCTGGTCAAGCGCGCCCGCAAACGCTCCGCCGCCGGCTTCGTCAACGCGGTTCTGCGGAAGGTGGATCGTGGCGCGGTTTCCTGGCCCAGCCGCGAAGTGGACCTCTCCTGTCCGGAATGGCTGCTGGCACGCTGGGATCGCCACTATGGCCCCGAGGCGGCCGTCTCCGTTGCCCGCGCCGCGCTCCGCGAGCCCGAAACCTGGGTGCGCCTCGCCGGAGCCGGCGCCCGCATTCAGGACATCGGCTCCCAGTCTATCGTGCCCTTGCTGGAACTCCGTTCCGGCCAGAGCTTCCTCGATCTCTGCGCCGCTCCGGGCAACAAGACTGCCCAGGCTCTCGAGTCGGGTGTCCACGCCGTCGCTTGCGACCGTTCCTTCCGCCGCCTCCAGCCAATGGTCGGCCTCGGCGCCGACCTGGTCGTTCTCGACGGCACCCACCCGCTGCCGTTCTCTCGCCCATTCGATCGCATCCTGGTCGACGCGCCCTGTTCCGGCACCGGCACTCTGGGGCGCAACCCGGAAATCAAGTGGCGTCTTCAGCCGGCGGATCTGCCGTCTTTTCAGTGCCGCCAGATCGCTTTGCTGTCCCAGGCCCGCGCGCTGCTCGCTCGGGGCGGCCTGCTGGTGTACTCCACGTGCTCTCTCGAACCCGAAGAGAACGAGCAGGTGGTTGCCGCAGTTGCTGAAGGTGTTGTGCTTCACACCGCCCATCGGCTTCCCGGGCGTGATCCGGGGGATGGATTCTTTGTCGCTGTGATAAAATCGGCTTGATCCGCAAATGATTGAAATTATTCCGTCAATTCTATCGGCGGACTTTGCGCGGCTGGGCGACGAAATCGCACGCGTCGAGCGTGCCGGGGTCACCATGCTCCACCTGGACGTCATGGACGGCCGCTTTGTGCCCAACCTGACCATCGGCCCCCCGGTCGTGGCGTCGATTCGCCGGATCACTCGCGCTCACCTGAACGTCCATCTCATGATCGAAGAGCCGGAGCGTCATATCCCTGCCTTTGTTGAAGCGGGAGCCAATTCCATTTCGGTGCATTATGAAACCTGCCGGCATCTGGACGGTGTGTTGGGCCTCATTCATTCCCAGGGTTTGCTGGCTGGAATCGTGCTCAACCCCGCAACTCCGGTCTCGGTTCTCCAGGATGTCCTCCAAGTGGCGGACTACGTGCTCCTGATGAGTGTCAATCCCGGCTTTGGCGGTCAGAAGTTGATTCCCTACGTGCTTGAAAAGGTGCGGGAACTCGATCGCATGCGCCGCGAGAGGCGCTTGGCGCTGCCCATCCAGATCGATGGCGGCGTGCATCGCGAAAACCTGGCCGAGGTCGTTCGCGCCGGGTGTGATTGGATCGTCACAGGGTCGGCTGTTTTTCACAGTTCCGATCCGGAAAAGGCCGTGCTCCGGATGCGCGAGATTGCGGCGCACGCCTCGTCGGTCCAGTGCTGAAATTTTGATTTGGGTGATTCATGATACTTCGCAAGTGCAGTTCTTATATCCTGGCCCTGGGAACTCTGGCGTTGCTCACAAGTTCTTGTGGTCTTCGCCGGCATCCGTACGAAAACCCTATAACCAAAGACACGCAACAGCCTGACAAGGTCCTGTTCGATAAGGCGATCCATGATATCGAGCACAGCCGATACGAAATCGGCCGTCTGACCCTGCAGACTCTCATCAATACCTACGACACCAGCGAGTATCTCGCCAAGGCCAAGCTCGCGATCGCCGATAGCTGGTATCGCGAAGGCGGCGCACATGGGCTGGCGCAGGCCGAAGCGGAGTACAAGGATTTCATTCTCTTCTATCCTGCGATGGAAGAGGCCGCCGAGGCACAGAACCGCGTCTGCGACATCCACTATAAGCAGATGGAAAAGGCCGATCGAGATCCGCAGCACGCCCTCCGCGCTGAAGACGAATGCCGGCAGCTCGTAGTGCAGTTCCCCAACAGTAAATTTGCCCCCGTCGCGCAGCAGAAGCTTCGCGAGATTGAAGAAGTGCTGGCATCGTCCGAATTCAAAGTCGGAAGCTTTTACCACACCAAGGGCAGCTTCCCCGCCTCGGCCAACCGCCTTCAGGCCCTCACGGATCAATATCCGTTGTTCAGCGGGACTGACGAAGCCTTGTGGACCCTGGCGGACGACTACCGCCGCATGGGCGACCGGTTTGAAAACCAGGAGGCTGCGGCTTACGGCAAACTGGTGAAGGATTATCCGCTGAGCTCGCACGTCGATGCGGCCAAAGAACGCCTGCAGGCGATGAACCGTCCGGTCCCGGACGCCGATCCAACGGCGCTGGCGCGAATGAAATACGAATTGGAAAACCGCACCAAGGCGGGCATTCCCGGCCGCGTCTTCGGCGTATTCAGTTCGCGTCCCGATGTCCGCGCGGCGGCCAAATCCGGCAGCCCGACCATGGCCGGCTTACGGCCCACGATTCCTGTCAGCGTGCCTCAGACTGCCGCCGGAGGCACGGGCGTTACCGACGTGAATGCCTCCGTCGTCAGCAATAGCTCGGTTTTGGACAACAGCCCCGACGCGCGCGCCAATCCTCCGGCACAAAATCCGGCGGGCGCCCAACCGGCTGCGGGAACCGGGACCGGCGTGACCGGCCAGACCGTTTCCACGCCAACTCAACCTCTGCCGACCAACCACGCCGTTCCGCCGAAGAAGCAGAAGAAACAAAAGAAATCCAAGCAGCCGCAATCCGAGCCGCAGGCCCAACCGGCTGCTGCGACCCCAGCGGATGGTGCGAAACAGCCGCCTCAATGAGCCGCATCCTCCTCGTCGACGACAGCCCGCACGCGCAACGCATGGGCGAGCGGATCCTCGCCGACGAAGGCTACGAGGTCGTAACCGTCAGTAATGCCGATTCGGCCTTAATTCGCCTCGACGACGCCGATCCCGACGTGGTCATCGCCGATACCGTCATGCCCGGCCGCACCGGTTTCGACATTTGCCACTACCTCAAGATGAGTCCCCGGCATCGGCATGTCCGCGTCATTCTGACCGCCGGTGTGCTGGAGCCGCTGGACGAGCAGCAGGCCAAGCGCGTCAGCGCCGATGGAACCCTCAAGAAACCCTTCGAAGCCAGCGCCTTGCTCGCTGCCGTGAAGCCGCTTGCCGAGCAGGCTGTCGCCGAGCGCAAAAAGGCGGAGAAGACACAGGAGCCGGGATCGCGGCCTCAGTCTGCCCCCAAGTCCCTGCCGCCGGCCCCGTTTGTCGCCGTCGTGGATGCCGAACAGGTGCGGGCCGCCGTCACCGTGGCGCTGGATGCCGCGCTCGGCGTGATCGTCGACGAGGTCTCCCGCCGCGTGCTCGCCGCGCTCTCCGTCAAGAAGCCTGAAATGCAGGCTTCAGAACCGCCCCCAGCCCCGCCTCCGGCCATTCTGAAGCCCGAAGAACCCGCGCCCGCGGCTCCTCCCGCCGCCGCTCCGCATTCCGAACCCGTGCGCCGCGTCAGCCCCGTCCGCATCCGATCCTCGTCCATTCTCGGCTTGAATTTCACCCGTCCGGAACCGCCTGCGGGGCAGCCCCCCGACCGCGAATAGAATATGCCCGACAACACTTTCGATGTAGTGTCCAAGATCGAGATCCCCGAGGTCTCCAACTCGGTTCAGCAGGCGCTCAAGGAAATCCATCAGCGCTTCGATTTGAAGGATTCGCACTCCAATATTGAGCTCAGCGAGAAGGACAACAAGATCACTCTCGCAAGCCAGGATGAGTTCAAGCTCAAAGCCGTGGTCGATATCCTCGAATCCAAGCTGGTCAAACGCAAAGTGCCGCTGAAAGGCCTGAGCTACGGCCCGATAATCCAATCGGCCGGCTCGACGGTCAAGCAGGAAATCACCCTGCAGCAGGGCATCTCCACCGAGAAAGCCCGCGAGATCGTCAAGAAGATTAAAGATGCCAAGCTCAAAGTGCAGGCATCCATCCAGGGCGATTTCGTCCGTGTCTCCGGCCGCGACCGCGACACTCTTCAGGCCGTAATCAAGCTCTTGCGCGAGACCGATTTCGGCATCGATATGCAATTCACCAACTACCGCACCAACTGAAGTGCCGCGCCGCATTGAAAGCTATTTTCTGGAAGGCCCCGCCGGCCGTCTCGAAGCGCTGTTGGAAGAGCCGGAGGACCAGGCCCCCCGCCTCGCGGCTTTGGTGTGCCACCCTCATCCGCTCTATGGCGGCACCATGCACAACAAGGTCGTCTACCGCATCGCGCGCGGGTTGCGCCGTGCGGGGGTGGTCGTGCTGCGCTTTAATTTCCGCGGCGTCGGCGCAAGCCAGGGCGAGCACGCCCATATGACCGGCGAAATTGAAGACGCCCGGGCCGCCCTGGCTTGGATGCGTCAGCGTTATCCCAGTCTGCACTTCGCCCTCGCCGGCTTCTCGTTTGGCGCCCGCGTCATTACGCGCCTGGGCTGCCCTATGCAGGATGCATCGTTTCTGATGGCCGTCGGCCATTCGACCCAGCGCGACAACGGATACCTGGAGAGTTGTCCGCTGCCCAAGATCTTCATTCAGAGCACTCACGATGAATTTGGTCCGCGCGCTGAGATGGAGGCCGTTTACGCTCAGCTCCCCGAACCCAAGCAACTCATCTGGGTCGAAGCTGCCGACCATTTCTTCGCCGGCGCCCTGGATCAATTAGAAGACGAAGTCAAAAACTCAGCCCTCCGCTCCGTCGCCGCGCCGCTCTGAACTTTCCGGCGATGTCGCGCCCCGTTTACGCATCCCGCTTGGGCAGCAGGTGCTTCTGAATCTTCCCCATCGCGTTGCGCGGGAGGCGCTCGATCGGGATGAACTCCCGCGGCACCTTAAACGACGCCATTTTGTCGCGGCACCGCCGTTCCAGTTGTGTGACCTCCACTCTTGCCTTGAGCACCACGTAAGCCACCGGCACTTCGCCGCGCACTCGATCCGCGACGCCCACTACCGCCGCCTCTGCCACTTCTTCCTGCTCCTGCAGAAATTCTTCGATCTCGCGCGGGTAAATATTAAACCCGCCCGATATGATCAGGTCGCTGCGCCGGCCCGATAGCGTGTAATAGCCATCAGCCGACCGCACCGCCAGGTCTCCGGTCCGAAAATAGCCGTCCACGAATGCCGCCGCGGTCGCTTCGGGGCGGCGCCAGTATCCCGCGAAAATGTTCGAGCCCTTCAGGTATAGTTCGCCCGTTTCTCCGTCCGCCGCCGGCTGCCCCTCGTTGTTCAAGAGCCGGACCGATACGCCCGGCAAGGGCGTGCCGACGCTCCCGGGCCGTCGCTCGCCGATGTATGGGTTGCTGAGGTTCATGAACGTTTCGCTCATACCGTAGCGTTCCAGAATCGTGTGGCCGAACTTGCCGCGAAACTCTTCCAGCACCTGCGCCGGCAGCGGCGCGGATCCCGATACAAACAGCCTCATTGTGCGCCCGATCTCCCGCGCGTTCTCCGCCGGAATATCGAGTAGCCGCACATAAATCGTGGGCACCCCGAAAAACAGCGAAGGCCGGAAATCGAGAAAGGTATCCGCCGCGCTTTGTGCCTCGAACCGCTCGAGCAGCCGCATGCGGCATCCGCTTGCCAGCCAGCAATGCAGCCCATTACCGAGCCCGTGCACGTGGAACAGCGGCAGCGCCAGCAGAAAACGGTCCGCGCTGTGAATCTGCCAGCAGGTGGTCAGGTTCACGGCATTCACCGCGAAATTATTGTGCGTCAACACTGCGCCCTTGGAAGTGCCCGTGGTCCCCGACGTGTAGATGATTCCAGCCGGCGTGTCGCCGTCCAGAGTCACCGCGGGCCGCTCGTCGGTCAGTCCCGCGGCGGCTTCGGTCAATTGCGTTGGCTGCCAGACCGGAACATTCTGCAGCCGGTCCCCCAGATCCGCCGCAATTAGCGCCCGCGGCTCGGCGTCGCCAAGAATGTGCGCCATCTCCCGATCGCGGTACAAAATGTTGATCGGCACGAAGATGACCCCCAGCTTCACGCACGCCAGAAAGACGTCGATCATTTCGAGACAGTTGGCCAGATATACGCACAGCCGGTCTCCCGCCTGAAATCCGCGCTCGTGCAACAGCCGCGCCAGCCGGTTGCTGCGCGCATCGAGTTCGCCGAAAGTAAATGTGCGCCCGCCGAATTCCAGCCCGATCCTGCCGCGGCGCCCGCGCAGAGAAAGGTCAAACAGATCTGTCAGGGTCAACTTATCAGTTTACTGATATGCTGAACGGTTCGCATGGACATTGTCACCGGCAATATCGGATGGATCGAAGTGATCTGCGGCCCCATGTTCTCGGGAAAGAGTGAGGAGCTCATCCGGCGGCTCCGCCGCGCCACCATTGCCCGCAAGCGCGTCGAAGTTTTCAAACCCGCCATCGACAACCGCTACTCGGATGACGAAATCGTTTCGCACGGCGATCTCCGCATGAAGTCCGAAGTCGTCAACGATGCCGCCGAGATCGCCGATCGCATCGACTGGCGATCCGAGGTCGTCGGCATCGATGAGGCCAACTTCATGGGGCCGAAGCTCGTCGAAGTCGTCCAGCGCCTCGCCGATAGTGGCAAGCAGGTCATCATTTCCGGTCTCGATACCGACTATCTCGGCCGCCCCTTCCCGCCCATTCCCGATCTCCTGGCTCACGCCGAAAGCATCACCAAGACCCTCGCCATCTGTGTGCGTTGCGGCAATCCTGCCAAACACACCCAGCGTCTGCGCGGCTCTGAGGAGCTGATTGTAGTCGGCGCCTCCGATATGTACGAAGCCCGCTGCCGCCGCTGTTTCGAGCCGGGTATCCCCAGGCAGACCGAATTGGAATTCGTGAGGGCCCGCCGCTTCGAGCCCAAAAGTACCTCCTGAAACGCAATTAACATCTCATCCGTCACTAGTAACGCCGGCCAAGTTGCGGCCGGCTAAGCCAGCCGAGCCGGGAGTCGTTCGACCGGCCACTCGCGCCAATTGCATGCTCGAAGCCCCTGTTTCCACCTCTTCCGAGGCCGCTTACGCCAGCCATGTCAACCCCCAGTGGGTCCGGCTCCTGAATCTATTGGAGATGAATGCGCGTTACCACCGCTGCCGGCAAGCCGAACTCTACACCGAGGACGGCCTCTGCATCCTCGATTTCCTTTCCGGCTATTGTGTGCACAACGTCGGCCACAATCATCCGGCCCTCATCGCCGCCCTAAAAGAGGAACTGGACCGCTCAGGCCCCGTGATGCTGCAAAGCCACGTCCCCGAGCTTGCGGGCGAGCTCGCCGGACGCCTGTGCCGCAGCGCCGGCGGACGCCTGCGCAAGGTGTTCTTCTGCAGTTCCGGCAGCGAAGGCGTCGAGGCCGTTATCAAGTTCACGCGCGCTCACACGCGCCGTTCCGGCCTGCTTTATGCCGAAGGGGCTTTTCACGGATTGACGTGCGGCGCCCTTTCGCTCATGGGTGATCCGTTCTGGCGGGACGGCTTTGGCCCGTTGCTACCCGGCGCCGAAAGTGTCCCGTTCGGCAATCTCGATACTCTCGAACTCAAACTGTCCACCCGCAAATTCGCTGCGTACATCATCGAGCCGGTTCAGGGTGAAGCCGGGATTCGCATTCCCGAACCCGGCTATTTGCGCACCGCTCAGAGTCTTTGTCACCGCTACGGAACGTTATTCGTCGCCGATGAGGTGCAAACCGGCCTCTACCGCACAGGAACATTCCTCGCTTCGCACCATTTCGATATTGATCCGGACATGGTCGTCTTGGCCAAGGCGCTCTCCGGCGGGCTGGTTCCGGTCGGCGCGGTGTTGATGTCCGACGCGGTCTACGAGTCCGTCTACGATTCGCTGAAACGCTCGATCGTGCATACCTCCACGTACAGCGAGAACGCGCTCGCCATGCGTGCCGGTCTGGCAACCCTCGATGTCCTCGAACGGGAAGAACTCGGCCCCCGCGCCCAGACTCTGGGCGAGATGCTCCGCCGGCGTCTTTCGGCCGCCCTGTCCGGTTACGACATGATCCGCGAAGTTCGCGGCCTCGGATTGATGTGCGGCATTGAATTCGCTGCTCCACGCAGCACGGGCCTGCGCATTCTATTCGAGGCCTTTCGCCGCATTCACTCGGGCATGTTCGGCCAGGTCCTCGTCATGCGCTTGTTCCGCGATCACCGCATCCTCACGCAGATGTGCGGCAACAATTTTATGGTTCTCAAAGCCGCGCCTCCTCTCGTCGTAACCGAACCCCAGCTCGATCAATTCATCTCCGCCATCCAGGAGGTCGTGAATCTTATGCACCAGCCGAGTACATTCTGGTCCGAAGCGCTCCGGCTGGCGCGCCGCGCCGTCAACGTCTGAGCCGCATCCTTCTCTTGGTATGACCCTCGGTAAACTCGACACAGACGTACTGGTCATCGGCGGTGGTCCCGCCGGACTCGCCGCCGCCGTGTCCGCGCGCCAAAACGGTTTCCACGTAACGGTCGCTGATTGCGCGCGCCCCCCCGTCGATAAGGCTTGTGGCGAAGGCCTCATGCCCGATGGCCTTGCGGCATTCAGGCAACTCGGATTCAGTCTCGACCCCGCCGCCACATTCCCGTTTCGTGGAATTCGCTTTCTCGATCGCTCGTCTTCCATAGCGGCATCCTTTCCCGAAGGCTGCGGCATGGGTATCCGCCGCACGCGCCTGCACACCGCGATGGCGAAAGCAGCGGCCGCCGCCGGGGTCAACCTGATGTGGGGCGTGCGCGTCACCGGTTTGTCCGCGGATGGCGCTTGGATCGGCAACCGCCTCTTGCGCGCCCGCTGGATTGTCGGCGCCGACGGCGGCAACTCGCGCGTGCGCCTCTGGGCGGGACTGCACCACGATTCCCGTGAGCGCCGCCGGTTCGGCTTCCGGCGCCACTACCACCTCGCTCCCTGGTCCGATCACATGGAGCTGTATTGGGGCCGCGGCGCTCAGATCTACGTCACGCCGGTCGCCGCCGCGGAGGTCTGCGTCGTGGTTATCTCACGCGATTCCCGCCTGCGACTTGGCGAAGCCCTTGCCGAATTTCCAGCGCTCCAGGCGCGCCTCGCCGCCGCCCATCCCATTACCCTGGAACTAGGCGCCGTTTCGGCTTCCCGCTCGTTGCCGCGCGTGGTCCGCGGTCGGGTTGCTTTGGTCGGTGATGCCTCAGGCTCCGTCGATGCCATCACCGGAGAGGGCCTGTGCCTCTCTTTCTGCCAGGCCCTTGCCCTCGGCGACGCCCTGCAGCGCGACGATCTCGCCCTCTACCAGGCCCGCCATCGAAGCCTCATGCGGCGTCCGTCATTCATGGCCGCCGTGATGCTGGCGTTCGATGGCCGCCCCTGGCTCCAGCACCGCGCACTGCGGCTGCTCCAAGCCCGGCCCGCCCTATTCGAAAAAATGTTGGCGCTTCACGTCGGTGCGCCGGCACCCGCTTTCGGATGGCATATGCTCCGAGCCCAAATCCTCATGAGGAGATCCTGATGTCGCTTCGTCTTTTTGCTTTTGCAGCCCTGGCTTTTTCTTTACCGCTCGCCGCCGAGCCGATCGTCTTTACGCTCGATCCCGCGCAGACCCAGGTGCATTTCACGCTGGGCACGCTCCTCCACACCGTCCACGGCTCGTTTCAGTTGGAAAAGGGAACCGTGAGCTTCGATCCGGCCAGCGGTCAAGCCTTGGGCGAAGTCATCGTCAACGCCGCCACCGGCGACAGCGGTAATACCAGTCGCGACAGCCGCATGCACAAGAGTATTCTGGAGAGCGCGAAATTTCCGCGCATCGTCTTCCGTCCCGACCGCATCGATGGCCAACTCCCGGACCACGGCTCCAGCACTCTCCAGGTGCATGGTACGCTTTCCATCCACGGCGCCGATCACGAGCTAACGGTCCCGGTCGAGCTGCAAACTGGTCCCGACCAGCCTTCCGCGGTTCTGCGGTTCACCATCCCCTACGTACAGTGGGGAATGAAAAACCCCAGCACCCTCTTTTTGCGCGTGAACGACAAAGTGGATATCGAAATTCAAGCTGCCGGGCGTTTTTCGCCGCCTCGAAGCTGAAACCGGCCCTACGGAGCCCAGCCTGGCGCTATATACGTATAGAACAGGACCACCAGCCCGATCAAAGACGCCAGCAGCACGCTGTGCTTGAACGTAAAGCGGAATAGGAGTGATTCGTCTTCGCGCTTCATCGACGTTGCCGCGGCTGCTACCGCGATGCTCGTCAGGCTGATCATCTTCCCCATCACACCGCCCGCCGAGTTCGCCGACGCCATCAGCACCGGATTCATCCCGAGCTTATTGGCCGTGATCACCTGCAGCGTTCCGAACAACGCATTTGCCGACGTGTCGCTGCCGGTCAGAAAGACCGCCGTCCATCCCAGCAGCGCGCTGAAGAACGGAAAGACCACACCCGTCGCCGCGAACGCCAGTCCCAGTGTTGCCGTCGCTCCGGAATAATTCATTACGTACGCCAGCCCCAGCACCGCCGCTAGCGTCAACTCCGCGAGCGCCAGTTGTTTCGCTGTATGGCCGACGGTCCGCACGTATCGCGCCGGCGACATCCCTACCGCCAGGGCCGCGAAGATTGTCGCCACCAGGCAGGCCGTTCCGGAAGCCGAAAGCCAGCTGAAATTGAAGACCGCACCGTATGGGCTTGCCTGCGGCACTACCGGCGGCATTCTAAGAATCGTGTTGTGCAGCCCCGGCCACTGAATGAGAATGTTCTGATTGCCCAGCCACGTCGCGATCGGCTTGAGGCTCCACACGGAAACGAAAACCACCAGCAGGATATAGGGACTCCACGCCCGCAGCAATTGCCTGCCGGTGTGAGACATGCCGCCGGAGTGCGCAGATTGCCACTGGCCCGATTTGGTGTCTTTCGGTTTCCAGAAGCGGGTCAGCAGCACCACCGCCCCCATCGCTGCCAGCGACGCGAAGATATCCGTAAGCTGCGGCCCGATAAAGTTGGATACAAAAAATTGCGTGAAGGCGAAGAACACTCCGCAAACCGCTACCGCCGGAAAAACCGCGCGCAGCCCGCCCCACCCCGACATCACCAGCATCAGGTAAGCCGGCACGATCAGCGATACCGGCGCGCACACGCGGCCCACTCCCGCGCTGACTCGGTCCACCGGTAAATTCGTCAGGCCGGCCAGCGTCGTGATCGGGATCGCCAGCGACCCGAACGCCACCGGCGCCGTGTTGGCCAGCAGACAGATGCCTGCCGCGTAAAACGGTGTGAATCCCAGCTCCGTCAGCATGGTCGCCGCCACCGCCACCGGCGTGCCGAACCCCGCCGCTCCTTCCACGAAAGCGCCGAACGCAAAGGCGATCAGCAGCACTTGCAGCCGTTTGTCATCGGCCAGGTGCGCGATCGAGTCTTTGAGTAGCGCGAAGCATCCGCTCTCGAGCGTGATCCGGTACAACAGCACCGCCGTGAAGACAACCCACCCGATCGGCCAGAGCCCGAACGCCGCTCCCATCAGCACGGACGTAGCGATTCGCCCGGCCGGCATGCCATATATGATTCCCGCGATCAGAACCGCCGCCGTCAGCCCGATCAATGATGAGATCCATGCCGGCTTGCGCCTCACTCCCAGCAGGAAAAGCAGCACGAAAATCGGGATCGCCGCCACGAGGGCGGAAAGCGCCAGACTTCCGGCGACAGGGGTATAAACTTGTGGCCACATGCGGACTTCGATTGTATAACAGACGTGTGAGGCAGGCCATCCTCGTTTGCGGCCTGCCTTCGGTGTGCCGGGTTAATTGCCGCGGCCGCTTTCGATCCGCATCCCGTAAAAGCTGCGGTACACGAAGAACAGCGCAATCACGAAGAACACCGCCGCCAGCGTGATGCTCAGCCCGGGACCCTGTTGCTTGGTCAGCGAAACCGCCAGCGAAACGGCCAGTAGTCCGAACAGCGTCGTGAACTTGATAATCGGGTTCAGCGCCACCGAGCTGGTGTCCTTGAATGGATCACCTACCGTGTCGCCCACCACCGTCGCCGCGTGCAGATCGGTCCCTTTGGCGCGCAGCTCCGTCTCGACCACTTTCTTGGCGTTATCCCAGGCGCCGCCTGCGTTGGCCATGAAAATCGCTTGGTATAAGCCGAATAGCGCAATCGATATCAGGTACCCCACGAAGAAGAACGGCTCCACAAACGCGAACGCCAGGGTAATGAAAAATACGGTCAGGAAGATGTTCAGCATTCCTTTCTGTGCATACTGCGTGCAGATCTCGACCACTTTCTTCGAGTCCGCCACCGACGCCTTCTCTACGCTGTCCAGCTTAATGTTGCGTTTAATGAACTCTACCGCGCGGTAAGCGCCCGTCGTGACCGCCTGCGCGCTCGCCCCGGTAAACCAATAAATCACCGCACCGCCGGCGATCAACCCGAGCAGGAACGGCGCGTGCATCAGCGAGAGCTTGTCCAGGTTCGTCGTCAGCCGGTCCGTCAGCAGCACGATCGTCGAGAAGATCATGGTCGTGGCGCCGACCACTGCCGTTCCAATCAGCACCGGCTTCGATGTCGCCTTGAACGTGTTCCCCGCCCCGTCGTTCTCTTCCAGGTTTTCCTTGGCCCGCTCGAATTCCGGCTTGAATCCGAAGCTCTTCTGAATCTCCGCTTCGATTCCCGGCAGAGTTTCAATGGTCGAAAGCTCGTAAATCGATTGGGCATTGTCGGTCACCGGTCCGTAGCTGTCCACCGCGATCGTCACCGGCCCCATTCCCAGAAACCCGAACGCGACCAGCCCGAACGCAAACACCGCCGGCGCCACCATGATCGACGCAAAACCGGAAGTGCTCACCGCGAACCCGATCGTCATCAAAAGCAGCATCGTAAAACCCAGCCAGAAGCCGCTGAAGTTGCCGGCCACGAATCCCGAAAGGATGTTCAGCGAAGCTCCGCCTTCCTTCGAGCTGGTGACGATTTCGCTCACGTGCCGGGAGTGCGTTGAGGTAAACACCTTCACGAACTCGGGAATGATCGCGCCCGCCAGCGTCCCGCAGCTGATCACCGTCGCCAGCTTCCACCACAAAGTGGTATCTCCGGCCAGCGTCGGAATCATCGCGCTGCTCACGATATACGTCAGTACGATCGACAAAATCGATGTCAGCCACACCAGAGTCGTCAGCGGAGCTTCGAAATTCATCTTCGGCACGTTTCCATAGCGCGCCTTGGCGATCATTCCGTTGATGAAATACCCCAGGCCCGATGAGATCACCATCATCACGCGCATCGAGAAGATCCACACCAGCAGCTGCACCTGCACCATCGGGTCTTTTACAGCCAGGATGATGAAGGTGATCAGTGCCACGCCCGTCACGCCGTAGGTCTCAAAACCGTCCGCGGAAGGTCCCACCGAGTCGCCCGCGTTGTCTCCCGTGCAGTCCGCGATCACGCCCGGGTTGCGTACATCGTCCTCTTTGATCTTGAAAACGATCTTCATCAAGTCCGAACCGATGTCTGCGATCTTGGTGAAGATGCCGCCTGCCACGCGCAGCGCCGCTGCGCCCAGCGATTCGCCGATCGCAAACCCGATGAAGCACGAACCCGCCAGGTTGCCCGGCACAAACAGCAGGATGAACAGCATGATTAACAGCTCTACGCACACCAGCATCATCCCGATGCTCATACCCGCCTGCAGTGGAATGTCGTAGCACGGATAAGCTTTGCCGGTCAGAGACCCGAAAGCCGCCCGCGAGTTGGCGAACGTGTTCACGCGCATGCCGAACGCCGCCACCGAGAAACTGCCCATGATGCCGACCACGCTGAAAAGCAGGATGATGACGACCTTGTACGCTTCAAAACCTTGCAGAAACCCGAAATAGAACACAATAATGACCGCGATGAACCCTTCCAGCAGCATCAGGAACTTGCCTTGGGTCGCCAGATAGGTTTTGCACGTTTCGTAGATCAGCTCGGAAACTTCCCGCATCGATGTGTGTACCGGCATGTTCTTCAGGCGGGTGAAGATCATGAGCCCGAACATGAATCCCAGCGCGCTCACCACCAGCCCCACCATCAGCAGGGATCGCCCGCCAATGCCGCCCAGAAATGTGGCCGAATCCAGGTTCGGAATAATCAGGTTGGCTTCGCCTCCGCCCTGTTCCTGCGCGATCAGCGGCCCCGCGAGCAGAGCCAGACTGAGTAAGACGAAAATCGCGCGCATGAGTGTTTTCATGCGCCCGGATACAGCCGCTGGCAGACGTGGCGCGCGCGGCCCGACACAAACAGTGTCCGCGAGGAATTGCATCTACGAAGAACCTCCTGGTTCAGGAAATCGCCCGGTCTCGGAGTGGCCGAGACACAGCGAGAGTTTTCACCCGAAGTCCACAGTATAGAAGATGTTGGCCCCTGAATACAAATGTGAAGAAACTGGATTTATGCGGTCCGGTTTGGAGCCCCTGGTACTTTTATTCGCGGCAGATTCCGCGCGTGCTCCCGCGGACAAACCCGACCAAATGCAGCGTTTCCGGCGTCGGAATTTCCGTTTCGATTCGCGCCAGGGCCGCCTCCAGTTTCAGCCCCGACCGATACAGAATCTGGTACGCCCTCTTTAGTACCGTGACATCGCTGGCCTTATACCCGGCCCGCTTCAATCCCACCAGGTTCAGCCCCTTCGCCTGCACGTTGAAGCCGGAGTACAGGAAAAATGGAGGGACGTCGCTGTTGACCCGCGTGTTGCCCCCGATCATCGCCAGCCGGCCGATCTTCGAGAACTGGTGCACTACCACCCCGCCCGAAATAAAAGCCTGATCTTCCACTTCGACGTATCCGGCCAACAGCGCGCAGCTCGCAATCACCGTGTCATTCCCGATCCGGCAGTTGTGGGCGATGTGGCCGGAGGTCATGACGTAATTTCCGCTACCAATCTCCGTCACCGATTCCGGTGCCGTCCCCCGCGAAATCGTATAGTGCTCCCGAATCTTGTTCTGGTCCCCGATTCGCAGATAACTCCGCGCCCCGCCGAATCCTTTGTCCAACGGATCGGTACCCAGCACTGTCCCGGCTGAGATCTCGTTCCGTTTTCCCAGCGTGGTCCAGCGTTTGACGTAGACGTACGGCTCCAGCACGCATTCGTCGCCGATCACTACGTCGCTTTCGATAATGCAGAACTCGCCGATATGCACTCCGGCGCCGATGACCGCGCCCGGGTCAATCCTCGCGCTCGCCGCGATCGTAGCTGACGTGTCCACCGGCATTATTCTGTGCTCGCGACCCTGTCCATGCCAATTTGTATGATAAGTCATGCGCGTTCGCGAATTGGCCGAATGGCTCGGCGCCACCTACGAGGGCGATGGTGAAAAAGACCTGACCGGCGTGGCGCCGATTGAAACCGCCGGGGCTTCCGAACTCGCCTTTGTCGGAACGCGCAAGGCGGAGTCGCAGGCGGAAAGTTCCGCCGCCGGCTGTCTCCTAGTCCCGCCGGAATGGAGCGGCCCGACGCACCGCACCGTGATTCGCGTCGCCGAGCCCCGCACCGCATTCGCTCGCGCCATGAGCCGCTTTTATCCCACCGCCGAGCTCAAGCCCGGCATACACCCCACCGCCGTCGTCGGCAAGGTCGAAATGGGCGCTCTCGTATCCATCGGCCCCCATGCCGTGGTCGGCGATGGCTGCCGCCTCGGCGTCGCCACCAGCATCGGCGCCGGTTGCTCCATCGGCAAGCGCGTCCTGCTCGGCGATGGCTGCATCGTCCACTCCAACGTCACCATCTACGACAATGTCGACGTCGGCCGCGGCGCCATCCTCCACTCCGGCTGCGTCGTCGGCGCCGATGGCTTCGGTTACGTGATGGAGCACGGCCGCTGGCATAAATTTCCCCAGGTCGGACGCGTTGAGATCGGTGATTTCGTCGAAATCGGCGCCAATTCCTGCGTCGACCGCGCCGCCCTGGGCGTCACCTCCATCGGCGAAGGGACCAAACTCGATAACATGGTCCATGTGGGGCACAACTGCCGTATTGGCCGTCACGTGGTCGTCGCCGCCCAAACCGGATTTTCCGGCGGCGTCGTCGTCGAAGACTATGCCGTCATTGGCGGCCAGGTCGGCATCGGCGATAAAGCCCGCATCGAAAGCCGCGCCACGCTCGGCTCCGGCTGCGGCGTCCTCAGCTCTAAAATCGTGCGCGCCGGCGAGACCGTCTGGGGCACGCCTGCCCGCCCTCTCAAACAGCATCTCGAAGCCTTGGCCAACCTGGCCAAGCTGCCCGAACTCCGCCGCGAAATCGCCGACCTTAAGCGCCGCCTCGCGGAAGTCGAAAGAGGCGCCTGATGCTCGTCGTGGTTGGCGGCCATTCTCGCAATATCGGCAAGACCTCGGTGGTCGCCGGCCTCATCCGCAAGCTCCGCGACCGCAAGTGGACCGCTCTCAAAGTCACCCAGTACGGGCACGGCGTCTGCTCTCACCACGGCGAGGCCTGTGGTTGTGAAACCGAACCCGAGCACCCTTTCGCGCTGAGCGAAGAGTACGAGCCCAGCCGCACCGATTCCGGCCGCTTCCTCGCCGCCGGCGCCGAGCGCTCGTTCTGGCTCCGCACGCCCATGGGCGAGCTGGCGCGAGCCAAAAATACCCTCGACAAGATCACTCGCTCCGGCGGCAACGTCATCATCGAGTCCAACAGCGTCGTGGAATTCGTCCAACCGGATCTCTTTTTGATGGTTCTCGATTTTTCCTGCGGCGATTTCAAGCCTTCCAGCCTGCGCTTTATGGACCGCGCCGACGCGTTCGTCGTGATCGATCGCGGCATCGCCGTCCCCATGTGGGAAGAGGTGGCCCGGGGTCTGTGGGACCACAAGCCTCAGTTTCTGGTCAAGCCGCCTCTCTATGTGACTGCTGCGGTTTCCGAGTTCGTCCGATCCCGGCTTTCCCCCCGCGCTTCGCGTTGACCCGCCGTTCGCGGCAGATGCGCTGCTGCTTCGCTGAGGATTGCCGCCGCCGCTTCGATCTGTTCGTGCATCACTTGAAGCTGCCGCTGGACTGGCGCGGGCGCGTCATCCAGAAGCCTTTCCAGGCAAAGCGCCGAGTATTCGAGCGTACCCAGCGGCTGGCGCAAGTCGTGTACGAGCGCAGCCAAAACCTCTTCGCTTTCCATTACAACAGCGCGATCCATTCGTCGAACTCCGCTTGGGGGAAACTCAGTATAACCTAAGCCGGGCTCGGTGCAATCATTTTTTCATTCCCGGTCACGATTTCCGGGGCCGCGCACACAATTTGATTCCGCCCGTTGCGCTTGGCCGCATAGAGCGCCAGGTCGGCTTGCCGAATGAGCGCGTCTGTATCCCAATGCATCCCAGGCGGTAAACAGGTTAACCCAACGCTGCAGGTTACTTTCAGCGGTTGGTTTCCCGCGGTGAACCCCGCCCCGGCAACCGCCAGCCTCATCCGTTCCGCTTGCGTCAACCCTCCGGCGCCATCGCAGCCCGGCAACACAACCAGGAACTCTTCGCCGCCGTAACGGCCGAGCCAGTCGTAACTCCGGATTGATGATTTCATCCGCTCCGCCGTCTCGCGCAGTACGGCATCTCCAACCAGGTGTCCGTAGTGATCGTTCACTTCTTTGAAGTGATCCAGGTCTGCCATCAATACCGAAAGATGCCGCTTTTCGCGGAACGAGCGGTCCACTTCGATCTGTAGCAATCCCAGAATCGCGTGCCGGTTTAGCAGGCCGGTCAGCGAATCGTGCGTGGCCTCCTGCCGTAGCGCTTCGCGCGCCATTACGAGTTGCTGCTGCAGTTCCAAAATCCGCTGCCCCGCCCGCAGCCGCGCTCGTAGCTCCGCGGCATTGAAGGGCTTGGTGAGATAGTCGTCGGCTCCCGCGTCGATGCCCTCGACCCGATCCTCCGAGTCCGTCCGCGCCGTCAGCAGCAGGATGTACGTGTACGGCTCCCGCCGCGCCGCCCGCACCCGCCGGCATACTTCCGGTCCATCCGCGCCCGGCATCATCCAATCCAGAATTGCCAGCTGCGGCGCATCTTTCCCCTCCAGAATCTCCAGCGCCTCAGTCCCATCTTTGGCAATTACGACCTCATACCCCCATTTGCTCAGAATCGAGCGCAGCATAGTCTGGAACACTGGGCTATCTTCGGCCGCAAGAATCTTCACACCGGTCTCCCTTCCCCCTATCGGCACATATCCTTGCCCGCAATACCCCGCCCCGGTACTACGCCCCGCTTCGTCGTAGAATGGGAAATTCGCATACGGAGGAGCTTTTGGCATCCATTCCCACCTTCGACACCTTAGTTTCGCCAGTCGCGCCCCTCAGAGCCCCCTACGAACGAGAGCGCTTGGAAGACATCGGCTACATGACCTGCATGACCCTGGTCTTGCTGGGGAACTATGCCCAAACCGGCCACTTCGGCGGCCCCCTCGCCTACACTCCCTATAACGTGGCGGCCCATCTGGTGGGCCCCGACCTGGGCGGCCTCCGCTACGACTACCGCCGTCCCAAGCATCCCTACGGCGACAAGTTCATGCTCGCGGCCGGGCACTGCATCCCCACTTGTTATGCGCTTTGGATGATTCTGGGCCAAGCCTTGGCCCGTAAATTCGAAGCGACCGGCGACCGCCGTTACTATGCCGACCCCCACGTCGCCATGCTTCCCGTCGATGCCCTCGGCTTCCGTCGCGGCGCCGGCGCTCTGAGAACACTGCTGCAGGATCACAAACTGGCCGACCATCCCCTGTTTGCGCAAGCCAAGGCGCGCGGTATTCGGGCGCTCTCCGGCCACGCCGAGAGCATCGATTGCACCAACGATGTCAATGGAGGTCCATCCGGTATCGGCATCGCCACCGCCGCCGGCAAAGCGGCCTTCTGGGATATCGTCGGTGCTCCTAGCCTGAGTTCCCCCAAGGTCATTGCCTTCGAAGGCGAATTCGCCCTTACCGAAGGCCACGCCCAGGAGCTGAAAACCCAAGCTCTGGCCCTCTCGGTGGGCAAGCGTCTTCGCGTCCTGGTTTCCTCCAACAACGCCGGGATTGACGATCGCCTTCTCGGTGGTGTCATTCCCGCCCGGTTCGACCGCTATCGTCTGGTCGACCAGTGGACTTCCTACGGTTGGAACGTCTTCACCCTCGAGAACGGCAACGACTACACAGAAATCATCGCTGCCCTGAAGGCAATGGAGGACTGGGACCCCGCCGACCGCCGCCCCATGGTGGTCATCGGCCAGACGGTTAAAGGCTACTGGCCCGGCGCCGTGGACGGCAAGCTCCCCGGCTATGGCGATCAAATGGTCAGCTATCCGAGCCATCCCTACGCGATGAAGATGAATTCGCCGTACTTCCTGGCGCTGGCTCAAACCTTCGAGCAGCGCTATGGTGTGGAGTTCGCCGGCATCCGCCAGGGCCCGGTCACCGACACGCGCGAGCGGCTGATCCAGTTCAAAACCAACATCGACGTCGTCATGTCCGTCTTAGACCGCAACGGTCTTGGCGACTGGCTCGCCGACCGCCTCGTCACCCTCGGCGATTCCGTTCCCGATCAACTCCCGCTGCACGTCGACGTCAAACACGATCCGTTCCTTGACGAGCGGCTGCGGGTAGCCAACCTGCCCGTCGAGCCGCAAAAGGTGAAGGTGAAGAATCGCGCTTCCGGAGCTGAAAAGGAAGTCGGCATCGCGCTCTTCAAGAAGCCGGGAGAGATTGCCGGCACGCGCCGCGGCATCTCCGAAATCATCAAGTGGATGAACTACGTCACCGACAACCGCTTTTTCACGATCGCCGCGGATCTGTCGGAATCCATCAACCTGGAGCACGGCAACCTCTGGGGCCATTACGACCCGGAAGACAACCCGCTCGGCACGCGCCTCAAAGCTGCCATCGAAGAGGCCGGCAATGTTTCCACCGCCATCGGCCTGGTGGGCCAAAGCGCTTCGCTCGATCCCGCGAAGTTCGCCGGCGTCTGGGCCATCAGCGGCACCTATGGCGCATTCACTCCGCTGATGTACACTCCCGCCCGCGTGTGGAGCCAGCAGAACCAGGACAGCCGTTTTCGCATGGGAGTGCTCCACATCCTGGCCGGCCACTCCGGCCCGGAAACCGCAGCCGATGCCCGTACTCACTTCGGCATTTTCGCGCCGCAGGTCTGGAAGCTGTTCCCCCGCGGCCAGGCCATCAATCTCAATTTCTGGGATTACAACGATGTCGCCCCCGGCTACTTTGCCGCCGCCGAAATCGCCGCGCGCGAGCCGCGAGTCGGCCTCATTACCATCGAGGTCGCGCGTCCCGATTTCCCGGTCGCCGATCGCTCCCGCTTCGCGGATACAGATCTCCGCGCGGCTGCCAAAGGTTTTTATGTGATTCGTGACTTCGCGCCCGGCAAGCCGAAGCACGGCTACGTGATCACGCAGGGCTCCAGCTCCACCGTCAATCTGGTGCAGTCGCTGCCCAGGCTCGAAGCTGCGGGCATCAACGTGAAAGTGATCGCCGCCATCAGCGAAGAGCTGTTCGATCACCAGCCCGAGGGCTACCGCAATTCCGTGCTGCCGCCGGCCGCGCTATATGACGCCATGGTGATCTCTACCGGGACCCGCCGCGTGATGCCTGTAAGCAATCTCGGCCCCCTGACCGATGAGTATTCTCTCACTTCCGACTGGGACAACCAATGGCTGACCGGAGGCCTCGAGCCGGACGTGATCGCCGAAGCGCATCTGGACGCGGCTTCGATCATCGCGGGCGTTCAACGCTTCGCACAGGACCGCGACCAGCGCCTCGCCCGCCAACGCGGCCTGCTTCAGTGACGCCGGCCGGCCCGGCGACCAGGCGCATGACGGCGTGGCCAACCGTCAACATCAACGCGTACGCGGTTGCCACCGCGAGAACCGGAGTCGCGCCGCTCGAAAAAACGCTCCAGGCGGGAAACATCGCGGCGAATGTATACTCGCGCGCCGGTCCGGCGATCGCGGCCGCAGCCCCGCACAGGGCCAGTCCGCGAGCCGCAAAATTTCGAGCCACTCTCCAGGTTATTAAGAGGACGGGAGCCCAAGAGACCGCGAAACTCAACCAGAACCGCGAACGAAAATGCGGCAGGCTGCTGTTGGAGACGCGCCACCAGCCCTGTGCTTCTCCCACCAGCAAGGCGCACAATGCCACAAAACCGGCAACCGCGCCGCCCCCTGCCGCGCCAACCATCCGCCGCCCGCGAGCTCGAGTGATGTAGGCAAGCACAATGAAGGCGCCTAGATAAAAGACTGTCGTTACGATCTGACCATCAGACACAGGCTGGCTCGAACCCTGAAATGAGGACGACCATTTACTCTCTCACGAAAGAGAGGCCGGCGCATGCCGGGTTTGGCCCGCTCAGGCCGACAGCGTGAAATAGAACTCAGAGCCTCGGCCCGGCTCCGATTCCACCCAGATCCTGCCGTTATAGTGCTCGACGATCCGGAAACAGATGGCTAGTCCGACGCCGTTGCCGGCGTATTCGCGGTTGGTGTGCAGGCGCTTGAACAGGCCGAAGATCTGGTCGCGATATTCCGCCTCGATGCCGATCCCGTTATCGCGCACCGAAATCAGCCAGCTGCCGTGCTGCTCCCGCGCGGCGATGCAAACTTCACGCGGTTGGCGCGGCGCAGATCCTCGCGCGCTTTTACCTGCGCCGAAATATCCCGGAAGTAGCACACCACACCAAAACCGCCGTCCGGAAGAGGGCTGCGGTCAATCCACCACTCGTGCGGTGCCTGCTCAGCGTATCGGCGGCAATCGAGCCGGTTCGCCAGCAGGATCCGCACCATCGTGCGCAGCGCCGGCGACCAGTTGGCGCGCTTCCCGATCGGCGTGCCGGACCAGTCAAAGGCACGGATGAGTGCGCCCAGTTCGCCGCCGCCCGAAAACTCAGCCCCGCCCCCCGCCGAACTGCGCCGGGAATGCGGTCGGTGCGCCCATTACGCGCGATCTCCGCTTTGCGGCGGAATGCCAGGCAATCACCCGCGCCCGGACACGTCGGTAATAGAATTCACCGCTTCGAAGCCCATCCGCCGACAAATGCCGGTGTAGAATGGTTTTTCCATTGACCGCGACAAATTTATGCGAGGGACAAGGCTATGAGCAAAGAATTGAACCGCCGTGCATTCTTCCGCGGCGCGACCTTTGGTGGCGCGACGATCGCCGGTGCAGTTCAAAATGCATTTGCCGCGACCGGCCCGGTGGCCGCCACCACCGCCGGTAAAATTCGCGGTCTCACGATCAACAAAGTACTGGCTTTCAAAGGGATTTCTTACGGCGCTTCCACTGCCGGGGAGCGGCGTTTTATGCCGCCGGCGAAGCCGGAGCCTTGGACCGGAGTCAAGGAAGCCGTCCAATGGGGACCCGAAGCGCCGCAAGGCCCACACACCGAGATTCCCGAAGTCGCTGCTACCATCCCCAAGCAGGGCATCAGTGAAGATTGCCTGCACCTCAACGTCTGGACCAATGGCTTGAAAGGCAAGCGGCCGGTCATGGTCTGGTTTCACGGCGGTGGTTTCGCCAGCGGCTCCGGCAGCTACAGCATGTATGACGGCGCCAACATGGCGCGCAAGCACGACGTGGTGACCGTCACCGTCAATCACCGCCTCAATTCTTTCGGATTTCTCTACCTGCCCGAAATCGGCGGCGCGAAATTCGCACTGGCCGGCAATGCCGGCGCGCTCGATATGGTCGCCGCGCTCGAATGGGTCCGCGACAACATCTCCAATTTCGGCGGCGATCCGAACAACGTCACCATTTTCGGCCAGTCGGGCGGAGGCGGGAAAGTGAGCACCTTGATGGCGATGCCGGGCGCCAAAGGCCTCTTCCACCGCGCCATCGTGGAGAGCGGCGCGAATTTGCGCGGCATCGCCCCGGCCGATGCCACCAAGTCGGCCCGCGCGCTGATGGAAAAGTTGGGCGCCAAGACCGCCGACGATCTGCAAAAGGTCCCGATGGAGCAATTGGTTTCCGCGACGCTCAGCACGCCCGGTCTGCGCCTCGCACCCGTGGTCGACGGCAAAACGCTGCCCGGCGGCCCATTCGATCCCACCGCTCCTGAGATTGCGGCCGATATTCCGTTATTGATCGGCAACACGGAGTTCGAAATCACGTTCTTCCCGCAAACCAAATTCGACCCGATCGACGACGCCGGATTGCACGCGGCCGTGAAACAATCAACCCGCGCCGGCGATGCGGATGTCGACCACCTCATCGCGGTTTACAAGGCGGGCCGGCCGCAAGCCAGCAACCTGGAGCTGTCGCAGATTATCGCGTCCGACGGTTTTAGTGCCGCCGTGCTGACCGAAGCCGAACGAAAATCGCAACAAAAGGCGCCAGTCTTCAAGTATTACTTCACCTGGCAATCGCCTGTGCGTGACGGCAAGTTGAAGTCTTTCCACACCCTCGAAATCCCGTTTGTGCTGGAAAACGTGGATGAAGCCAAATCCATGGCCGGGACCGGCGCCGAGCGCTATCCCTTACAGGCCGAGATGAGCGGCGCTTGGGCGGCGTTTGCGCGCACCGGCAATCCCAATCACAAAGGGTTGCCCACCTGGCCCCGCTTTACAGTCGAGGGCCGCGCCACCATGATTTTCGACAAAGAGTGTAAGGTGGCGAACGACCCGCATGGCGAAGAGCGCAAAGCTTGGGCTGCCCTGCGCCGCGCCTGACCGCTCCACTTGAGCGGCCGAAATTTCTTTTTTGTTAGGAATAAACCGGTTAGCCTGCTACTCGCCGCTCCACTGGAGCGGCGGGGAGGACCCGCTCGGCCATCGCATACTTCAGCGCCTCGATTCCCTGCCCCGTAGCGCTGGAAATTTCGAAGTACGCCAGTCCGCGCTCGGCCGCATGCTGGCGTAGTGCCTCCACCCGCGCCGGATCTTGCGCGACGTCCATCTTGGACGCGCCCACGATCATCGGTTTCTTGACCAGATCCTCACTGAAACTAGCCAGTTCCTCCATCACCGTATCGAAGTCCTGGACCGGGTCGCGTCCCGAAGCTTCCGAAACATCGACCAGGTGCACCAGCAGGCGCGTGCGCTCGATATGCCGCAGGAACTGGACGCCGAGCCCGTGCCCGAGATGCGCGCCCTCGATCAATCCGGGAATATCGGCCACCACGAAGCTGCGGTAATCGGGAAGCTCGACAACTCCGAGATTCGGTTCCAGAGTGGTGAACGGGTAATCGGCAATCTTCGGCCGCGCCGCCGAGATCCGAGAGATCAGCGTCGATTTGCCGGCATTCGGGAACCCTACCAGCCCCACATCCGCCAGTAGCTTCAACTCCAACCGCAGGCGCTTTTCCTCGCCGGGGCGCCCGGGCTCATGTTCGGTCGGCGCCTGGTGCGTCGAGGTCGCAAACCGCGCGTTCCCGCGGCCGCCGCGCCCGCCGCGCGCCACTGTAAACCGCTCGCCCGCGTGCGTGAAGTCGTAAAGGCGCTCCCCCGTGGACTCGTCGTAAACAATCGTCCCGACCGGCACGCCCACTTCAATCGAGTGGCCATCGGCGCCGGTCTTGTTGCTGCCTTCCCCGTGACGGCCGCGCTCGGCCTTGTGCTCGGGGTTGTAGCGAAACTGCAGCAGCGTGTTCTGATGCTCATTCGCCACCAGGACCACGTCGCCGCCGCGGCCGCCATCGCCGCCGCTCGGCCCCCCTTTGGGCACATATTTCTCGCGCCGGAACGCCAGACAGCCGTTGCCGCCGTCGCCGGCTTTCACGAGAATGCGAACTTCGTCAATGAACATGAGACGGGCAGGCTGGAAGCCTGCCCCACGGACAATCTACGCGACTTGCTCGGAGGGCTTTATGCTGACGAACTTGCCCATGCGGCCGCGGTCCTTGTACTCGACCACGCCGGTCACTTTCGCAAACAGGGTGTCGTCTTTACCCCAACCGACGTTGAGGCCGGGTTTGATCCTGGTGCCGCGCTGCCGCACGATCACCGATCCGCCCGGAACCAGCTGCCCGCCGAACACTTTCACGCCCAGCCGCTGCGAATTGGAATCGCGGCCGTTTTTGGAACTGCCTAATCCTTTTTTATGCGCCATACGTCACCCTATGCCGAGATGTCGCTCACTTTCACGTCGGTGAAAGACTGGCGATGCCCGATGGTCTTCTTGTATTGCTTCTTGCGCTTGAACTTGAACACCAGAATTTTGTCGCCGCGGCCGTTGCCGACGATGGTGCCCTTCACGGTAGCGCCGGAAAGCAGTTCGCCGCCATCGCCGAAGGCGGCCTTAATCGGCAGCTCGACTTCGGAGCCGACGTCGCCGGCCACTTTTTCCACGCGGATCACGTCGCCCGGAGCCACCCGGTATTGTTTTCCGCCCGTTTCGATAATCGCGTGCATCGTAAATGCCTCGTTTGGGAGCCCGAACACACGGAATGTGCCGGAACCGCTGGAGTAAACTTTAAGTTTACTACAAACCTCAACGAAGCGGAAACCAGGAGGAAATCAGGTGGCGACCATGAAGGCAGTGCGGCTCCACGAGTATGGCGGACCGGAGGTTCTGAAATATGAAGACGCGCCCCGGCCGGAGCCGGCGGCCGGCGAGATCCTGGTCAAGGTGCATGCGGCGGCGGTCAACCCCGTGGACTGGAAGGTGCGCGCCGGGCACCTAAAGGGATTCCTGAACTATCAGCTGCCGCTCATTCCAGGCTGGGACCTTTCTGGCGTGGTGCAAGCCGCTGGTCCGGGCGTGACCGCGTGGAAGAACGGCGATGAAGTCTATAGCCGCCCGGACATATCCCGCAACGGAGCTTACGCCGAATACATCGCGGTGAAGGCCACCGAAGTGGCGCGCAAACCGAAGTCGCTCGACCACACGCAGGCCGCCGCGATTCCGTTGGCCGCCCTCACGGCCTGGCAGGCCCTGTTCGATGCCGGCGGGTTGCAGGCCGGCCAGCGGGTGCTGATCCATGCGGCCGCCGGCGGCGTCGGCACGTTCGCCGTCCAACTCGCGCGGTGGAAGGGTGCCCACGTCCTCGGCACGGCTTCGGAGCGGAATCACGCATTCCTCAGACAACTCGGCGCCGACGAGACGATTGATTACAGTAAGGTGCGGTTCGAGGACGTAGTTCACGATGTAGACTTGGTGCTGGACGCTATGGCAGGCGAAACACGCGACCGGTCGTGGAAAGTAATCAGGAAGGGCGGCATCCTGGTGACGATCCTGGGGCAGCCCTCGGCGGAAGATGCCGCCAAACATGGCGTTCGGGCGGCCGGCGTTTTCGTGCAGCCAAACCAGGCTGAGTTGGACCAGATCAGCGGGCTGGTGGATTCGGGCAAGCTGAAGCCGATCATTGAAGCGGTGCTGCCCCTGCAGGACGCGTG
>Ga0070734_10002016_pt1 | contig 26637 bp, 21 predicted proteins | sample Coa_R1_8_FD_66444 | JGI IMG/M metagenome (GOLD analysis project Ga0070734, IMG submission 66444) | Surface soil microbial communities from Centralia Pennsylvania, which are recovering from an underground coalmine fire - Coalmine... | ecosystem: Environmental > Terrestrial > Soil > Unclassified ... | reverse complement strand
CAGATGATATTTTCCGCTGCCGCTGCAATCCAGAAATCCCGCTTCTTCCAGATTCACAAGAAACCGGTGGATGGTGCTTACAGGAAGCGCAGAAAGTCTTGCAACTTCACTCGCGGAGAGACCGTCGGGCGCTTGAGAAAACAAACTGAGCAGGCGCAAGCATCTCTGCACCGAGGTAATCGTATACGTTCGTTTGGCATTGGCTCTCATGACGCGACTCCCCGGCCTGACCCGATTCAGATTCGTCCGAACTTTTTGACGGCTTCCTGCAGCGATCGAAATTTTTCGATGAACGGATACATCGAATGTTCTTTGAAATCCATCTGTTGCGCGAGCGCGAGAATCTCTTCGGCTCGCGCGCGTGGCACAACCACGACGCCGTCCGCGTCCGCCGCGACAATGTCACCGGGATGCACTTCCACGCCATCGCATTGCATAGCGATATTCGCTCCGCCAAATTTGTAGTGGCCCACGGAGGTGGACGGCACCGGCCCCAGCGCGTACACGGGAAACCCGATGCGCTTTAACTGCGCAACGTCGCGCACTCCACCATCTACGACTGCACCGACATAGCCTCGCGAATACATCGTCGTCCCCATCAAACCGCCCATGCCGGCGATGTCCGCGCCTCCCTCGACCGTCATGACGTAGACCGAATCTTTCGGGCCCGCATCAATTGCGGCTATCATCCCCGCAAGTGCGTTTGGATCTTTGTTTCCTTCATCTTTCTTCAAAAGGACTGTGACCGCGAACCCTGCGAATTTCGCCGGGAAGATTGCCCGCATGCGATGAGACATGTAGATCTTCGAACCAAGTATCTGCTCCGCGGCATCGGAAACGGATGCCACTTCCACGTGGCGAAAGCCGATCAGCAACTCCTCCGGCGTCAACTGTGCGGGCACCGGCTTTTCCTGAGTGGCGCCCGACACGTTTCCGTGAACCAACAGCCCGGCCACCAGAAGGGTGGTCATGAGTGCGACCGTGATGCCTACAAGGCGATGCGGCCTTCGAGGACGTCGATTCATCGCGCTCCTCCAGCAAACTATGACTGGCGCACTGTATCACTAAGGTTAAATCGATTAAAAGAGGAAATTATCACGACCCTTGGACCTATATTCCTGAAAGAAAAACTGCGAATCCGGCAAGAGGACTGTTGATCGCTCAGCCCGTCGAGGGATCGATCATTTCTTTCGCGCGATGGGAAAGCGATTGACACACCTTGGGGCATCTGGTGTATAGACGATGTGCAGCATTTAAGGTAACGCGGCGACTGTACCTTTCACTTTCACTATGCGGAAGTAACAGCGTGAACTCTACAGAAAGCGGCCCATCATTCCTCGCTCAAGCCAATTAAAACGTTTGTTTATTTTGCTGTTTGTGGCGCTGGTTGCCGAGGCGGGTCATGTCGTTAGCCAGGAGAAGCCGTCTTCCCTCGCAAAAGCCGGCGCGGAAGAACTCGCAGCGGGCAAACAGGCATACGCCGCGAGTTGTTCCGGGTGCCACGGCCTCGATGGCAAAGGCGGGGAGCGTGCGCCGGACATCGCCACTCGTCCGAAAGTTCGCCAACTTTCCGATAAGGCGATTCTGAAGATTCTCCAGAACGGCGTTCCCAACACTTCGATGCCTTCGTTCCAGTTTCTCGGAGTCGAAAAGCAGCGCGCGGTAGGCGCGTATCTTCGCACGCTGCAAGGTGTCGCGACAGCGGCGGCAATTGCCGGCGATGCGCAGCGCGGGAAAACGCTCTTTTTCGGAAGCGCCAACTGTTCCAGCTGCCACATGTCGCAGGGACAAGGCGGATTCTTCGGCTCGGATCTCACGAGGTACGCTCGCGGGCGCTCCGCCGATGTGATTCGCGCGGCAATCCTTTCGCCGAATCTCGGGCTAGACCCCCGGCGGCGCACTGTTGTCGCAACACTTGCAAACGGGCAGACGCTCCGCGGCATCGCCCGCAACGAGGATAATTTCTCGCTACAGCTTCTCGCTGCCGACGGCGCGCTTCATCTGCTCTATAAATCCGCGCTCGCAAAGCTGACATACCTGGAGGAGTCGCCGATGCCGGCCGACTACGGAACTAAACTCACTTCGTCGCAGCTCGACGATCTCGTGAAATTCCTGGCGACAACCGCTGAGGCGCAGTCCTATCAGCATGGGGAAGACGAACAGGAAGACGATTGAGTTCATGGCAAGTTGAGCACAACTTTTTCCGCGGGAGAACAAAAATGAATCGTGGCGCGCTTCGCTCGTCGGCCGGAATCCTATGCCTGGCCTTATGGGTTTTAGCGATTACCGCCGTGGCCGGCCAGACTGCGCAGCGTCAATTCAAATTGAGCGCTGCCGATCCCAAGTTTTGGCAATTGATCGGCCAAGACGCGCGACTTTCGAAAGTGGCAGGCGATTTTGGATTCACGGAAGGTCCGGTGTGGGACGACCGCGGTTTTCTCTACGTCAGCGACGAAGAGCAAAATAAAATTTATAAGGTTTTCGAAGACGGGCGGAAACAGGAACTGATTTCTCTGGGCGATCCGGACGGCAACACGTATGACCGTAAACACCGTTTGATCGACTGTGCGAGCGTCCTGCGGGCAATCATCGCGGTCACTCCCGATGGCAAATACACGATTCTGGCCGACAAATTCGAAGGCAAGAAGTTCAACAGCCCAAACGATGTGATCGCCGGTCCCGACGGTGCGCTGTATTTCACCGATCCGACACTCGATCTAGTTAAGGGTGAGACGCAGGAAATTCCGTTTCAAGGCGTGTATCGGCTTGGCGAAAATGGGAACGTTCGACTCTTGACCAAGGAACTCACGCAGCCCAACGGCCTCGCGTTTTCGCCGGATGGCAAACGCTTTTATGTGGACGACAGCGCGCAACGGAACATTCGAGTGTACGACGTCGCGCCAGACGGTTCCCTTTCGAACGGGCGCATATTTGGCGACGAACCTGGCACCGGGCACGATGGCGTTCCGGATGGGATGAGAGTCGACGTCAAAGGGAATCTGTATGTCACAGGCCCGAAAGGCATTTGGGTTTGGGACGCTGATGGGCGTCATCTTGGAACAATCGAACTGCCCGAACAGCCGGCGAACTTAAATTGGGGCGGTCCGGATTATCAAACGCTGTACATCACGGCTACGACTTCGGTCTACAAGATGCGGACCAAAGTGCGCGGCTACGTTCCGTACGTGGATGCCGTGCAGCCGGCCAAAAACGCCACCTCGAAAAATAATTAATTCCCGGTATCGCTGCGCACGGCGACCAAGGACATCTGCTCGAGGTCAGGATATTGCTCGTCGTCGTTTGGTTTGCGGCTGCCCGGCGCAATCTGTTGCACCGTCACACGCGCGGGCGGAACGCCGGGAAGATATTTCCGGTAGACTTTGTCAAATTGCGATACATCGGACAAATCGTCGAGATACACGGTCGTGAATACGATCTGGTCAAATTTCATTCCGGCTTCTTCGAGATTGTCCAACTGATTCCGCATCGTCTGATGGGTTTGTTGCGAGGTCGTCGCCGCATAGACGCCGGAAACCGGCCCGGGTATGAATCCGCTCTTCGCCGAACAATATAAAGTTTTTCCGGCAAAGACGCAGGGACTCGCAGTTGGACTCGGCGGCATATTCTTGGGGCGGATCGAGTGGCGCTGGCTCAGGTCGCGAACCGCAACGCCGGTGTAGGCGATGTGCGCACCATCGGGCAAGCTGGAAACCTGAATCGTGGCGCGGCCGGGCGTATTGCCAAATTCAAACCGCTTCGCGTACTCCTTGTTCATGATGCCCGTGGGAATTTCGTGGGTTAGATATGGATTCACGAAAACCATGTGGGCGAGCGTGAGACCAGCGCGCTCGACGACGGCACGCAAACCGTCCAACGCGAAATTCACCTGCGCACCAGGATCCTCGGGTAATTTTCCCGTGGCAGGATCCATTCCCAACATCGTGGAGACAAATAGACGATCATGGGTCAGCACGGCTGAAGAATATCCACGTTGCGCATTTTCCCCGGGTAGATTGACCGATTCCCTGCCCGTCAAATCCGCGACTGCCACAGCGGTAATTTCTATCGGTGACTCAGGCACTCGCGCTACACCCAAGACTGCCCTGGCCGGCGCCGCTTTCGGAAAATAGTCAGCAAACACTTTGTTCAACTGCGGGTAACTCGAAATATCCTCGAGATAAACCTGCAGGTAAACAACGTGGTCCATCGTCAATCCCGCTTCTGAAACCACAGCCTTCACGTTGTCGAGACACTGCCGCACCTTTGCGGGAACATTTTCCGGCATGGTGCCGTCAGGACGCTTGGCGCTTTGGCCGGACACATACAAATAGCCGTCTGCCAGAATTCCCGGTGAATTGATTCCAAGCAGCGACGCACTCGTGGAGGCCGCTTTGGGAGAAATCGGATGAATTTGCGCGGTGGTGGCTGTCGCGCACAGGAGTAGCGTTGCGGATGCGATCAGCTTCATGCGGCTTTTCCTTTGCGGGCTGCGCTTAGAAGTTCGCGCAATCTTTGGCCGACGATCATTTCCTCACCGGGTTGAATGGTCATGGAAACGAGTTCGATGTGATTGACGCGCTGGCGTTCTTTTCGCGTGGGCTTCGCTTTCTGAATTCCTTCGCGGACGGCTGGGACAAGGCTGGGATTGTCCGCGCCGAGAACTTCGATGACGGGATCGCTGGCGCGCAGCTGATTGACGCAATCTTGAATCGTGTAGCCCCAGCCGTCCTGATCCCAGGAAACTTTCAACGTGGGATAGCGGTTGCCGTCGTCGGGAATGTAGACGCTGGTGGTTACGCCGGGAACAGTTTCGACGAGTTTTGCGATGCGATCGACGCGCGCGTTCCACTCGTCGTAAAGTTTTTTCGGATCGATTTTGAGCCAAGTTTCGACGGCGGTGAGCGCGCCGATGATTTCTTCCTTTCCGACTTTCATCGGGCGGCAAACGGCGCCTTCCCAGGGCGCAGAATTGCGCATCGCCGCCTCGATTAAATCTTTTCTACCCAAGAGCACGCCGCTGCATTGCGGACCTTGCAAGCCTTTGCCGCCGGAAAAAGTGTAGAGGTCAATTTTCATTTGGGCGTAGAGCTTGAGATTGTCGGCCGGCGGAATACCGGCCGCATCGTCGAGCAGCAGGGGAATGTTGTGAGACTTGGCGATGACGAGTTGCTTTGCGAGTTTTTCACCGAGGTCGGTGGTGTAAATCATGACGGTGCTGTCGTTGATCGCGTTTGCAATCTCTTCGGGCGTTTCAACGAGGACCAACTTGGCGCCGGTCAATCGAATGGCGCTGTCAAACGCGCTGCGTCCTCCTGCCATGATCACTTCGTGCTTCATGCCGGTGGTGTCCGGCAATTGCCAGATTTTTGCGGCATCGGTGCCCGCCATACATGCGGCCGTGGCTGCGGCCATCGATCCCGCCGCACCGGTTGTGATCATTCCGGATTCGGCGCCGGTTAGTTCGGCCAGTTTGCGGCCCGCCGCGTGTTGGAGCTCGACCATATTTACGAAATAGTGCGAAGCCTCGGTTTGCGCGGCGCGAACTTCCGGAAATTGCAGCGATCCGCTGAGGTAGGTCCAGGTTCCGCGGCAATTGATGACGGTCTTCATGCCCAATCTGGTGTAGACGTTTTCCTGCGAAGCCAGGCCGATTGCCGCGGCAGACTTCGCGTAAAAACCCTGCGCGGCAATCTGCGCGAGAAGCGGCGAGGCCGCCAGATATTTCATGAAACTTCGGCGGTTCGATTCCTGCGAACCAGACATATGTTTCTCCTTTTTTTTAAAACTATTTCTTAAAGATCAGCGTGCCGAAATGTTCCGGCACATGATTCGGATCGCGATTGACAACACAGGTTGGCTGCCAGCACATGAAATGGCGCTGCGGATCTTCGCCGAGTCCATCGATCCGATACAAATTAACGCGCCATTTTGTTCCGGCGGTGACCGTTTGCTGGCTGACGGATTTCAGCGGAACTCGCGCAGCGGCGTACCAGACGTGTGCTTTTTCGTCGATGCGGCCGAGGCGCTGCCAACCGGAATTCCAATCGGCGGTGGACTTGTCGGTCCCCAAGTCAATATCGAGGTCCACCCAATCGCCGGTGGGAGCAATCTCAAATTCTTTGTACCGTTTGATATTCGTCCAATCGTCGCCGAGGAAAAATTCAACGACGTCGCGGTCCCAAAGTTTCAAGCGGTCCTTGCTGTTATCAGCTGGCAACCAAAGATTCAGCTCGGTATACGGCGAGACGAACAAAAGATAGAGATCGGTGTCGGTCCAAAAGGCGCGGACCTCGGTCTTGAGTTTGGGATAGTCAAATTGGCGGGAACAGTCTTTTTCAATCCACGTGGAAGCTGCGTGAGCCCAGGTCTTCGACTTCGGATCGGTATTGATCTCCGGCGGGTTCGAAACATAGGGAACGGAAAACTCGGCCATGGGCGGCGTCGCTTCGCACATTTTCGCAGTGGAGTAGTCTTGCGCGGAATGCACCGCGCGGCGGGATTTAGCGACGCTTAGTCCGGTTGACACGGCGGCGATGGCAACGACCACGATTCCCAGAAATATCAGAAGAGATCTAGAAGGGCGCATGTTCAAGGGCGGGGCGCATTTTTCAGTTCGGGTGAGATTGCAAAAGCTTTTTCGAACTGTGCGCGCGATTCCGCCTCCTTTCCTTGTTGGTGAAGAGCAAGAGCGAGATTGTAGTGTGCTTCGGCGTAACGCGGCTTGAGGCGGATCGCTTCAGCAAATTCCGTTTGCGCTTTTGGAAATTCGGAAGCCTGCAAAAAAACGAGACCGAGATTGTTGTGGGCTTCGGCGAAAGTGGGTTCGCGGCGGATTAATTCACGGAAGACGTTTGCGGCTCCGGCAAAATCATTTTTTTGGCTTAATACGAGACCCAATTGAATCCGGGCATCGTTGTACTTTGGATTCAGACTGATTGCCTGCGCCAATTCACGCGCGCTTTCGTCAAGCTGGCCAGACTGCGCGAGCGCGAGGCCGAGGTTGTAGTGGCCTTCCGCAAAATCGGGATCGGACAAAATTGCCTGCCGGAATTCCTGCAAGCCGCGCTCGTGATCTTGTTGCTGCCAAAAAAGCAGCCCGAGGCTCGAGTGGGCCTGTGCATAATCCGCCTGCAACTCGATCGCTTTTTCAAACGCGGCACGCGCACCGGCGTTGTCCCCTTTGCGTTCGAGCGCGACGCCTTCGTAATAGTGCCCTGTTGGCAGCGTCGGACTTTCGGCGATGGATTTTTGAAAACGTGCGAGCGCGTCGTCCAATTTCTGCTGCTTCAGGGCCTCCACTCCGTCCAGGATCAGTTTTTTCGAGACGGCAAGATGCGCGCGAAATTCGTGCAGCGCGTTTAATTCTTCCAGTTCCTTTTTTCCTGCTTCCGATTTCCCCTGCGACCGCAACAGAATTCCGAGATTGTAGTGCGCGTCTTCAAAATCGGGTTTCAGCGCAATCGCTTTCTGAAACGCTTCGATGGCTCCCGAGGAATCTCCGCTGGCCTTAAGTTCTTTTCCAAGGTTGTAGTGCGCTTCGGCGTCGTTCGGATCGAGCTCAGCCGCTTTCCGGAACTCAGCCAGCGCGCCGGGGTGATCGCCCTGGCGGCGCAAAGTAACGCCTAGCATCATGTGTGCCGGCGCATACGCGGAATTGAGACGAAGTGCGGTCCGAAACTGAGTTGCCGCTTCGGTCAGCTCGCCAAGTTGCCCGTCGGTGAGCCCGAGCTCGAAGTGCAGTTCTGGGGAAGGTTTTGTTGCGAGAGCTCGTTTTAGTTCGTTTCGCGCTTCAAACCAATTGTTTTCCTGCGAATAAATTCTCGCCAGCAACCGACGAGCGCTCAAATTTGCCGGATCGAGTGTGACGGCAGACTTTAATTCTTTTTTTGCGCCTTCCGGATTTCGCAAGTCGAAAAGGGCAGCTCCCAGACCATAGTGCGCTTCCGCCCACTTCGGCTTCAATTTCAAGGTCGATTCAAATTCTTCAACCGCCTGCGGAGCGTCGCCCTTGTATTTCAAAGCAAGCGCCAAATTGTAGTGAGTGCCGGCGTCGTTGGGTTCGAGCTCGAGCGCTTTGTTGTAATTCACGATTGCCTGATCCCAGGATTTGCTGCGCGAAAATTCTAGCGCGCGCTGTCGATAATCATCAGCTGACTGCGCAAACGAAACCGAGCAGGCAAACAGGCCGAGCGCGAAAAATCGGAAAAAGGATCTCATGCAAGCGAAAGCATAACAGGCAGGGAGTGCGAACGCGCACGCCCTGCCCTGTGCGGAAAATTACCAGTAGAACTTGGCGCTCAGTTGTCCGATGCGTGGATCGCGGGCACTGCCAACGACTCCGAAGCTTCCTCCGCTAATGTCCCCGCTCGGATTGTTGAATTGCGCATGGTTGAAGATGTTGAAGAATTCCGCCCGAATCTCGAAGGCGACCGACTCTCTGATGACGGTCCTCTTGGTAAGCCCGAAATCAGTATTGTTGAAACCCGGGCCGTGGAAGAACCGGCGGTTGGCAGTCCCGAAAGTGCCGCAGTCCGGGCTGGGAAGCCCGGCCGCGCTGAACGTGCAATTGGTCGGAGCAAAGGCGCTTGGCAGGAAATAGCATCCCGTGCCAGAGCCAGGAATCGTGGGATCAAATGTAGGACAAGCAGTATTCACTTTGCGTGGATCCACGGTCACCACCGGGCCGACGCGATTCGGCAGATCCGTGGAACTACCGGAAAGCGACGAATCTCCGCTGCTCTGGGTCAGCTGGATGGGAAGCCCCGTGGCCAAACGGGTGATTCCCTGCACCTGCCAGCCTTGCGTCAAGCGTTTCGGCGCGCCTTTGAAGGCCCGATCGAACGGAATTGCCCAAACGTAGCTGGCCACGAAATTGTGAGTTACGTCGGTGGACGATAATCCACGACTGAGGCGCTGATTCGAAAAATTGACCAAGTCTCCAAAGGACGAGGAGTCGTCCAGCGCTTTGGAGAGCGTATAAGCCGCCAGGAAGGTCATGTTGCCGGCCTTGCGCTCCACGGAAATCTGGCCAGAGTGATAGATGGAATTGGCGATGGTTCGTGTGTAGGTGTTCCCAAAAGCATAGCATTCAGATCCGGCGCCGGGACAATAATTCGGATTCAGCAGCATATTCCTTGTGCCGTACACGCACCCGGGATTTGCTGTCGCAGATAGACAAGACGTAGTGGTACCTGGAAGTTGGAAGATATCGTCCTCATTGCCAGGTCCGCAGCCGACGGAACCCGAGGCGGTGTCGAAAGCTCCCACCGCGCTGAGTTGCATGCAGAGTGCCGCGTTGCCGGGGTTCGCTTCTTCGGACGTGATAAGGCTGTGGCCCGCCGTGCCCACGTACGCCAGCGTAAGCACCGTGAACTTATCCAGCTGCCGTTGAATGGAGAAATTGAAGTGCTCAGCATAAGGGAGTTTATTGTGAGGATCGTAGCCTGGCGAAAAGGATATCGGCTCGTATTTCGAGAAATCCAAGGTCTTGTTGGCGGGACTGCCCGGAACGGGCACGGTGAAGGGGAAACGCTGTCCTTGCGGAGTCCCGTCCTGACGATTTCGGAAGGGTTCGTCAAACATGACAGGGGCTGGACTGGACCAGTATAGGCCGAACGGCGCGTCCGCCACCTCGAAAAACAGGTTCAGGTCTTCGATGGACGTGTAGTAGATCCCGTAAGCTGCCCGAATGCTGGTCTTGCCAGGACCTCCAAAAATTTTGCCCAACATCCCATCGCTAAAGCCCGGCGAATAGGCCAGGCCGACGCGCGGGCCAAAATTCTTGTATCTCGTTGGAGTAAGCGTCTTGGGGACGCCTGGGTCACCAGGATAGACGAAGCCTTTGGGAGACAACGGGAAGAGCACCGACTGCTCTCCTGGAATGATGGACTGGATCTTGCCCTGCGTGTCATACCACGGAGTGCTATATTCCCAGCGAAGGCCGAGATTCAGCGTGAGATTCGGCTTCACCTTCCAGGAGTCCTGGCCGTATACGCCGCCGTACTTTGTCCGAGAATCCAATATCTGCTTGGAAGCCTGGGTGTATCCATTCGGGCCACTACTGCCTTGCGGCGCGCCTAGCAGGAAGTCGGCGAAATCATTGCCAGTCAAGCTCCCGCTAAACACGAATCCCCCGAAAACGTTCGCGAAATTACGTTCGTTCACTTGCAGGTAGCGGTATTCGCCTCCGACCTTCAAAGTATGCCGGCCGAACACCTTCGAAAAGCTGTCAGTTGCCATGTACGTATTGTTGGGCTGGTAAGTGTTCAATGGCGGTACGCCAATATTGAAGTTCTTAAAAATGATCTGTGGCACATATTGCTTGTAGCTAGCGGGCGCGGCGGGAATAATGCCGAGGCCATTGGAATTGTTGAACCCAAGGTCGGAGAGATTCGCAAAACTGCCTTGCGGCGAGTCTTTGTGGACGGCGGTGCGGAAGAAGGTCACGCGTGCCTCGTTCACCGCCACAGATCCGATATTCTTGGTATTGCTCATGACGAACTCTTGCGCCCGTGTTGGCGTGAACGAAGGGAAGCCTGGCACGCTGGCAGATGGAAGCGCCAATGACGCGCTCGAGTCATCAAAATGGTAATACCATGACCAGTTGCCTGTCTTCTGACTGACTAAATCCACCCGCTGCGCGGCCTTATTGTCGGTTACCCTATCTTTTCCACTGTTATTAGAATAGTTGAGAGTGTCCGTGGTCTTATTGGTCGCTGCCGGGATAAATGGGAGGATTTTAGTCGAAGGCAATGACCAAGCAGACTGTGGGATCACTGCCAGCCCCGAGACCGGGTCGACCGGAAACACGCAATTTGCCGTCGAGTTACAACCTGCGAAGCTATACTGTTCCCCATTGTTGACGGTGTAGCCTAACCGTTGTGTTAGGACCTGCGCCCAGCCGCAGTCGGGACACACCCCGGGACGGCTTCCGTCGACGGTACCGGTCAAGAGTGTAGGATCAAACATCCCCTTGCGCTCGTTATCGTTTGGCAATGTGGTGGTGGTTTCGGCCCCACGCACCTGTCTCGTGCCCTGATAATCCGTGAACCAAAAAAGCTTACTCTTCCAGAACGGGCCGCCCACGGCGTAGCCGAACTGATTGCGCCGCAGTTCGGATTTGGCGCCGAAGAAGTAGTTGGTCGCATCCAGTTTGTCGTTGCGCCAGAACTCGAATACGTCACCGTGAAGACCGTTCGTGCCGGACTTGGTGATCGCGTTCACGACCGCGCCGCTGAATTTCCCATATTCGGCGTCAAAGCTGTTGGTGATCAGACGAAATTCTTCGATGGAATCAAGATTGGGGATCAAACCGGCGCCCAAATTGCGCCCTTCGCTCACATCGCCTCCATTGACCAGAAAAGCGTTCGCTGTTTCGCGCTGGCCATTGACGGAGATGTTGCCCGCGTTCAAGTCGCCCGATACCTGTCTATCGCCACCGATGGTCTGACCGCCCGTGGGCGCAACACCGGCCTGCAATCCCAGCAGATCGATGTAGCTGCGCCCGTTCAACGGCAGCGCGAGCATCTTTTTCGAATCGATCACGTCGCCCAACTGGGTATTTTCCGTTTGCACTTGCACTGCGTTCGCGGAAATCTCCACTTTTTCGTTGACGTTACCCACATCGAGCACGACGTCGAACCGCAATTGGTCGTTGACCTTGACCTCGATATTGCTTTCTTCAAAGGGCCGGAAACCGCCCGCGTTAATGGTCAGCTTGTAGATTCCGACGGGGAGAGCCAGGAACCGGAAGGAACCATCCGTGCCTGTCGTGGCTTCCTGCTTGAAATTCGTTTGTGCGTTGGACACAACAATTTTGGCGCCGGAAACTACTCCTTGCGAACGATCCGTCACAACGCCCAGGATCGATCCGGTTACGTCGGCATGAACGATCGTGGCGGTAAACGCCAGAACAAATGCAATCAGAATTACTTGCTTGAAGTAAGCAGTACGAAGTCCCATGAACACCCCCGGTAGTCGGGTACATTGTCATGGCGATTGGCGAGAGTCAAGAACGTGGCTCGCAACGTTTCCACTGGATGAAAATCGCAATTCGCGAGTTACGTGCTCGTGAATGAACGGACGAGCATCGAACTTGGGCCGCATCGCAGCAGCCGAACGCAAAAAAGTACTTAAAACACTGGATGAATCGCGAGGCGCTCGTTAGGCCCTGGCAACTAGTTGTTCGAGCGAATGTTTCGTTTCGCAGAGCGAAATCAGAAACAAATGGGAGCCATCGAAAAAATTCTTGCGCACCGAAGCCACCTTGCGAGGCGGTGTGGCGATTTGAGGGAACCAAAAACGAGTTCCCTCTCTTCGCATGGTACCGAGCCGTCGCGATTTCGGTCTCTGTTACGCCTGCAGATGCTGCAGCAAATCCGCGAGTGCGTGCAGCCGCTTCGCATCGATGGGGCTCTTCGCCGCCGCAGCATTCTTCTCGAGCGACGGTGCCATGCCCTTCAACTTCGCCACTTTTTTCTTGTTCATGTGCGAAGCCTCCGCGGTTTGAATCGCATTCTTCAAACTTGCGATTTGATTCGCGGGCAGCGCTTGGGACCGGGAAAGTTGATCGACATAAGCTTTTGCCACCGTCAGGTTTGCGGGCCAATCGATCTTCTGCTGGTTCTGCACATTCAGCTCAGTTACACGAACGCTTTTCGCAGCATCAATTTCGTTCTGTGTAAGGAATTTGCTCTCGGTCAATTCGAAGACGTCGAGTCCGCGCGCAATCTCCGAACCATAGATGTAGCCGTTGTACCAGTAGGCCGACCACTCGCCGCCGAGGACGAGCATCTTCGGATCAATTGGCCCGCGATCAAAGTATGCGATCTCGAACGGATGCTCCGGGTCGGTAAAGTCCATCACGGAAACGCCGCCCTGATACCACGCCTGGACTTCGATATCGCGCCCCGGCACCGGAACCAGCGAACCGTTGTGCGCTACGCAATTCTCCGAATCGCCCTGCGCGGCCGGCAGTTTGTAGTAATTCGCAAACGTCATTTTGCCATCCTTGACGTTGAAGATCGCGTCCGCGCCCCACTTGTTCGGATCGTTCGGCCGGCAACGCGCTCCCAGTCCGCCGCCCCATTCGTCGGTGAACACCACTTTGCTTCCGTCGTTTGAAAACGAAGCCGAATGCCAGTACGAATAATTTGGATCGTTCACCGCATCGACGCGCTTCGGATGAACGGGATCCTTGACGTCGAGCAAAATCCCATTGCCAGAACAGGCGCCGGCGGCCATTCCAATCGCGGAATAAACGGTTATGTCATGGCACTGGTCGGTATCAGACGGCTTCTCCGGTCCCTTTTTGCCGTGGGTGCCGCCATTCGTCAATCCATTGAGCGCGCCAGTTCGCGCGTCAATAAAGACTCGCGGACTGGACACCACTTTCGCGTTTTGCGGCGCGGCCACCGGCACCTGAATCACTTCGATTCGAAATAGCGCTGTGTCCGGATCTTTGTCGGGTTTTTCTCCAGAACATCCCGGCAATTCTTCCGCCTGCCGCACGAACGATGTCCCCGAAACATAGATATAAACGTTGTCCTTATCGCTCGGATCCACGACCAACGTGTGCGTGTGCGAACCGCGGCAGGTCTGCACCGCCGCCAGTTGCTTCGGATTCTTGATGTCGGAAATATCGAATATTCTGACGCCGCGGAAACGATCCTTCTGCGCCGCAGGCAAACGGCGTTTCTTCTCCTTTTCTTCTTCGGGAGTTAGCGGCGGTGCAGGAGGAAATCCCTGCGCTCCGCAGTCCAAACGCCCGTTCGGCATCTCCACCGACATGAAGAGCAGATTCTTATAAACCGAGACGTCTCCCTGACCACCCGGACAAACCAGCGAAGTCAAAACAGAAGCGCTTGCTGGATTCGAAATATCGTAAATGCTCACGCCATAAAAATTTCCCTGGAACAAATGGTTTCCTTGAAACGCGAGGTCCGAATTCGCGAAGGCCAGTTGCGCAATTACGAGTTGAATCTCCTTCGGCATCTTCGCGTTACCGCCGATTCCCAGCTGCCCAATCGTCTTCTGCACTTTTGGGTCGTCGGGATCGGACGCCCCGAGTTGAAACGCATCCGGTTTCTTTAGCAGCAAGAGATGCTTCATCCCCATGGCCGCTTCGCCCGCGTCGTACAATCCCGGTGCGAGTTTGTAGCGCGGATCGCTGGTATCCGATCCGCTCATCCCTGGCGGCAAGGCCGGCGAAGGCTCGGGTGCGAATGGGTTCCCTTCTTCTTCCTCGTCCGCGGCCTTTGCTGCCGGCGGCGTAGCTGGTTTTTGCGCATCCGTCTGCGGCGAAGCCGCGGGTGCCTGCGCCAAAACGCGATTCATCCCCATCCCCAAAAGCAGCGCAGCCATCAGCACAAACAGCGCACGACAAAACGATCGATTCATCTTTTCTCCTCTGCTCCCTTTTTCTCCAACATGGTTTCCATAATTTTGATTTCGGCGCGCTGAGTATTATCCGCGTCAGTCGCAAAATTGAACAGGTCCGCGTCTTGTCCCGCACCCGCCGTGTCGAACAGATCCTTCACCATCGTCAACGCGCCGTGATGGTGCTGAATCATGCCCGTCAAAAACAAACGGTCGAATTCCCTGCCCTTAGATTTACGTAGCGATTCCATCTGCTCCGGCGTAAGCATTCCCGGCATCAGTGCTATTCCGTCATGCGACATATTCGTTCCGGGCATATCGGCCATTGTCATGGAAGGCGACTCGCCTCGCGCGGCGAGCCATCGCTTCATGAAATTGATTTCGTCCGTTTGTGAACTGCTGATGCGCGCACCGAGCGATCGCAGCTCTTTATTCTCCGTGTGCGATCCAATGAGTGCCGTCATTTCGACTGCCTGCGCATGATGCAGGATCATGCCCTGCATAAACTCGACGTCTGCCTTTGACCGTGGCGGTAGCGTGCCGCGCGTCGACGATGGCAAAGTCTTGCTCGGCTCGCCCGGCGCACCCGGCTGTACTACGGCGGGCTTACTCGCTTCGCTCTGTTGCGCGCGAGTGACGGAGTGATTCGATTGCGCCACACTGCAAATGCAAAACGACAAGGCACAAACGCCCAAAATTGGTCGCAGTAGACGGGCTCGGCGTCCCGCGCCCGTCAAACGAATCTGTCTAGCCATCAAATCTTTGTAAATATTCATTTCAAAGGAAAGGAACTTTCGGCACCGCATACTATCATTTCCAGCGGATCTTTCCACGCCGACAACTAAGTGGGTACTGATAAAGTTTTTAAACTTTGCCGGTGCCGATACGCAACTCAGAACAGCTTCGGCTCCTCAGGCCCTTCGCTCGCAATCGTTTCGAGCTCGGGATACTTCTCCCGCAAAGGCTCCGGCACCTTTACCTTCGACCGTTTCAACACGCTGATCAGCTCCAGCGCGTTCACCACCGCTTTGCCTTCATAGTGATTGTTCGTAATCACATAAACTTCCCGCGCGGCCTTTTCGAGATTTTCCACGCGCTCGGCCCACGGCCGCAATTCTTCCGCGGAGTACAAATAGTTGTAACGCTCATGCGCCGGCAGTTCTTCGTCCTCACTGAACCATGTGTCGTACCGCCTTCCATGCAGCCGCACATATCCGACCGGCGAAGTCGCCTCCTGTGTCGCGCCCATCGACCGGCCAATCAGCGGCTGATCGATATTGCAAAATCCCGCGTTATGCTCGGCCAGCAAAGCGAACGTCTCCGGGGAATTCCAGGTCGCATGGCGGACTTCCACGACGAGCGGAAAATCCGCGAATCGTTTCAGCAATTGCAGCAAGTAAGTAGTCGTCTCGCGTGTCCGATGAAATGAAAAAGGAAATTGCAGCAGCACAGCGCCCAATCTTCCGGCACTGCGCAGCGGAGCAAATCCATCGCGCACGAGTTTTTCGTCTGCAGCCGTTCCCGCTTGATCGTGCGTGAATCGCTGCCACAGTTTTGCGGTGAACAAAAATTTCTTGTTTATCGACACACGGTCCACCCACTGCTTGGCAATCTCCGGCTTCAAGGGATTGTAAAAAGACGTATTGATTTCAATCGTGTCGAAAAATTCCGCCAGATAAGCTGCCTCATGAAATCCCTTCGGCCTCTTCCGTGGATACACAAAGCCGTTCCAGTCCGGATAGGACCACCCCGCCGGCCCAATTCGCAACTTCACAGCCGTGGTTTTGTTTTCTTTGGGCGCCATTTTTCTCCGCTTTCGCAGAGTAGGTTGCAGCCCATGACGATGTCAACGCATCCAACCTGATGTCAGATGGCTTCGCCAAGGCGAAGCTTTGGCCGCAAACAGTCTGTGCGTGGTGAGGCTGTGTTGCGTTTGACGAAATGCGCAACGTCGATTGCCGCGCACAACTCAAATTGCTATGCTCCGTTCAGATATGGTGCAGTCTCGCAGCCCGGTTCGTTTCCTCGCAAATTCCCACAGGTGCACACATGAAAATCTCGATCGTTTTCAGAGAAGTGGAACGTCACGCTCCCGCTGAAAAAGCTCTGCAGCGATGCGCGGAAAAATTGTCTAAACTTTTGAAGAGTTTTGATCCCGATCTCGTCCAGCTCCACTGCGTGTTTTCCACGGTTCCGCGAACCAAAGAATTCGGCCTCGCGCTCACGCTCACGCTTCCTACGGGCAAACTCCACGCCACCGACAAGAGCGAGCATCTCTCCGCTGCTTGCAAGTCCGCCTTTTCCGAACTCGAGAGTCAGGTCAAGAAACATATCGCTCGCCTCCGAAAAGACCACGAGTGGAAACGAAAACGGCCCCGCCCCGCTCGACCCGAAGCGGCCTTGGCTTGAAGCAGATGATTTTCGGGGCAAAAAGGAAATCAATCTGCATCCACTGAATTGAAACAAATCAGCCGCTCGTGATGCCGGCTTTGTCCTGCGCGCCGCCATGCTACAATTAAAGTTTCGCACCACAGGGGCGTAGCTCAGTGGTAGAGCAGCGGCCTTTTAAGCCGAAGGTCGTGGGTTCGATCCCCACCGCCCCTACCATTCCATTTTCAGAACGATCCACAACCACATTCCAGTGGCTACACTCGAGACTCCGCGTCGCAAAGACATGCAGCATGTAGCGAGGCCTTGGAAAGGCCGGAGAAATCGCGTCGTATGGATTACTTGATTTGCTGATCTGGAGAAAGAGCTTGGTTGATGCTTGAGAGTTTTTGGAAGCCGTCTCTTACCACGGTGGACTTGATGTTTTCTTTGGTGACAAGGATCGGTTTCAAGAGAATTACCGGGACGATTGCCTTGCCGTTGTTAACGGCGGAGTCGGCTAAAGGTTTTCCTCCGTCCGCCAGGCGAACTGCTTCTTCGGCGGCTTTTATCGCTTCGGCGGCGATAGGTTTGTAGATAGTCATGGATTGCGCGCCTTGCGCAATGGAAATTACGGCCGCCAAGTCCGCATCCTGCCCAGAAACCGCCACTTTCCCGGCCAGACCGTGCTCTCGCAAAGCCTGAATCGCGCCACCGGCAAGACCGTCGTTCGAGGCGACAACAGCAGCGATGTTCCCTTTGCTGGATTCGATTGCCTTAAGCGTGGACAAGTAAGCTTCAGACGGAAGCCAATCGTTGGTATAGGAGTCCGCAACGATTTTAATGTCGCCACGATCGACATATGGCTTGAGAACGGTGATTTGGGCGTCGTGAAGAGTTTTGGCGCCGCCGTCGTTGGGAGAGCCACCGACTAAAATGTAGTTCCCTTTCGGCGCTTGCTTGAGGAGATATTCGGCTTGCATCGTGCCCATAGCGACGCGATCAAAACTGATATACAGATCCACATCGCCATTCAGGACGAGTCGATCGTAACTAATGACTTTAACATTTGCCGCTTTTGCGGCCTCCACGATCCTGCTGGCCTTCGAAGTATCGTGAGGAAGCAAGACGAGGGCTTTGATACCGGCCTTAATCATGCTCTGTACTTGCTGGAGCTGGCGATCGTCGTCGCCGCGCGCGTCGGCGGAGAGCACGTCCGCGCCCAACTGAGCGGCGCGCGTTTTAAAAGAACTCAAGTCCGTCTGCCAACGCTCTCCTTTCATGGCTTCGATGGAAAAACCGATTTTCAGCTTGGGTTTCGATTGCGCACGGGCCGAGTGCATCGGAGATGAGGCGGCTGAGATAAGGACGAGAATTGTCAGCCTGGCGACAAGTTTGAGCAACGGTGAAGCCTCCACAATTAGGTGACCATAGCATGGGCAGCAGGGTTCGCCGCAGCGGAAGGAAGAGGTGTGTTGTTAAGAACAATGCGGAGGCGATCGGACACAATCAATTTCTTGAAATAGCGAATTGGACGTCAGGCGTTTTTTTTGCCGAGGATTTGGCGGGCGTAGGCGGGTGCCTTGCCTTCGTCTTCGTGCTTGCAATAGACAAAAATGTCGATGCCCTGCTTTAGCCAAACATCGAAACGCTTTTTCCAGGCGGCCAATTCCTTCGGCGTGTAACTTTCCTTGCGCAAACGAACGTAGGTGAAATTCGCGGTGAGAATTTCCTCAGGAGTGTAGTCGTCGGTTTCTGCGAGGCAGAGGGCGACGTTATGTTTGCGGAGTGTGGCGTAGGTTTCGTCGGTGAACCAGGAGGCGTGGCGCACTTCGAACGCAAACTGGAATGCCGGCGGGCGGAGGGCGAGGAACTCCTCGAGCAGGGGCTGATCGAATTTGAAATTCGGCGGAAGCTGCACGAGAACCGGGCCGAGATGATCGCCGTCATTCAGCACGCTGGCGACTTCGAGAAAACGTTTTAACGTTTCTTGACAATTGCGCAGCCTCTGGATGTGAGTGATTTTCTGATTTGCTTTCAGCGCAAAACGAAATCCCTCGGGGACGCTTTTTGCCCAGCCGAGAAGCACGGATTCGGTGGGCATGCGATAGAAGCTGTGATTGATTTCGACAGTCGAGAATTGCTTCCCATAAAAAGAAAGCATGTCCTTGTCCGGGAGTTTTTCCGGATAGAAGGAGCCTTTCCACTGTTTGTAGGAATAGCCGGAGGTGCCTACGCGGAGTGTGCCTGTACGCGGAATGGAAGGCCTCCTGTGAAGCGATCGTTATGATAGCAACACTACGAGCCGACCTGAAGAGCGGGACCACGAAGGTGTGAGCAAGAAACGATCAACGTTTTCTTGTTGGAAAGGACATTTGGGAGCTGAGGATCTCGATGGCGTGTTCGAGGCGCTGTCGGGAATCCCAGAAGTCGGCCCAGAGATCGCCTTTTCCTTTGAGGCGCGCGCGGATGGATTCGATATTGAAACTCTCGGGCTTGAGACTCGCGCGGAGCTCGCGCGGTTGCAGTGGTGCGGAAACGGGTGCCTTGGGAAACGCGCGGACGGAGTACGCAGCAGCGAGCGGGCGGCCTTCGGCATTTTGCGCAACGTCAATGAGGACGCGACCCGCGGGACGTTTTGCGACGATGCGTTCGCTGGTGACGAGATTCGGATTCTCGGCAGTGACGCCGCGCGCGATGATTTCCGCGAAGGTGCGCAACTGTTCGTAGGTATAAACGGGCTCGACGGGAATAAAGATGTGGAATCCGGTGGCGCCGGAAGTTTTCAGAAAGTGTTTGAGCTTGAGCGCTTCGAGTTTTTCGTGGAGCGCTTTGGCGACCGCGACGACGACACTGAATTCGGTGCCGTCGGATGGATCGAGGTCGAAGAAGAAATAATCAGGATGGGCGAGATTGTCGACGCGGCTTGACCAGGGATTGTGATCGATACAGCCGAGGCTCGCGAGAAACAGCAGCGAAGCGCGGTCGGGAGCGGTGGCGTAATGAATTTCCTTGCCGCGTTCTTCGGAGTCGATGGGAAAAGTCTTGAACCAATCGGGGATACCTTCGCGCAGATCTTTTTGAAAAAAAGCCTGGCCTTTGATGCCATCCGGGTAGCGGCGCAAAACCAGGGCGCGATCTTTCAAAAACGGTAGGATGTAATCGGCGACCGAATAGTAGTAAGCGAGGAGGTCGCGTTTGGTGTAGCCAGATTCGGGAAAATAAATTTTGTTCAGGTTGCTGAAGCGGAGGCGTTTGCCGTCGAGTTCGATATTGAGAGTTTCCGAACGGCCAGAGAAGAGTTCAGATTCGATTTGCGATTTTCCTGTGACCACTTTGCCGACGACTTGGGGCGCATGGACGACGTGAGGTTGTGGCGTGGGGGCAGCTTCTGCTACTTCTGATTGCCAAGTGCAGTCCGTGGGGGCGATGTCCTCCCGAAGTCCGAGAAAGACGGGATGACGCAGGGCGTGGTCGTTGGTCCAACCGCTGAATTTGACGCGAGCGACGAGAGCGGGCGACACCCAGGAAGGCTTTTCGTTTGCTGCGGGCTTTTCTTCGAAGGGGCAAGTTGAAGAAGCGAGTTTTTGGAGTTGCGCGAAAATTTCTTTCTGTTTGGCGCCGTCAAAGCCCGTGCCAACGTGGCCGATGAAGCGGAGTTTTTTGCCGTCGTAGAGGCCAAGTAGCAGCGAGCCGAATTTCAGGCCAGTGGTGCGAGGCGCGGTCCAGCCGCCGACGACGGCGTCAACATCTTGCGTGACCTTGAGTTTGAGCCAACTGGAGCTTCGGTCAGAGACGTAGATGCTGTCGATGCGTTTGGCGACGATACCTTCAAGGCTGTGCTGGCGAGCGAGTTCGAATAGTTCCCTGCCCTTTTCCAGCTGATGATCCGCGAAGCGAACCGTCGTTGATGGAAAAAGAAGGCGCTGCAAAAGTTGCTTGCGCTGGAGCAGAGGAGCTTCGCGCAGGTCGAAACCGTCGCAATAGAGAAGGTCAAAGGCGAAATAGACAACGGGCGTACTGGCAATGAGCTTTTCGCCGGGAGCGCGGACGTGCATCCGCTCTTGCAGCCGTTCGAAGCTGCTGTGCCCGTGTTCATCGAGCGCAACAATTTCTCCGTCGATCACGGCGTCGCTCGCGGCAAACTGTTTACCCAGCGGTGCGAGCTCGGGATAACGGCTGGTAATGTCCACATTGTTGCGGGAACGCAGCGTCAGCGCGCCATCGGCAATTGTTGCAAGTGCGCGAATGCCGTCCCATTTGATTTCGAAAAGCCAGTTGGGATCCGAGAAGGGCTGCCCCGCAAGCGTAGCGAGCATCGGCTCGATGCGACCGGGCCTCGCAGCCCGGTGAACTGGATGCAAATCCGCCGGCTGAATGACGCTCGGGCTGCGCTTTGGCGGAAGCTCCTGCTTAATCTCTTCCAGGGTGCGGCCGGTTAGGACCGAGCCATCATGTGCGTCAATTTGATAGTCAGTATCTTCGGCCGCGTCTTTGTGTTTGATCAGCAGCCACTCATTTCCCTTTTCGCTGTGCTTGATTTTCACCAGTACAAAACTGCCGCGCAGCTTTTCCCCGTTAAGTATGAATTTAAAGTCACCTTTCTTGAGCTGCGCCTCGGCGTCGAGATTTCCTTCCACCAAAAAGCTGCCGCGGTCCCACACCATCACCGTTCCGGCACCGTAGCTGCCTTCAGGAATCTTTCCTTCGAAGCCGCCGTATTCGAGCGGATGGTCTTCCGTTCGAACCGCGAGGCGTTTGTCCGATGTATTAAGCGAAGGCCCCTTCGGGACTGCCCACGATTTCAGAGTGCCATCGATCGCAAGCCGAAAATCGTAGTGCAGGCGCGTGGCCGAATGTTTCTGCACGACAAAAACATTCTCCGTGGCTAGCCCGGAATTAGCTGGACCTTCCAGGATGGACAGCTTGGGTTTTGGCAGGCGCTTGCTGCTCGCCGCCGGCTTGGCGGGCTCTTCAATGGCGCCCGGCGGTTCGGGCGTGCGGTTAAACTGTCGTTTGCGCCTGTACTCCTCTAATTTGTCCGCCATCGCTCCACCCATTCTCCCCGGGCATTCTAACCCACGCCTTCCTGGCATCCGGAGTTTTAGCCCCCATTTGCACCCAGAATCGAAAAGCCGGTTCTAGTCCTTTCCCATTGCAATTCAAGCACTTAACCTGTGGAAATCGTCTTGCATCGTCCCCTTTACCCGACTAACCTTTGTGATTAGCCCCCTAAACTCGGTTTTTGGAACTACACGGTTGAAGGAGATTCGTCATGGCCACAAGTGTCTGGAAAGGCCACCTCACGTTTGGCTTGATTTCGATCCCAGTGCGGCTCTTTGCGGCCGCGCGAGGCGAACGAATCAGCTTCAATCAGCTGCACAAAGTTTGCAATTCGCGGCTGAAGCAGCCGCTGACCTGCCCCACCTGCCAACGCTCCGTGGAGCGCTCCGAAATCATCAAGGGCTATGAACATGAAAAGGACCAGTACGTGCTGTTCACGGAAGAGGAGCTCGACAAGATTGAGCCGCCGTCCGCGCACGTCATGGAGATTCTGGAATTTGTGAAGATGAAAGAAGTGGACCCGCTCTATTTCGATGCGTCGTATTACGTTTCGCCGGAAGAAGGCGGCGCCAAGGCGTACAAGCTGCTGATGATGGCGATGGAAGAGTCGGCGTATGCCGCGATCGCGAAAGTGACGATGCATCAGCGCGAGCATATCGTGGTGATCCGTCCGCGCGCGAAGGGACTGACCCTACACACGATGTTCTATTCGAGCGAGATTCGCGCGGCAGAGACGATTTCGACGGATCAAGTTGAGGTGAAGGACCAGGAAAAGAAGCTGGCGCACCAGCTGATTGAAAGCCTCGCTGCGCCATTCGAAGCGCAGAAATACCGCGACGAATATCAGGAAAACGTGAAAGCGATGATTGCGGCGAAATTGAAGGGGCAACAGGTCACCGAAGTCAGGCAGCCGCACTTGGCGCCCGTGATTGACTTGATGGAAGCGTTGAAAAAAAGCATCGCAGAAAAACAAGCTCCGGCTGCGGCAGCGGCGCCGAAAAAGCCGCCCGTTCGCGCCGTCGAACCGGCGGCAGCGCCCGTCGCTGAGAAAAAACGAAAAAAAGCGTAAACTAGTTTTTGTTCATGGGATCAACCGACCGATTCAGCCGGGACGAAGTCCAGCGCATTCTGGATATCACACCCAGACAACTGGAATATTGGGACCGGTTGCGTCTGGTATCGTCGCGGCGAGAGCAAGGAAACCGGTCTTACGATTTTCGCGACCTGATTGGACTCCGCACCGTAAAACAGCTAACGGAAAAAGGCGTGCCGGCAAATCGGCTGAGGCGCGCACTCGTGGCGTTGCGCGACGGGCTTGCGCACGTGCATGCGCCGCTCACGGAGTTGCGGGTGATTTCGGATGGAAAAGACGTGGTCGTCGAGCGCAACGGAACGAGGCTGGAGCCGCTGTCAGGCCAGTTTGTGTTGAATTTCGAAACTCGTGAGATTGGGGAGAAAGTTCGCGCGATGCCCGGCCGGACCGCGGAAGAATGGTTTGCGACTGCGCTGGAATACGAAACGGAGAGCCGCTCGACAAGCGACGCAATCACGGCGTACGAACGGGCGTTACAAGTCGATCCGCGGAAATTCGAGGCGCTGATCAATTGCGGGACGCTTTACTACGAACAGGGAAATCTGAAGAAGGCGTCGGAACATTTTCAACGAGCCGTGGAGGCTGATCCGCAGAGCGCCTTGGCTCATTCAAATCTGGGAAGCGTTTTGGAGGAAGTTGGGAACTTCGAGGAGGCGCGGCAACACTTGCGGCTCGCGGTGCGCTTCGATCCGAGCTATTCCGATGCGCGATTCAATTTGGCGCTGGTGTGCGAAAAGCTGGGCGCGCACAGCGAAGCACGAGAACACTGGCAGGATTACGTAAAGCTTGACCCCGCGAGTCCGTGGAGCGAGTACGCGCGGCAACAGCTTGCTTCTCTGTCTGCAGCGAAGTCCGCACATAGTTAAATCAAAAAAACACGTGTGCTCTCGAAGAGCGCGACCCGGCTACTCGAATGCAACAAGGCGCGGTCGGTTTTGCACAATCATGCACAGATTTGCACAGATGAAATCTGAGAATGCAGTTGACGCGAGATGAGAGAAAATTTATTGTGCACCCAGATCGAAACGGAACGCGCAAGCGAAACCGGACGATCGACGGAAACGCGGAAAGAATCGGCAGTATGCGCCTTCTTCCGAGATGCGCAGCAGAGCCTAAAAATTTTGCAGCGCAATAGGAAGAGGGTGAGGAAACCGAAACGGGAAGCGTGTGCCGTTAAAACTAGAGTCGCAGAGCAGGACGCTCAGCAGCTGGATTGAAAGGTAGTGCGAAGGCTTCGGCTGGAACACGAACGAGTAGATTGGGCAGCGAAGCAGGACAGCTGTACGACACAGTTTACAGGGCGCGACATCGCAAGATGTCGCGCCCTTTTTTCGTTTCTGCAAAGGAAAGACCTTCGGATAGTTCCCTGCCCTGATTCAATCTCGAGTTTGGCGAAGTCGAGCGGCCGGCTTCGGAAAGCCGGCCCTACACGAACTGATTAGTCCTTTTACTGTTTGGCCCGAGTGCTCCCACGAGTTCTAGAGGACGGGTGGAGTGGGAGCGTTAGCCAGGGGAGGCGGGAGGGCCTGGCGGAGCTTTTGCATTTCCGGCGGAAATTCGGGGCCACCGCGCACGATGCGGCCGCGCGAGACCGCCCACTGTTCGAGCCAACCGTTACCGTGTTCGCCGACATAAGTGTTGGGCAAGCTGTAGGCATCATCGTTGAGAGCGGATTCGAGAGTGACAAACCGGTAGCCCCGCTTGCGAAGGAGATCGAGAACGTCGCCCAGATGATCGGCTTCAAGATTGTTGCCGTGTAGAAGGATGATTTGCGGGAGCTCGTAGCCAAGCAGATCGCGAGAGAATTTCTCGTCGTATTCAAACACGTCGTTGGCGAATTTGAGATAGGCGGCCGCGATTTGCTGTTGAAGCGCCGCGTCGCCCGAACGTTTGGCAGCGTCGTAGAGCGGCGCGAAGGCCCAGTCTTCCGGGTCGAGCGTGACCGGCGCGATGCGATATCCGCGCGCGGTGAGGAAAGCTTCGAGTTCGCGCCGCGTCTGAAGATCACGGCCGACGTCGAGGAAGGGATGGCGGAAGTAACGTATGGTTTTGCCGTGCTGCGCGAGAAGAGTTTTGGTGACGGTTTCGCCGCGGATGACGGACTCTTCGAAATCTTTGAGGCCGACTTTGTTAAGCGAAGGATGGGAGAAAGCGTGGTTGCCTAGCTCCAGGCCTGCGTCGAGCCACTGATTGAGCGTGGCAATCCGCGCGTCCACTTCGCCGGTGTGCATGTAGAGTTTGTTTTCATTCACAAAACCAACTGCCGGAATTTGCTGTTGCTTGAGCGTGCCGACGATGTGCGCGGTCATGTCCGTGAGTTCCTGCGCTGTCATGGATTGAGCGGCGCTGGCGGGCAGATCGTCGATGGTGATGACGACGCGTCGCTCCGGCGGAGTTTGCGCTGCGCTGAACGGCGCAAGGATCATTAGGATGGCGAGCAGTTTTGCGGCGCGGAACATAGGCACTCTCCAGAATTCGGTTAACACTTGGTTGCCGGGAAATTGTAAACCGAAGAATGGCGAGGACAAGTGGCGATGAGCTTTTCGATTTCCGGCACGGGACGAATGCCGCCGCGGGCGCCAACGGCGGTGCAATTGAGCGCGGCGGCGGCGCAGGCAAATTCGAGTTGGCGGGGCGTGGGCCAATTTTGGAGAAGGGCGTAGAGGAACGCGGCGTGGAAAATGTCGCCAGCGCCGGTAGTGTCAGCGACGTGGACCTGGAAGGCGGGCGAATAGAAAAATTGCGATCCGTCGAAGGCAAGAACACCATCGTGGCCGAGGGTGGCGGCAGTGAGCTTATTGGCAAATTTTTGCTGGACGAGCTCGAGAGATTTGGGGAGATCGGATTCGTTTGCGATGCGGCCGGGAATGTCTTTGCTGGTGATGAGGTAATCGATGTTGGGAAGCAGCGCCTCGATGCCGTGATAGAGATCGTCGAGATCGGCGACGACGGGAATTTTGGCGGCGCGCGCCCATTCTGCGGCAACCGTGGCCGCGGCGGTGTCGTGGCAATCGAGAAGCAGCGCGCGAGCGGAAGTGATCCATTCGCGGCGAAGCTCGGAGGATTGGAGAACGAGGCGTTCATCGTGGCGACGGAGAACGGTGCGTTCGCCGGCGGCGTCAATGAGGATGAAGGATTGGTGGCTGGGACAATTGGGCGCGGTGAAAAGATGGGTTTCAACGCCGGCGCGATCGAAGGCGGCGCGGTGAAGCTCGGCGGCGTAATCATCGCCGAATTTGCCGATGTAACGCGTGCGGAGGCCCCAGGATTGGCAGGCGACCATGGCGCTTGCGACTTGTCCGCCGGGGAGAATGCTGGCGGATTCAAATTCGACTTTGGAGCCGCGCGCGGGAAACTCGTGGAGAGGGATGAGAGTGTCGGTGGCGTTGAGGCCGACACCGACGATATCGATCATGGCAACGTCCATTTGAGGATCGGTGCTCATTGAAATCTGGTCGTGCGCCAGAGGCGGAGACCGCAAGCGACGAGAAGAATTAGAGAAACGACGGAGAGAAAAATTGCGGGAGTCCAGTGCGCGGGGATATTGGGCACGCGCGCGAGTGTTGCGAAGTAGATGAAGACGGCGGTGGCGAGTGCGACGAAGAGCCAATCGAGGAGGCCACGTGAAGGAGCGGCTTCGTCGGCGGATTGGCGGCCATCCATACGAGCTTCGACGAATTCTTGTGAGAGCGCATAGCGATTGGATTCGCGAAGCGCGGCGGCGCGCCACTGTGAGC
>Ga0070734_10002015_pt1 | contig 26641 bp, 18 predicted proteins | sample Coa_R1_8_FD_66444 | JGI IMG/M metagenome (GOLD analysis project Ga0070734, IMG submission 66444) | Surface soil microbial communities from Centralia Pennsylvania, which are recovering from an underground coalmine fire - Coalmine... | ecosystem: Environmental > Terrestrial > Soil > Unclassified ... | reverse complement strand
TGGCCCCGGTTCGTTACGAGAGGGACTGCGCGGAATGCCATCCCCTGGCCATCCGGATCACAGCCACGACGAACGATTCCACCGTGCGCGAGGCCATGGAAGCGTTCGGCCGGCAACCAGCGCCCCACCTATCGCCCGACCTCGTGTCGGCGGTGCTGCGCGAGCGTTTGCGACGGTTTGCACAGCAGAATCCAATGATCGGGAAGGACGAGGCGACATCGGAACCGCTACGCTCCTTCCCCGGGAACCGTCCGCGGCAGATTGCGCCCCGCGACCCTTCCAGTTGGGTCGACCTCCAGACCGCCATCCTCCAGCGGCTGCTCTTTGACTCTCCGGGAGGATGCCGGTACTGCCATCTTGCGAAGGCGGGAAGTAAACCGGGAACCGCTCCTGCCGAATACGAGTCGACAAACCTTCCCGATTCGTGGTTTCCCTATGCGCGGTTTAGCCATGCGAAGCATGGCCTGATGGCGTGCGGCGAATGCCATGACCAAGCGCGAACTAGCACCCGGACGGCCGATGTCCTGATGCCAACGAAACAAAAGTGCGTGGAGTGTCACTGGAACCAAAGCGGTGTGCGGAACCGCGCACGGGCTGACTGCCTGGAATGTCACCAATACCACGGTCCTGGTCCACGGGAACCGGCAGCACCAGCGGGCAACTCAGCAGGGTAAATGGGGCGTCCCGGCCTGATCTCGTTGACACACCGCTTGACGAAACCTCGAGGAGTCCGCCTGAGCAGATGTCGCATGGAGCGATGTTGGCTCGCCTCACATGGTGAGGGAAAGTCCGCAGCATCGGCGCACTTGCAAACATCCTTTCGCTTGACTGCGGTATTTTTCCTGAGCCCAGTCCATAGCATAGGAGGAGAGATGCCCACGGGACGACAAGGAGAATTTATGTGCCGTTTTGCCTTTGTGCTCTTTGCGGCGCTTTCGTTGGTCCGCACCACCAGCGCCGCTGAGCCACCGCAGATCTTCAGTTGGCCGGCCGTGAGCGCCCGGCACATTGCATTTGGCTATGCCGGGGATCTGTGGGTGGTGGACCGCACCGGCGGGACGCCCCGTCGCTTGACGGCAGGAACCGGCCTGGAAAGCCATCCCGTCTTCTCTCCAGACGGCAGCCAGATTGCCTTCACCGGTGAATATGAAGGGAACCTGGATGTTTATGTCGTTCCGGTCACCGGCGGGCAACCGCGGCGGTTGACGTACCACCCGGATCCTGATCTATCCATCGGCTGGACGCCGGACGGCAAGTCCGTTTTGTTCCGCTCCACAAGGGCAAGCGGCGGACGGTATACCCGCCTATTCACCGTGCCGGCAACGGGCGGGCCGGAGACCGAGGTCCCATTGCCCATGGCCGAGGAGGCAAGTTTTTCGCCGGACAGCAACAGGCTCGCCTACGTGCCCTTTACGAACACCCGGGGGTTTCCCGGTGGCTACATCGCCTGGAAGCGCTACCGTGGCGGCAGCGCTCCGTTTGTCTGGATCGCCGATCTAAAAACCTCGGCGATCGAGAAAGTTCCACGGACCGATTCCAACGACTTCAATCCGATGTGGATCGGCGACAGGGTTTACTTTCTATCCGATAGGGACGGCTCGACCACGCTCTACGCCTACGATCTGAACACGAAAAACGTCCAGCGGGTGCTGGAGTCCAACGGAAGAGACATCAAGTCGGCCTCGGCGTGTACCGATGCGGTCGTGTTCAACCGGATTGATGGGCTCTATCGGATGGACCTCAAAACCGAAAAGGTGGTCAAGCTCAATATTGAGGTTCAGGCGGATTTACCTGCGGCCCGGCCGCGGCGTGAAAAGATCGCCAAGCATATTCAGCACGTTGGACTGTCGCCGACCGGCGCCCGCATCCTCATCGAGGCTCGCGGCGAAATCCTGACGGTCCCCGCTGAAAAAGGCGATGCCCGCAATTTGACCGAGACACCCGGCATAGCGGAGCGGGACCCGGTGTGGTCGCCCGATGGCAAGACCGTGGCCTACTTTTCCGATGCGTCCGGAGAATACGAGCTCCATCTGAAACCGCAAAACGGCCTGGGCCAGATCAAAACCTACAAACTGGGCGATGCACCGTCTTTTTACTACACCCCAACGTGGTCCCCGGACAGCAAGCGGATTGCCTACACCGATAAACGCAAGAACCTGTGGTGCCTCGATCTGGCTACGGGCAAGTCTACCAAGGTAGATACCGATCCCCAGGCGCTCGGATCGCCTCCCACGCCGGCCTGGTCGCCGGACAGCAAATGGATCGCTTACACGCGCTCGTTGCAGCGGACTGTTGCCGCCGTCTTCCTGTATTCCGTCGAAGCCGGCACGACGCATTCGATTACCGACGGCATGAGCAACGCCGCCCTGCCTGTGTTTGACAGGGATGGGAAATATCTCTATTTCACGGCCAGTACCGATGACGGCCCGATTGCTTTTGGCAGCATGTCGGCGTTCAACCGGGCCCAGACCAATTCGGTTTATCTCATCGTCCTCTCCAAGGACGTTCCATCCCCTCTGTTGCCGGAAAGCGATGAGGAAAAGGAAGTCGCTGCCAAGGCCTCCGACAAGGATAAGGAGAAGAGTACTCCGCCTGTCCATATCGACTTCGAGAATATCGATCAGCGCATCGTTGCCTTGCCCGTTCCCAATCGGAATTACGTGGAGCTGCACGTCGGCAAGGAACGGTTGCTGTTCCTTGTAGAGGGCGAGGCCGTCCGTGCGACCCGCCGCGGACCTCCCAACTTGATCGTGCACAAGTTCGATCTTGGTAAACGCAAGGCGGAGAAGCTGCTGGACGGCGTGAGGCGATTCGTGGTCTCGCACAATGGCGAAAAGATGTTGTACCAGCAGGGAGAGAAATGGTTCTTGACCGCGACGCCTCCCCCCGCAAAGCCCGGCGAAGGAGCGGGCCCGCCGAAATCCGGTGAGGGGCCTGGTCCGAGCAAACCGGGCGAGGGAGCGGTCAAGTTGGAGGATGTCGAGATTCGGATTGATCCCCGTGCTGAATGGCGTCAGATCTATCGCGAGACCTGGCGGATCGAACGCGATTTCCTCTACGACCCGAACGCTCATGGGCTCGATTTGGCTGCGGCCGAGAAGAAGTACCAGCCCTATCTTTCCGGGCTGGGCAGCCGGCATGATCTGAGCCTCCTCATGGAGGAGATGTTGGGCGAATTGTGTTTGGGCCATGTCTACATCGCTGGCGGGGATAACCCGATCCCACCCGATTCCAAGACCGGCTTACTCGGGGCGGATTACACGGTTGACCAGGGACGCTACCGGTTTGCCCGGGTCTACCGCGGCGAAAGCTGGAATCCCGACCTGCGGGCGCCGCTTTTGCAGCCCGGCGCCGGGGTCAAACAAGGCGAATATCTCCTGGCGGTCAACGGCAAGGATCTCCGTGGAGACGACAACGTGTATCGGCTGTTCGAGGGGACAGCGGGGAAGCAAACGTTCCTCAGCGTCGGTCCGAAGCCGGATGGCACCGATAGCCGAGTCATCACCGTGGTGCCGATCCCGAACGAACGGCAACTGCGCAATCTGGCCTGGGTAGACGCCAACCGCCGCAAGGTGGACGCGCTGAGCGGGGGCCGAGTCGCTTACATTTATGTGCCGAACACATCGGCCGAAGGGTTCGAGCGATTTAACCGCTATTTCTTCGCCCAGACCGAAAAGCAGGGCGTCGTCATTGACGAACGGTTCAACGGCGGCGGTCAACTGGCGGATCATATCGTCGACTACCTTCGCCAGCCGCTGCGGAATTACATCGCCGGACGAGCAGGCGAAGGCGACGACGCACCGTTCCCCGGCGGCGCCATCTACGGTCCGAAGGTAATGCTCATCAACGAGCGTGCCGGTTCCGGAGGGGACTATTTACCGTATACCTTCCGCCAGGCGAAGCTCGGCCCCCTGGTTGGCAAGCGGACCTGGGGCGGGTTGGTCGGAATCGGCGGTTACCCGACGTTGATCGACGGTGGGACGGTAACCGCCCCGCGCATGGCCATCTGGTTTCCTAACGGCCGTTGGGACGTGGAGAACCGCGGCGTCGCGCCGGACATTGAAGTGGAGTTCGATCCCCAAGCCGTCCGCGAGGGTCATGATCCCCAACTGGAGAAGGCGGTCGAGCTCGTGTTGGCGGAGCTGCAGAAGAACCCGCCAAACTTCGCGCACCGGCCGGCATATCCCAATTACTACAAGCCAGGGTTGAAGGAACCGGCTGAGGGAAAGTAAACGATCTTGGCACGCTGGGTCAACCAGGCGTTTCTGGCCAGCGAGGCCATGGTTTTTCCGTCAAATCTGGATTTCAGAAGCCTGAGAGGCCTCAGTAAAAGGACTCCGCATGACCACGCCATCACGACGCTCCTTCATCCAAAAAGCATTTCAGTCCTTGGTGCTCTGGGCCACGATCTTCGTCTGGACCAGCCTGACAGCAACCGCGATCGCGGCGGATTCTCCGGCACGAGTTCCACAAAAGCTCTACGTCACCAACAGCGCCGGAAATGATATCACCGTCGTTGATGTCGCGACCAACAAGCCGATCGGACGCATCGAGGTGGGCCCCAATCCTCATGGAATCGCGGTGCCTGCCTCCCAGGATGTGATCTATGTCACCATCGAAGGCCATGGCCGCAATCAGCCGGGCGAATTGCTCTGGATCGATCCCTTCACCGACACGGTCACGAAGCGGATGCCGATTGGTCCCGAACCGAACCAGCTCGCGGTCACGCCGGATGGTCAATTCGCTTACGTGCCGACCAACGATGGCTACTACGAGGTCCTCGATCTCGCCAAGGCGAAGATCATCGAACGCATATTCACCGGCGGCCGACCGCACAATACAGTCTGCTCCGCCGACGGCAAACACATGTACCTGGCCCCCATGGGCTCCCCCAAGAAGGTGACCATTGTCGATGTGGCCACGCACAGGCCGATCGGCGAAATTCCCTTTAGCAATGTGGTGCGTCCCGTCGCGGTCAGCCGGGACGAGAAGCGATTCTACGCCGAGGTGGATGGCCTGGTGGGCGTCGAAGTGGCGGATGTCGCATCGCGGCGCATGATCCATCGCGTGCTCGCTGAATTGGCCGACGAGCATCGAACCGTTGCCAGTCGGAGTCACGGGCTGGGGATTCGGCCGGATCAAAAAGAATTGTGGGAATGCGATGTCGAGCACCATGAAGTCCACGTCTATGACCTCAGCAGTGATCGGCCGCGTCAGATTGCGACGGTCCCAATCGGAAGCCAACTATATTGGCTGACGTTTCGCCCCGATGGCAAAATCTGTTATGTCTCTGCTCGTGGTCGAGGCGAAGTGGCAGCGATCGACACGGACACGAAGCAGATCGTCGCCCGCATCCTCGTCGGCAAAGAGCCTAAGCGGTTAATTGTGGTGGCGCTGCCGGAAAAGCGTTGAGCCCGTTGCTTGGGGATGATGATGGTTTGATTTGTTGCCGAATTCTGGTTTGAGGGCCGGTCACCGAGAAATACCGTTTGGTCTCGCTGTAACGCGACACGGAGTTTCGCGACAGGCGTTACCCCAGCTGAGTTTGAGATCGAGAACGACAACCAAACCAGGGAGTGTATGAAGGCTTTTTGTTTCCGGGCACTGCTCCTCCTGGCCTTGTGCCAACCAGCGACGGCGGCCGAACCGTACCGCAGCCCGATCGACTTGGTCGTTCTGCCAGGCGGCCGGTTCGTGGTGACCGCCAATTCCACGTCCGATTCCGTCTCGGTTGTCGACTTGGAAAAGGGCGAAGTCATTGCGGAAGCACCCTGTGGACGGAAACCGGTCGGGGTTGCTTGCACGCGCGACGGTAGACGCATCGCCGTTAGTAACCTTTGGTCCGGCACGGTGTCGTTCTTCGAACGACAAGAAGCAACGCTGAAGTCGGCCGGCCAGGCAAACGTTGGCCCTTTCCCGCGCGGATTGGCTTTTGCCCCCGACGGCCACTCGCTCTATGTTGCGGTCGCCGTCACGGAGGAGATCGTTCAGCTCGATTGCGACCATCACCAGATCCTCCACCGGTGGCCCGCTCCGCGGGAACCGCGCCAGGTCATCCTGTCCCGCGATGGGCGCTGGTTGGCCGCCGCCAGCAGTCGCTCCGGTGAGGTCCGCTGCTGGGATACGGCCAGCCGGCAGCTCGCCTGGCAACGGAGAATTGAAGATGGGTTCAATCTCCGTGGCTTGGCCTTTACGCCGGACGGCCAGGCACTCATCTGTACGCACGGAGTCCGTCGCGAATTCCCCGTCTCGAAAGATAATATCGCCCAGGGCTGGGTCATTGACAGCCGCCTGACCAGGTTCAGCATGCAGGCCAACGAGGTGCCGCCGCTTCGGCAACTTGCACTCGATGCCAAAGGCCGCGCGGTAGGCGATCCCTACGGAATCGCCGTCAGCTCCGACGGCCACTGGTTAGCCATCACCGGATCCGGGACCCATGAGCTCTTGCTACTCGACAATCGTGGCATTCCGTGGAGCGCTGGCGATCCGGGGGATACCCTGGACCCCCGGCTGGCAGCCGGCGACGGCAAGCTTCGGCGGTTCGCGTTGGGTGGACGGCCCTTGGCAATTGCTTTCCTTGGTGATTCGGAACGGGTGGCTATTGCCAATTACCTGGACGATGCCGTGCAAATCGTCGACGTCGCAGCCGGCCGATTGGTTCGTACGATCGCGTTGGGAGCGCCAGCCGATCGGAACTTGGCCCGCCAAGGAGAAGCGATTTTTTACGACGCCGGCCGATCGCATCATCAGTGGTTCAGTTGCAATACCTGCCATGTCGAAGGCCATACGTGTGGCTTGAATTTCGACACACTCAATGACGATTCGTACGGCAATCCGAAGCTAACTCCGTCGCTCCGCCATGTCGCAAGAACGGGACCCTGGACCTGGCACGGCTGGCAGAAAAACCTCGGGGCAGCCGTCACCAAATCGCTCACGCAAACCATGTTCGGCCCAGAGCCGACTCCGGCCGAAGCCGAAGCCCTGGTCGCGTTCCTGGAAACGATCGAGCAACCGCCCAATCCCCACCGGGGAGCCAGCGGCGAACTCAGCGTCGCCGCGGTACAAGGGCGAGCCCTCTTTCATGGCAAAGCGCAATGCATCCGCTGCCATCACGGCGAGGAGTACACGTCCGAAAGCAGCTACGATGTCAAGCTGGAGCCCGACGGAAGTCCCTATCGCCTGTGGAATCCACCGTCGTTGCGTGGAATATTCGATCGCGGTCCTTATCTCCATGATGGCCGGGCGAAGTCGCTCGAAGCGGTCTTGCAAGACTTTCATGCTCCGGAAAAGCTGGGTGCGCAGCCCCTGACGACCCAGGAACGCCATGCGCTGATCGAGTTCCTGAAGTCGCTGTGAAAAGAGATTCCCGCGCTGACCCAGCTTTGCTGGATCGCCATAGCTTTCCTGGACAGTGCACATTGCGATCGTGCAAAGCGAACTTCGCCTAGGATCGATTTCTGGCTTCCGGTATAGTTCCTCTCTTCAGGTCCATGAAATGTGGATGGCTTCATTTTGGCTCGCTGCCGGCGCGAGGGAGTGGCGTTATGGCTTGCCAGGGACTGGGTTGTAGAGTGTGCATGGGGCTGGTTATCGGCACCGCAGTGTGGTGCATGGTGGGAAGCCAGGAAGCTGTGGGTGCGGCCCAGCAGGAAACGCGTGTTTTCAGTGTCAAAATCGATGGCAAGAAGGCGGGCTTGCTGCGAATGACGATCCGTCAACCGGATGCCCATACATTTACCGTGGAGAGCAGCGCGGACGTGGCCGTCTCGTTTTTTCTCAAGAAATATCAGTACATGTATCGGGGAACCGAAGTCTGGAAAGATGGCCGGCTCGTTCGCCTCGAAAGCCAGACGAACGACGATGGCAACCAGTTTCAGGTTCTGGTCCAGCCGGATGGGGACAAGCTGCGTGTCCGGGTAAACGGCAGCGAACACATGACTCGGCCGGACGTTTGGACGACAACTTACTGGTATTTGCAGGAGCGGCAGTCCCCGGATTCATCGGTGGTACTGATCGATTGCGATACGGGGAAGGACCTTTTCGGGACCATGCGGTTAGTCAGCACGCAGCAGCTCACCGTGGCCGGGCAGACGCAAAACTGCGCCCATTACCAGATTCGAGGAGGAGGCGGCTTGCAAGTCGATCTCTGGTACGATGCTCAGAAACGCCTCGTCCGGCAAAAATCGCTCGACGATGGTCACGATGTGGTACTCGAGTTAATGCGGCTCGATCGCTAAGCGCTCTTGCCAAAACGGTTGAAAGTTGATTTTCTTACGCGAATAAACGTGGCGCCGTGCCCGCGTTTGATGGAACTCTTTTGACGCCAGGAAGGTGGACCATGCCGGACCGCGACACCATTCGCCAGACGCTCATCGAATTGCTCGAAGCCGACACCGGGGAAAAATATCCAGACCTCGATGACCATACCAATCTGCGCGAAGGGCTAGGCCTGGATTCGGTAGACGTTGTCAGTATCGTCTCGCAAATCGAGCGCCGCTTCCGCATCCGCTTGACCCAGCAGGAACTGGAAAAGCTAGTGACGGTCGCCGATGTGCTCGATCTGCTGGAAACCAAGTTTACCGGCGGAGCCGAGACTTCCGCGGCCTGAGCGCGGTTGCTTTTCCGTCGATTACGCAATCGATTGAATCCTTGTCTCAGCGACAACGCCCAGAAATGAGATACCCTCCACCACCCGTGGAGAGACACTCATCCTAAAGCGAGGAGAGGGCTTCCTTTGCCAGGAGCTCTCCGCACAGCCCGCGAATCAGTAGGGTGGGTGGGCTGTCCTCATTTGCGGGCAAACCGCATACCTGCGCCCCTACGTCGGCATCTGGACGGCCTGGAATAAGTCGGCAATCTTGATTCCCAACCCCAGCGAAATGCGATAGAGCGTCTCGATCGATGCGGAGTTCTTGCCTAGCTCGATTTGCGACAAATAGCCGAGCGATACATTGGTCCGCTGAGCCATCTGTGCAAGGGTCAAACCCAGGGCCTTGCGGCGTTCGCGGATGGCGGCTCCGAGGGATTCGCGCAGAGCCTCCTCGGACATGCGCAACAACCCTTTGTTCTCCAGGCAGCGCTGCACAACACGCTGGAGTTGTTCGATTTTGAACGGCTTGGTCAAGTAATCAATCGTGCCGGCCCGCAAGCAGCTCAAGGCGCTGTCCATCGACGGGAAGCCGGTCACCACGATGATGCTGGCGTCCGGCTGGTAGTTGCGCACCCAACCGAGCACCGCCTCGGAATCGAGTCCCGGCAAGACATAGTCCAGGATGATGATGTGGTATTGCTTCTCCTGAAGCTGAGCTTCCACCAGCATCGGATCGGAAACCGCATCCACCGTGAAGTCCTTCCGGGCCAGGGCGGTCTGCATCACCCGCGTCACCGCGGCATCATCGTCCAGGATCAAAATGCGCACTTCGCCGGAACAGTAGAGATTGTCTTCTTCCTTCTCCTGCAGCCAAGTGCTAGTGCCCAGATCATTGTTCGCCGCCGGCAGCGAGCCTGCGTTGAGGGGATGCTCATCGACTCGAAGACTTACCACAGGTTTCTCCTTGCGTTGCAAACCAAAGTTGTACAGAAAGAAAAGAACACGCCATCCCTTCCCATCCGTTCCATTGCTCGTGCATCCCCGGCTTGGTATCGTGCGAGGGCCCCATGCCGGGAGCTAACCGACCCGTCTCCCCGAACAGAGGAGAGGATCGATGGCCACACTGGCCTTTTCCGCGGATCCGCCTTCGGTGCGGGCCGCCCGACCTGGCGAAGGTTTGGACGGCACCAGCGCCTCCGCAGCACGCCGAGCCGTGGGCACATAAACCCGTGCTTGCGTCCCGCTTGGCAAGGCGGGCTCCACGCGAATGCCGCCGCCATAGTTATTCATGAGGCCATACACCGAGGCCAATCCCAGGCCGCGGTGACGCGGTTTTGTGCTAAAAAAGGGGTCGGTGAAGATCCGGCAGCGCGCCTCGGCACTCAGCCCGCGTCCGGAGTCCACAATCGTGATCTCTACGTAGGAACCGGGACACGCTTTGCCGAGTAGTCCCAGGCAGTCTTCCCGGGTCAATTCGACTTGTCGGGCCGCAAGCGTAATCTTGCCGTTGCTGGTGATCGCCTCACGAGCATTTTCGAGAAGCTTGTCGAACAGAACCCGGAGCGCATCTGCATCGATGGCCAGCGCGGGCAGGTCGCGGGGGACGATCACTTCCCACGAGATGGCGTCGCCCCATGCGGCGCGCCGTCGCGTTTGTTCTTCTGCCCACACGGGCTCTAGGGCAGTCATCAGTCCCGGTGGGACACTCTTGCGGGCGCTAAACAGGCCAAGCCGATTGAGCATCTGACTCCCTTGCTGAGCCCCCGCGTAAACCTCGGTCATGAAGTTCCGTTGCGTACCGCCGGCCGGCATCTGGGCGAGGCTCAGCTCCGTGAACCCCAAGATACCGGTCAGCACATTATTGAAATCGTGAACCAACCGCCCCACCACGAGCGCCGATTGCTCCAGCCGCTGCTGGATTTCCACCTTCTTGCTCCACTGCTCCCACTGCTGTGCCTGTCCGGGGATCACCGCGAATTGAAAAAGGCCTAAACCTGCCAGGGTCAAGGCGGCCTGGTCATCGTCCGTCCAGGTATGAGGATGGGCGGTCTCCATGCACAGGACCCAAAGCATACTCCCGTGCCGGACGGCAGTCATTAAGAAGGAACTGCGTCCATCGGCCGATTGCGTTGCTCTGGCAGGGAAAGCGTTCCAAAACTCGGATTCCAATGGCTGCTGCTGGACCCAGGGCCAGCTCAGCGTAGCCAGGAATTCACTCTCCTGGGGAAAGAAGTACTGTACAACCGCTTCCCTCTCCAGGATCCCCGCCAGGGCCACATGGCGCGCGTTCAGTGCCTTGGCGATCTCGGCCAGCCAATGTGCCAATATTCGATCACCCGAAGCAGCAGGGGACAGCAGCCGGTGAATCGCTACCGGCACCGACCGAGGCGGTTCTTGCCGGCCCATTTCGACCTCCGCGGCGTCCCCTGTCGAATACAGATTCATGACACGAACCTTGACTCAAGGGAAACGTATCCCAGGCGAATTCTGGTCTTGCCTGAAACTCTAGGATAAGTTGTGCCACTCTGTCAAACGACGAGAGGCAAAATTTCTGAAAACTTCTCTACCGGCAAGATATTGTTGACTGGCCGAAATAGTTCGCAGCGCGAGTCAAATCGGGGGCTAAGCTCAGCTTGGTGGCTGAATGCGCCGGACGGCGTCGGCCGCGGCCTCGCGAACAATCGATCGGCCATCGCTCTTTTGCAAATCCCGCAGGGCCGGGAGAGCCGCCTTGGCGACGGGCCCTAATCGTGCCAGCTCTTCCACGGTTGCCAGGCGGACATCGACCACTTCATCAGCCAGGCAAGCCACCAACGCAGGGACAACCGTCGGTTCCTCCTGGGCGAATGGCCCGACCGTATGGATGGCCAGGGAGCGGACCGATTTGTCGCTGTCTTTGAGGGCCTCCAGCAGGCTGGGCACGGCGGGTCTTGCTTCGCTGCCCATTTTGTTGAGAGCAAGTAAGGCTGCACGGCGGACCTCTACCTGTTTGTCTTTGAGCGCCTGAGCCAAGGAAGCAACGGCAGCTTGCGCTTGTATTCCAATATTTCCCAGAGCTTCGGCCGCAAACCGCCGGACTTCGACGCGGGAATCGTGGAGCATCGCCTCGGCCAGGCCAGGGACCGCGGCCTGAGCTTCCGACCCGAGCCGGCCCAGGGCAAACGCGGCTTGGCCTCGTACCAGGGGCTCGGAATCCTTGAGCAACCGAACCAGCGGAGATTGCGCGGCCGCGGCATCGGGACCAAGGCGGCCCAAGGCTTCAGCGGCGGCCGCTCGAGTTCCCGCATGCTGATCCTGGAGCGCGTCGGTCAGCTCGGGGACCGCTGCCTTGGCTGCCGGGACCAACCGTCCGAGCGCCATGGCCGCCGTCTGTCGCACCACGTCAACCTTGTCGGTTTTCAACGTATCGGCCAACGGCTCAACCGCCTTTCGGCCGTCGGCTCCCATCTGGCCGAGCGTCTGGGCCGCGGTCCGCCGCACGGCAGCATCCTTATCCTTGAGAGCATCGCTTAGCCCCAGCACAACGCCCGCAACCTTGGGTCCCAGCATCCCGAGGGCAATCACGGCAGCGCGGCGGCGGTCGCCATTGGGATCTTTTTGCAACATCTCCAACCACTCCGCCGCCTTCTTGCCCCGGACGGTCGGCTCCGTATCGTCTGCGCCACGAACCACAGCCGCTGGTATAGCCAGCGTCAATAAAGCAAGCACGAGATACGTACGGAGCATGGCGATTCTCCCATTGCGAGACCGCAAGAATATTCAGCATCATCTGTCCATGATAGGTTGGTCGAAACCGTGCGGTCAACCAATCCCTCCACTGGCATGGGGTCTGACCGGGGATTGGTTCCTCGGTCACCGATCGCTCTCCGCTCGCACGTACCCGAAACGCACCTGACGAACGCCAGGAACCCGGGCAATCGAGCTGGCCAGCTCGAAGAGATGTTCCCAGCAAGCGACGGTCCCATGCACGGTGACCGTCTCACCCAGCACCTCCACTCGAACCCCGCGGAAACGGTCGTCCTCGAGCCGCAGCGCCTCAATTGCCTGGCTGAGGCCGCTCGGAGCCTGCGCAACTGCGGAAGAAGGAGCCGGCAACGCCCGCGCCGGGTCAGCGGGAAGAGTGATGGCGGGCATGAGTGGTGCCGCTCTTTCAGCCGCTAACCGAGGGAGGAGTAGCGCACTCACGGCGGAAGGATTCGGGATCTGTGTGGAGTCCCGTGAAGGAAAGCCCGGTAATGAGTCTACGGCGGGCTTGGTTGGCACCGGTGGAGGCGCGGCCGGTTCCGGCGTCGGTTCCTTCCGTTTCGAACGCACTGGCCGCCAGACGAACCGCGGGTCCGGTGTCGGCACGGACTCCCCAGCACGATGCACGAGCGCTCCTTGCACTTGCTCTGCGGCCGGCTGCTGGTGCTGGCTGCCCGGTGCGAGTGGCCGCCGCTGCGCCATCAGGTCCTGGTCCTCGATGTACAATCGGTTGCGAACACTGGCCAATCCGGGGAGGCTCCGCAAGCATGCTTCGGCATGCCGGGCTACGCTCGGTGAAGACACGCTCCCCCACAGCGTCGCGGTTCGATTCCGTACGCTGATTCCAACGACCTGTCCAGCCAAAACTTTATCCTCCAGAAGCAATTTGCGGGCGCGAAGGCTCAGCTCCAGGTCTTGGCCGATCTGGTTGGGACTCTGCGAAGGACTCGGGACCCAGACAAATGGCTCGGCATGCGCAGAACCACACCGCGAGCCCAGAATGAGGGCGAGCACGACGCATGGAACGCATTGCTTCTGCCGCCAGCCGGTGCGCGCAGCGCCTTTGGATGGCACCGACTTGTTCGAACTTTGGAAAGGCGCGCGGCACATGACGTCGTTTCCCCGCCGGAGCTTGCGCCCTACAAGCCTGAAGCACTAACGAAGGACAGCAAGACCCTGCGCTGGCGCTTCCGGCTTGGGGAGCAATCTCACGCACGCTGATATAGTCAATTGTGGCGGCGCCGCCTGGCAAAGGGAACGGTGAAGACGGGGCCTGTGCCCTTTCACTTTTCCGGTAGGTCGGCTGGTAGGGGGAGTAGCGCGTTTAACGGCCGGCACCAGCCGCCCACGCTTCATGCCTCATTCCATTTCATCGAGGAGGTGTCCGAGCTTTTCGCGTTTGGTTTTGAGATAGTTGCGATTCTTTTGGTTCGGCGGAATCTGAATCGGCACTTGCTCCACAATGCGGAGCCCATAGCCATCCAAGCCCACAACTTTTTTGGGGTTGTTGGTGAGTAGTCGGATCTGCCGGATACCCAAATCAACGAGAATTTGGGCGCCGATTCCGTAGTGCCGCAGATCAGGAGCAAAGCCAAGACGCTGGTTGGCCTCGACGGTATCGAGATTCTCCTGTTCTTGAAGCTTGTAGGCTTTGAGCTTCGCCAATAGTCCGATGCCGCGGCCCTCCTGACGCATGTACAAGATCACGCCTTTGCCCGCCTGCTGGACCTGCTCCATGGCGTGGTGGAGCTGGGAACCGCAATCGCACTTCATGCTGGCGAAGATGTCGCCGGTCAGGCATTGGCTGTGGATGCGCAACAGGATCGGTTCGGTTTGAACGGGGATTTGTCCATTCACCTCCACGCCCACGCCGCCTTTGCACAGGGCGAGGTGCGGCTCCGGATCCACAACGGAGGTATAAGCGATCAGGTCAAATTCACCGTGGGCCGTTGGCAACTTTACGCAGACCTCGCGCCGGATCAGCCGCTCACGCTGCCGGCGATATTTGATGAGGTCTTCGATGGTGCACATTTTGAGGCCATGCTCTTTACAAAACGCGCGCAGATCCGGCAAGCGGGCCATACGCCCATCGGGATTGACGATCTCGCAAATGACCGCGGCTTCCTTGAGCCCGGCTAGGCGGGCGAGATCGACACTCCCTTCCGTATGTCCGGCACGGACGAGCACGCCGCCTTCACGAGCACGGAGCCCGGGGACATGGCCCTTGCCACGAACGAGGTCGTTGGGCGTCGTGCGCTCGTCGATCGCGACGGCGATGGTGCGTGCGCGATCAAAGGCGGAGGTCCCGGTGGTAATGCAGGTGCGGGCGTCGATGTAGGGAGTAAATGGAGTCGCTTGCGGATCGGTGTTGTTGCCGGGAAGCGGTTCCAGATGGAGCCGCGCACAAATCGCCGGCGACATGGCCAGGCAAACGATGCCGCAGGCGTGGCGCATCATGAAGTTGATCGCCTCCGGCGTGACCTTTTCCGCGGCGAGGACCAGATCACCCTCGTTTTCGCGAAATTCATCGTCCACCAGCACGATCATCCGGCCGGCTTGGAGCTCCGCCAGGGCTTCTTCGATGGGGCAAAAGTCTTCGTGTGTGTCGGCCATGCTGGACCTCGGATTCAGCACAAAGGCGTTGCAAGGATCGGAATCTCGTTTCGGTTGAATCTATTCTACGCAATCGGGCTTCCCAGTGGCTGTTCAGCGCTCCGGTTGCTGCGTCTGGCGAATCGAAACCGCGCCGACACCGGCGCCATCCTGGAGGCCGCCTGGGAATACGTTGCGGCTCACGCCGGTGAAATCGACCGCGCAATTTGGGACAACGGGGGAGGAGAAGAAGGGTTTGTGGAGAGACGGCGAATGGTTCACTATGCTGACGAGGATTTCGCGTTCCTCGCAGTGGAAGATCTCCGGTTATCTCCAGCCTGTTGGTGTGTCCGCATTAAGCATTCGCCATGACGCCTACAAGGCCCGCCGATAGCGGCGGACCGTGCGCCCGAAGACGGGCGTCGCCGGCTTGGGCGGCGCCAGCTCGGCCTCGGGCGGGACTCGCTGTGAAACGGCTTCGAATCCCTCGACACGTTCTTCGGCTAGCTGAATGTTGATAAACGTCTCAATGGCGGTTAATTCCTTCCCCTGTTCCCTTGTGACGAAGGCAATGGCGACGCCATCTGCCCCCATCCGTCCGGTCCGCCCGACCCGGTGCACGTAATTTTCGGGGTCTTCCGGAAGATCGTAATTGATGATGTGAGAAATATTCGTCACGTCGATCCCGCGTCCGACAACGTCGGTGGCGACCAGGTAGACAATCTTACCCTCACGAAAGGCTTGCATGATGCGATTGCGCTCGGGCTGAGGCAGGTCGCCGTGCATCGCCGCCACGCGCTTGCGTTTGCCACGCAGCTGACGGTACAACGTCTCCGCAAACCGCTTGCGCTGGCAAAAGATAATGCATTGCCGTGGCTCTTCGCGGTCGATCACCCGCAGAAGCAGCTCGAACTTCCGCTCGGCATCCACCGTGATATACGACTGGCGGATATTTTCGACCGTCGCCTTGTTCGGCGAAAGGTTGATGTGGACCGGATCGCTCAGATAGCGATAGGCCAGCCGGAGTACGGGCGGCGGCAACGTCGCGGACAGAAGCAGCGTTTGCCGCGCGGCCGGACAGCGGCGCAAGATTTTTTCGATGTCCGGACGGAAGCCGATGTCGAGCATCCGGTCTGCTTCATCGAGGACAACATAGCGGACATGTTCCAGGGAGAGCGTGCCGCGTGCCAGATGGTCGAGAACCCGTCCGGGTGTCCCCACGGCAATGGCGTAGCCCTTGCGCATCTCCGCCAGTTGCTGGCGAAAGCGCTGGCCACCATAAATCGGCACGGTCCGGCAGTGGCGGTTGGGTGCCAGTTTGCGGGCTTCTTCGCTGACCTGGACCACCAGTTCCCGTGTCGGAGCCATCACAATCGCCTGCGGCCCCGGCTCCGGCCCATCCTGCCAACGATCGAGAAACGGCAACAAAAATGCCGCCGTCTTTCCCGTCCCGGTCTGAGCTTGACCGATTACATCGCGTCCGGAAAGCGCCGCAGGAATAAGGGCAGCCTGGATGGGAGTGGGCTCGACATAAGTGGCACGGTCCAAAGCCGCCAATACGGAAGAAGAAAGAGATAAAGGGCGGAACCCGCTCTGGGATTCCACAAGCATCGCACTGGTCAAACAAACCTCCTGAGATGAAAGCAGCTCTTCTTCAAATTATTCATTTTTCACTTGGCACTGCATTTTAGACCTTTCCCGGATGCCTGTCCAGTGCGTTCTTTTGCTTAAGCTTCCTTTGTGAACTAAGCTCAAGACGTGGGATAAGCTGACAACGATTGATTTCCTTGCGGTGCGGTGACCTTGGCCGAACCTGATGCAGCAGCTATTTCCTTGGGGACTATGGAGAGAATCACCGAAACCTGGGTCACGGTGAGGGATCGCCCCGTCTCCGCTACCAATCGCGACCCTTGCCTGGTCCATATCTATCCCACAGGAATCGGCATGGGCACGCGGTATCCGCTGGCCGCCAAAACTTTGGTGATCGGGCGCGATAACGATTGCGATATCCAAATTCAGGATCATTCCGTATCCCGCCGGCACGCCCGCATCCTAACCGGGTCGGACGGTTATTATGCCGTCGATCTCCAGAGCACCAACGGTACATTCGTCAACGATGTGCCGGCATCCATGTGCAAACTCAAGGATGGCGATTACCTGCGCATCGGGAATTGCATCTATCGCTTTCTGGCCGGCGGCAATGTCGAAGCCGAGTACCATGAAGAAATTTATCGCCTGACCATAATCGACGGCCTGACGGAAATCCATAACAAGCGTTATTTGATGGAGTTCCTTGACCGCGAACTGGCGCGCTCGGCCCGGTATCAGCGGCCTTTGACGATCATTCTGTTCGATATTGATCGCTTCAAGGCCATCAACGATGCTCACGGCCATCTGGGAGGTGACTTCACCCTGCGCGAGTTGGCCGCCTGCGTCAAGTCGGTCGTTCGCAAGGAAGAACTCTTCGCTCGCTACGGCGGCGAGGAGTTTGTCGTCGTGCTGCCGGAAAGCACGCTCGATTCCGCCCTGTGCGTCGGCGAGCGCATCCGCTCGATGGTGGAAAAACACGATTTTGTTTTTGAGAACCAGTCATTCCATATCACGATCAGCCTGGGAATTGCGGCGATCACGGATGCGGCGTCGCTCACCCCCAGTGAGTTAATTCGCCTGGCCGACGAGAGGCTGTATCAAGCCAAGCGGGCCGGACGTAATCGGATCGTGGCCTAAAGACCGGCATCCGAAACACCCCTTCACCTCCTCCCCGCCTTGTCCCGGCAGCTAATTGACCCTCCATTCGGCCGCTGTTACAGTACACTCATGAGGAAAGGTGTGCCCGTATCGCCGGGCGTCGCGGTGGCCCGCGCTTGCGTCATGGACGATCTGCCGGCCAACCGTGAACCGCATAAGCTGGATGGCATCGCTATTCCCGCGGAGATCAACCGTCTCGAAGCCGCCTGCGCCGCGGCGACGCAGGAACTGGAGCACACCATCACCCGCGTGAGCGCCCAGGTCGGGGAAGAGGAAGCGGCTATTTTTCGCGCCCATCGTCAGCTTCTTCGCGACCCGGTTTTGCTCAACAAAGTGAAATCGATCATCGTCAACCAACACGTCGATGCCCGCACCGCGCTCCAGGAATCGCTGGAGCAGTACTCGACGCTCTTTGCACAGATTCATGATGACTACCTCAAGGAGCGCATGGCCGACGTCCGCGATGTCATTGGCCGAATTGCCAGCCATCTGACGCGCCAGGAAACCGAACTTCGCTTGGCATGTAATGAGCCGGTCATCGTCGTCGCCTCGGAGATCCTGCCTTCGCAGGCGCTGGCGTTTGACCGTTTGCACGTGGCTGGCATCGTGACGGAGACCGGCGGCACCACGGGCCATGCCGCCATCCTGGCCCGATCGCTGGGGATCCCGGCCGTCTCCGGCTTGCGCGGCATTCTGCGCGAGGTACGCACAGGCGATCTCGTCGCCCTCGATGGCCGCGAGGGGCATGTCTATTTGAATCCCGGTCCCGAAGTCGAGTCGGCCTACCGCAAACTCCAGCGCGAATATGTCGATCTGCGCGATCGGCTGATCGAGAATCGAGATTTGGAGCCGGTCACTTTGGACGGCATCCACGTGGAGCTGTTGGCCAACGTCAACAGTCCGGCGGATGCGGCCATGGCGGCGCGGGTTGGCGCCAGCGGCGTGGGCTTGTACCGGACCGAGTTTCTCTTCCTCACTCACCCCACAGTACCCAGTGAGGAAGAACAATTGGCAACCTACCGGGCGGTCATCGAAGCCGCGCCCAACCATACGGTGACCATTCGGACGCTGGATTTGGGGGGGGATAAACAGGTTCCCTATCTGGGCAATCAACACGAGACCAACCCGTTCATGGGTTGGCGGAGCATTCGCCTCAGCACCGCCCATCCGGAGTTCTTCCAGACTCAGTTACGCGCCATTCTGCGGGCAGGAATCTATGGCCGGGTCAGCTTGCTGTTTCCCATGATCAGCACCTTGGAGGAAGTCCACCGCCTGAAACGCCTCGTGACACGGACGCAATCCGATTTGCAGCGGCAAGGGATTGCGTTCGGAGAGCAAATCCCGGTCGGTGTCATGCTGGAAGTACCGGCGGCAGCCCTGTGCATCGACGCCTTGCTGGAAGAGGTCGATTTCGTGAGCATCGGCTCCAACGATCTGATTCAGTACGTGATGGCTGCCGACCGCGACAATCCCAAGGTGGCCCATTTGTGCGAGCCGTTTAGCCCAGCCATCTTGCGGCTATTGCAACAAATCATCAAAGCCTGCAATGCACGGGGCACCCACGTCACGCTGTGCGGTGAGATGGCGGGCCGGCCGCGCTGCTTCCTGCCCCTCTTCGGGATGGGGCTCCGCAGTTTGAGCATGAGTCCGGCTTTTGTTCCTGGCCTGAAAGAACTCATTCGCCGGACGACGCTACCTAGCGCCCAGCAGATCACCGAGCGAGTTTTGCAGATGAAGACGTTTGGCGAAATCCGTGGCTACCTGACACGGAAAGCGCGGAAACTGTGGCCGAACGTGCGCTGGCTTGATACGTCGAAGTAACTCCCCATTCCCGAGACTGTAGAGGCGATCAAGCCATCGCGAGGAATTTGCCAGGGCGGGGTCGAAGGGATGGTCTTATCCACGGTCCCGTTCATGCTGTCTGCTTAGCGGCGGTGCGCAGAACCGCGCGGGGCGCATCCCCAAACGGTTCTGCGCACCGCCGCTAAACAATAGCGGACGCCTTCAGCCGGACCGTGGATCACGAATGCATCGATTGCCTATCTACGGCAAAGCAACGCGCAGCTCGTCTAACGCTTTTTGCGTATGAATCCGCCGGACATTGCCCTGTACTCGGTAGTATTGGCGGAGTTGCCATACGGAGCCTATCGCAGCGCGGCCATACGGCAAGCCGCTAATCTCGCTTTGATAACGCGCCCTCAGCAACAATTTATCTCCTTGCCGTTCGATAACCCCGCTGCCGGCGAACAGGGCAGGAACCGAGCGCAACTCGCCTGTCTGGGCACGCTCATGGGCACCAATGATTTGATGATTGCCTCGATCGCCCTGGCAAACGGGCTCATTCTCCTTACCCATAACACGAGTGAGTTCAGCCGGGATCCTGGTCTGAAGCTGGAGGAATGGCACCAAGCGTCAGGAGGTGCTGAGCCTTGCCGTCCGGTTGCACATCGTGCACTAACCTGGTAGAGTCAGCGAAGTTGCCTTGAGCCAGTGAGATCCCTTATCTGCTTGCAAAGCCGGGAAGCGATCGTGAACCGCCAATCCTTGTCCCCGCAATTGCCCTTGAACCGGCGCTCGTTCGTTCAAGCCGGCGCCGCCTCGGTGCTGACGGCGGCAAGCTGGCAGCGCGTCTGGGGCGCCAATGAGCGGATCGGTGTCGGCTTTATCGGCTTTGGCTTGATCGGCAAACGGCATGTCCTCGACTTCCAGCTGCAGCCCGACGTGGACCTTGTCGCCGTTGCCGAGACGCACCGCGGCCGGCGCGAAGAAGCAACCTCCTTGATGGGCACCTCTGCCAAAGGCTACGGAGACTTCCGTGCGCTGCTGGACCAGCGGAGTGTGGATGCCGTGGTCGTCTCGACTCCGGACCATTGGCACGCCCTGATGACGATGATGGCCTGCGCAGCCGGCAAGGATGTTTATGTCGAGAAACCGTTGACCCTGTTTGTCCGCGAGGGCCGCTGGATGATTGAGGTGGCCAAGCGCCACCAGCGCATCGTTCAGGTGGGAACGCAGCAGCGCTCCGGACCCCACTATCAGCGCGCCCGGGAGCTGATTCGCAGCGGATATCTCGGCCCCGTCAGCTCCGTGCGCATGGCGGCCTACCGCAATATCATGCCGGGTTACGGCTCACCGCCCGATCAGGAGCCGCCGCCAGAGCTGGACTGGGAGATGTGGCTCGGGCCGGCACCGTGGCATCGATATAACGTCAACCGAGCGATTTATCACTTCCGGTGGTTCTGGGATTATTCGGGTGGACAGATGACCAATCTCGCGGCCCATTCCCTGGATATCGTCGACTGGTGCCTCGGCGAACAAAGGCCAAGGGCAGTGACCAGCGCGGGTGGCCGCTTCAGCTTGTTGGATAACGGGGAAACGCCGGATACCCAAGATACGCTGATCGAGTTTCCGGGCTGGACGGCCGTTTGGTCCCATCGCGAAGCCAGTGCCGGACGGACCACCCCTGGAGGGAGTTTGGAGTTCTTTGGCCCGAAAGGAAGTCTGGCCTTATCGCGTAATGGCCTGGTAGTGACCCCCGACCGCAAGCTGCCGCCGGGCAATACCGTTCCACAATTCACCGACGCACACCCGACTGGCGGCCCGGTCCGCAGCGAGGTCGCGGGACCGCCTGAGCTTTGGACCAAGCCGATCGAGGATAAATCGGGCAACAGCCGCGACCAGCTCAAACGGCACGTTCGCAATTTCCTGGACTGCGTGAAGTCGCGCCGGCCGCCGCTCTCGGACCTCGAAAGTGCGCACCGTACGGCTACGATTTGCCACCTGGCCAATCTCTCGCTACGCCTGGGACGCAAGATCCGCTGGGACGCAGAACACGAGAGAATTATTGACGATGCGGAAGCAGCCCAAGGGTTGGTTCGCCCTTATCGTTCGCCGTGGGACGCCCTACTCAAAGGGATGGGTGTAAGAGATAAGCCATGAACTGGACGCGAAGAGAAATGTTGGTTGGCTGTGCCGGCGCTGTGCCGGCCCTGGTTTCGGTCGCTTCCCTGATTGGACGCTCGGCTGAGCCGGAACGGAAGACGTTGGGCGTCATCAGCCACTCCTACAGCCTGCGCCGCTTCACCGATCCAGTGCTGCTTCTCGAATATTGCCGCGAGCTTGGTGCTGCCGGCGTGCAAATTGCCATCGGGGCACGTGATGAAGGCTACACGGCCAGGCTCCGCCGGGAACTCGATCGGCAGCAAATGTATCTCGAAGGGTCAATCTCCCTGCCGCGCGACCACGCGGATACGGCACGCTTCGAAGCCGAGGTGCGCACCGCCAAACAGTGCGGCGCAACCATCCTCCGCACGGTCATGCTGCAAGGACGCCGCTACGAAGTCTTCAACACCGCCGAGGATTTCCGCCAGTTCGCCGACCGCAGCTGGCAATCGCTGCAGCTGGCCAAGCCCATTATCGAACGGCACGAGATGCGGCTGGCCATCGAGAACCACAAAGACTGGCGGACGGAAGAGTTGCTCGATCTCCTGCGCCGGGCCGCCAGCCCGTTTATCGGTGTCTGTATCGATACCGGTAACAGTATTGCCCTGCTCGAAGATCCGATGGCCGTGGTCGAAGCGTATGCCCCGTGGGCCTTTTCGACGCACCTCAAGGACATGGGCGTGGAAGAATACGCCGATGGCTTTCTGCTGGCCGAGGTTCCCTTGGGCACCGGCTTTCTCGACTTGCCTAAAATCATCGGCGTGATCCGTCGCGCTCATCCCGAGGTACATCTCAATCTCGAGATGATGACCCGCGATCCGTTGAAAATTCCCTGCCTGACCCCAAAATACTGGGCGACGTTCGCAAATCTATCCGGCCGCCACCTGGCGGACACGCTGCACATGGTCCGCACGCACGCCGGCAAAGAACCGTTGCCACGCATCAGTGGTCTGAGTCGGGAAGACAAATTGAAGCGGGAGGATGAGAACGTCCGCCGCTGCTTGAGCTATGCGCGCGAACGATTGGCGTTGTAGCCCTTGTCGCTCATTCAATGAACGATGAGCGCAGCATCGGTACGCTCCGTGACGTCACCGACGATGCAGGCTACCGTGGCGCCCTTGGCCTTAATGGTCATGAGAAGCTGCTCAGCTCTTTCCGCGGCCACGCTGATGAGCAGACCACCGGACGTTTGCGGGTCGTAGAAGCACTTCAACCGGACCGGATCCGGCCGCCCTTCGATACGCAGGCCCGGAGCAACGTAACTTGCATTGGTGCCGCTGGCGCGGGTGAGATAGGGGGAATGGGCCAGGCTTTCCGACCCAGGGAACAGCGGCAGGCGGGCCAGGTCGAGCATCAACGTTACATGGCTCCCTTCCGCCATTTCATAGGCATGGCCGGCCAAGCCAAAGCCCGTGATGTCCGTGGCCGCGTGGGCGCCCACTTCCAGCATTGCGTCGCGGCCAATATCGTTGAGCTGAACCATGCTTGCGCAAGCTGCCTGATACACCTCTTCGGGACAATCGCCGGCCTTGCGAGCCGTGGTGATGAAACCGGTACCCAGAGGCTTCGTGAGGACCAGCTTATCTCCGGGTCGGGCCGATGCATTGGTCAGGACCCGATCGGGATGAATGGTACCGGTCACCGCATAACCAAATTTGATCTCCGCGTCACGGACGGTATGGCCACCAAGGATCACGGCGCCGGCGGTGTGGCAGCGCTCCGCCCCGCCGCGGAAGATCTCCGCCAGCCAGTCGAGGTTGATCTTGTTGTCGGGATAGCCGATCAGGTTAAGGGCCGTGCGCGGGGTGCCTCCCATGGCATAGATATCGCTCAGCGCGTTGGCGGCAGCGATTTGGCCGTACACGTATGGATCGTTCACGACGGGGGGGAAGAAGTCAACGGTCTGCACGATGGCCAACTCATCGGTCAGACGGTAGACCCCCGCATCGTCGTGCGTTTCCGTACCGACGAGCACGTTTGGATCAGTAACCTTTGGCAAATGGCGCAGAACCTGCGCCAACCCCTGAGGGGCAAGCTTGCCTGCTCAACCAGCGCACGAGGCGTAGTCGATGAGGCGCTTCTTGCGGCCGAAGAATAACATGAAACCTCACGGGATTGGGAACCAGGCCACGGCAGCAGATCAGAAGCGAGCGCGCTCACCGGGACAGGCGAAATGATTTTTTCCTACTTGTTCAGACGCTCACCAACGGCCTTCACCGCCCACGCTTCGTCGGGAAACTCGCGTGTCTTGAGCTTGGAGTAGATCAGCTGACCATTGACACTGAGTTCAAAACACCCACCGCCCGACGGAATCAGCTTCAGATCACGAATCTTCTGCTTATACGTGGCCAAGAGCTTGCTCGTCAAACTGACGGCTTGCGGCTCATAATTTCACATCGAACAGTATTTAAGTTCGACTTCCATCTCTGCCTCCCCTGTTTCGGGTTTTCGCGTACCGCAGCAGTCGCTAAGGTACACATGGGACATTAGTATCGTACGGGTCCCGATTTTGAGATTCAAGTCAACCATTTTGGCCGGGGTTGTACCGCTTCATGCCCATGCTGGAATCCTATCCGCCCACCGTAATCATCCGGAGCCCACGAGAGAACCCGAAGAAATGTTCCGTGTTGCCGCTACGGGGCCGAGCCGATCTGATCTTTCTGACCTATCCGGTTGGCCAGCTTCCCAGTCTGGAAGGCTACATCCGGCTGGCCGCGGAAGGGGAGGAGATTTCCCCCAACGATGCGAACCGTGGCCTGCTTCTCCTGGACGCCAGTTGGCGGTGGGCGGAATCCATGAACCTGGATTACGAGGAAGTGCCGGCGCGATCCTTGCACGGCTATCGCACCGCTTACCCACGCCGGTCCAAGCGGGGCACGGACCCGCACAACGGCCTCGCTTCCGTTGAAGCCCTGTTCCTGGCGTATCATCTCTTGGGCCGGCCCACGGCGGGGCTGCTCGATCACTACCGCTGGGCCGATACGTTTCTCCGGCTCAATCACTTCCATGCCGGCTGAAGTCCAATGGGCCCCGGAGCAGAACGAATATACTGACAGGATCTCGGCGAGCCGGTGCGGAGCGGACAGGGGGGCCCCGGGAGATCGCTTCTTCTTCCCAGGCCTACTTGCTAACATGGGCATGTAACCATCCGCCGATCGTCGCTCATGGAAAGCGAACATGCAGCCAAAACAGAATATCTGGAATGTGGTTCTTTTTACCCTGCTGTCCTTCCTGGTGCTCATCGGTTGGACCCGCTTGCAAAAATGGCTCCTGCCTCCCCCGCCGGCCCGGCCGGTAGCGCTGAAACTGGACTGGAGATCCTGGACCGATTTACTTTCCTCGGCTTCCGGAAGCGCGGTGACGGGAGGTGTTCCGGGCGCTGGCAATATCAGTCAATTGGCTACCGACGCGGCGGTCGCCCCCTGGACTGCGGTAGAACGAACCAAGCTAGCCCTGGTCCGCAAGGCAGAACCGAAGCCGGCTCCTCCCAAGCTGGAAGCGCTTCCCGCCGGCAAGCACGAGGAAATTACCTTGGGAGGCGAGGGATTCAACCTCCAGGCCGTAATCACTTCCCGGGGTGCCGGAGTGCGGAGCGTGGTGCTGACGCACTTCAAGGCAACCGACAAAATGGGCCGGCCCGAGAATGAACGCCTTCATCTCATTCCGGAAGATGAGCCACCTTCGTTTGTGCTCGATCCGGCCAATGACGAACAACGCCCGCATTCCCTTCGGGATCTCGACTGGACCGTCGTAAACCGGGAAACCGATCCGGACAAGGACAAACAAGAGGTCACCCTCTCCGCAGATGTTCCTGGCCAGGATGTGCGCATTATCAAGACGTATACCCTGACCCGTGCGGATTATCACCTCGGTCTCAGCGTGGAAATCGAGCACAAGAAGACTACGGCCAAGCCGGTGAAGTTCAGCTACCAAATGACCGGCGCGCATGCGCTGCCGATCGAGGGCGTCTGGTACACCTACACCTACCGCAATGCGCTCATCGGCATGGTGGACGCCACCGGCAATCTCTGGCGGAATTTTCAGGACGCGCGGAGCATCGGCAGTCCCACGCCCGGCCCCCAGAAAGAAGAGAAGACCGACAAAGCCTACATCCAATATGCCGGCGTCGCGATCCAGTATTTTGCGTCCATGATCGTGGTGGACAATCAGCAAGACAAGAAGGATTTCATCAAAGATGCGCTGCCCTTCGTGATGGGCGAATCGGACGCTGCCAAGCCGCAGCTCGATGACATTTCGGTGCGGATCAGCACAGTCCCCGTTGAGCTACAGCCCGGCGAAAAGGTCGTCCACAAATATTTGCTCTACAACGGACCAGTGAAAGTCCAGCTCTTGGGCGATGCCGGCAAGGAAGGCAAACCGATCCCGCCGAACCTTCTGGATCGTTATCTGAACCAGCTGCACCTGAACACGTTAACCGATTACCATTCCCCCGGCGGCTTGGGCTGGTTTGCCAGCAGGATTTACTGGACGAACATCCTCATCTTTTTCACGAACTTGATGCACCGCTTCCTCGAAGGGTTGCATACGTATATTCCCTTCGCGAACTATGGCATCTGCATTATCTTGCTCACGCTGCTGGTGCGTGGCCTGATGCACCCCGTCAGCCGCAAGCAAGCGCGGACCAGCATCAAGATGCAGGCCTTGGTTCCCGAGCTGAAGAAACTCCAGGAGAAATACAAAAACGATCGCCAGACCTTGGCCATGGCGCAGATGGAGCTGTACCGCAAGCACGGTGTCAACCCAATGGCCAGTTGCTGGGTCGTCTTATTACAGATGCCCATTTTCATGGGCCTGTACTATGCCTTGCAAGAAAGTATTCATTTCCGGTTGGCTCCGTTCCTGTGGATCAAGAACCTGGCAGCTCCGGATATGCTTTTCTATTGGGGCGAGCACATTCCGTACGTCAGCGAGCCGGCATGGTTTCCCTTACTCGGGTCTCTCGGGCCTCTCTTTGGGCCGTACTTCAATTTGCTCCCGGTCTTCGCCGTCACGTTTATGATCATT
>Ga0070734_10002014_pt1 | contig 26653 bp, 21 predicted proteins | sample Coa_R1_8_FD_66444 | JGI IMG/M metagenome (GOLD analysis project Ga0070734, IMG submission 66444) | Surface soil microbial communities from Centralia Pennsylvania, which are recovering from an underground coalmine fire - Coalmine... | ecosystem: Environmental > Terrestrial > Soil > Unclassified ... | reverse complement strand
GCGGTCGATCTCCGCCAAGATGTCCCCGACCAGCGGCAATGCGGCGAGTTCTTCGATGGCGAACATCTGCGCGCGCAGGCCATCATCAATGTCGTGCGCATCGTAGGCGATGTCGTCGGCGATTGCTCCAGCTTGGGCCTCGGCGCTAGGGTAAAGGCCCAGTTCCAGGTCGTGCCGGGCGTTGTAGTCCGCAATCGCCGGCGCAACGCCGCGGGCCGCATGAGGGCCGGCTGGCCGGCCGATTGCATTCGTGAGGGGGCCGTTGTGCTTGACGAGTCCCTCCAGCGTTTCGAAGGTGAGATTGAGGCCATCGAAGCTCGCGTAGCGGCGTTCCAGCCGGGTTACTACGGCGAGCGTCTGGGCGTTATGATCGAACCCGCCATGGATCGCCAGGCAGCTGTCGAGGGCGCGCTCTCCGGAATGACCAAACGGCGGATGGCCAAGATCGTGGGCAAGCGCGCAGGCCTCGGCGAGATCTTCGTCGAGGCCGAGTGCCCGGGCCAGCGAGCGCGCGATCTGGGTGACCTCAAGGGTGTGGGTCAGGCGGGTGCGGTAGTGGTCGCCTTCGTGGTAAACAAACACCTGAGTTTTGTGAGCAAGTCGACGAAATGCTGTGCTGTGGATGATGCGGTCGCAATCGCGGCGGAAATCGTTACGCGTCGCGCTCGGCGGTTCGGCATAGAGACGGCCGCGGCTCGTCGCTGGATTTGCCGCAAAGGGCGCCCGTATCCGGCTCGCGTTCACGGCCATATCCCTGCCCTGCTCCCGCCCCCAACGCGCGCATGCCTGTGCGGACCACCGTTGACCCCGGCCCCCTACGCACATAACTATCGGATACGCAATTGGGAAATGAAACGCGATGGCAAGTTCGGTGGCATTGACGGAACGGGCAGCGCGACGCATTCGCGAAATCCTTAAGGCAGAGCCGCCGGGCTCCATGCTGCGGGTCAGTGTGGCGGGCGGCGGCTGCTCCGGGTTCCAGTACAAGTTCGATTGCGTCACTGACCGGGCGGATGACGACCTCGTGCTTGCCCGCGATGGGGCGACCGTGCTGGTCGATCCTGTCTCGGTCCAGTATATGGCCGGTGCCGAGATTGATTTCGTCGATGACCTGATTGGATCGTCGTTCCGTGTCAACAATCCGATTGCGACCGCGTCCTGCGGGTGCGGGACGAGCTTTTCCGTGTGACCGGGCCGCAGGCACGCAGCACCGGGCCATCTGTCGGTTTGGCAGGCTAGAGTGTAGCTAGATCGTAGGGCGCAATAAGCGCAGCGCATTGCGCCGCTTCACGCTCTATCTCATCTCAAACGCACTCGTGGAAGTCGCCTTCGTCGAGCACCCGGAACGCCGCAATGCGCTGCGCTTATTGCGCCCCACGGTCCTGAGGTCCCTGGCGATTCAATCCAAGAAACGCCTCCCCCGGACGAGGCTACACTCCATCCGGGGGACACGGCCATCACGTTGCTCGTCACTCCGCCGCTACAGCGTGTGGCTGGCGCTCGAACTCCTCTTCCATCAGGTCCTCCGGCGGCTCAAGACGACGCCGCAGCAGCTGGTCGACCCTGTCGAGGTAGATATAGACGACCGGCGTGATGTAGAGCGTGAGCAGCTGCGAGACCAGGAGGCCGCCCACCACCGAGACCCCGAGCGGCTGGCGCAATTCGGCGCCAGCGCCGGCCCCGAGCGCGATTGGCAGCGCGCCGAAGATCGCCGCGAGACTCGTCATCATGATGGGCCGGAAGCGAAGCAGGCAGGCCTCGCGAATGGCCTCTTCGGCGGACAGCCCCACGACGCGGCGCTGCAGCGCGAAATCGATCATCATGATGGCGTTCTTCTTCACAATGCCCACCAGCATGACGATGCCGATCATGGCAATGACCGAAAGATCCATCTTGAACATTATCAGCACGATCAGCGCGCCAACTCCGGCCGAAGGCAGGCCCGAGATGATGGTGATCGGATGGATGAAGCTTTCATACAGAATGCCGAGCACGACGAAGGAGGCAAACACTGCCGCCAACACCAGGACGCCCTGCCCTTTCAGCGAGTCCTGGAACACCTGGGCAGCGCCCTGGAAGCCGGACACGATCGAGGCCGGCAGGTGAGTCTCCTGCTCGATCTGACGAATCGCGTCGACGGCGGCTCCGAGCGCGTAACCCGGGGCAAGATTGAACGATATCGTCATCGAAGGCTGCTGGCCTTGGTGATTGACCTGCAGGGCGCCAACTGTGGGCGTCAGCCTGGTCACGGCTGACATCGGGATCACCGGCCCGGTCGGCGATGTGGAGCCGTTTATCCCGGAACCTGCTGCGGGAGCAGTAACCCCGCCGGCGGTCGCCTGACCGTTAAGGTTGGTCTTCAAAAACAGTTTGCTCAGACCGGTGGCATCGGCCTGGATTCTCGGATCGCACTCGAGAATGACGTAATAGTCATTGATGGCGGTGTAGATTGTCGCCGCCTGTCGCGCACCAAAGCAGTCATACAGCTCCTGGCGCACCTGGTCGATCGTCACGCCGTAGACCGCGGCGGCTTCGCGATCGATGTCCATCGTCATCTGCGGATTTTTGATGTAGAGGTCGCCGGTGACGTCGCGCAGTCCTGGAAGCTTGGAGATTTTCTCCAGCATTTCGGGCCCGACGCGATACAGCGTTTCGGTATCGCTGGATTGCAGCGTGTATTGGAATTCGCTCTTCGAAATGCGGCCCGTGATGTTGATGTTTTGAACGTTCTGGAAATATGTCGCCATGCCGGTGATCGAGTTGGCCTTGGCGCGCAGGCGCTGGATCACCGCGGTCGAACTGTCGCGCTCGCGGCGCGGCTTTAACGCGATGAAGAAGCGCCCATAATTGTTGGTCGGGTTGGGGCCGCCCGCCCCCACCGTGGAGTTGATGTAGTCGACTGCCGGATCCTCCCGCAGAACGTCCGCAACCTTCAACTGGCGATCGTACATCGCCTTGAACGAAATGTCGGAGGGACCTTCCGTGATGGCGTTGATGAAACCGGTGTCCTCGACCGGGAAGAAGCCCTTCGGAATGATGATGTAGAGCCACACCGTCCCGACCAGGGTGCCGACCATCGCGAGGAGAACGAAGAACTTGTATTTGAGAAACAGATCGAGTGTCACCTCGTAACCGCGCAACCACGCCTTGAACATCGCCTCGAACATGCGCAGGATGAAATTCTGCTTCTCGCCCTCATGGTGATTCTTCAGCACGCGGGCACACAACATCGGGGTCAGCGTCAGCGATACGAAACCGGAGAGAAGAATTGCGACCGTGATGGTCACGGCGAATTCACGAAAGACGCGCCCTACCATGCCACCCATGAGCAGCACCGGGATGAACACGGCGATCAGCGCGAAGGTGATCGATATGATCGTGAAGCCAATTTCGCGCGATCCTTTGAGCGCGGCTTCGAACGGCCGCATGCCGCCTTCGATGTGACGGACGATGTTCTCCAGCATCACAATGGCATCGTCCACCACGAACCCGACCGACAACGTCAGCGCCAACAGCGTCATGTTGTTGATTGAATAACCAAAGAGATACATCGCGGCGCAGGTCGCGATGAGCGAGATCGGCACCGCGAGTGCGGGGATAATCGTTGCCGCCGCCGAACGCAGGAACAGGAAGATCACGAGGATGACCAGCGAGATCGCGATCGCGAGCGTAATCTGAACGTCTTCGACGGCATCGCGGATCGATACCGAACGGTCGGCGAGCAATTCCATCTTGACCGACGCCGGAATCTGGGCCCGGTAGGTCGGCAGCCGGTCATAAATCGCGTCGACGATCTTCACCGTGTTGGCGTCGGGCTGCTTGTAGATCGCCAGCACAATCGATCTCTCGTTGTTGTAGAGATTGGCTGTCAGGGTGTTTTCAACGCCATCGATCACGTTGGCGATTTCATTAAGCTTGACGGGAACACCATTACGGTAAGCCACGATGACGTTGCGGTACTCGGCCGCGGAACGCATGGCCGCGGTCGCGGTCAGAATGGTGTTCTGCTTTGTCCCCGCCACAGTCCCGACCGGCGTATTGGAATTGGTCTTCGCAAGGACGGTGCGCACGTCGTCGAGGGCGATGCCGCGGGCCGCTGCAGAGACCGGGTCCACCTGCACGCGCACGGCGTATTTCTGAGCACCGAAGACCAGCACCTGCGCGATCCCCGGCAGCTGCGAAATCTGCTGCGCCAGCGTGATCTCGCCGTAGTCGTCGACGGTCGACAGCGGCAGTGTCGACGACACGAGACTGAACATGATGATGGGTGAGTCACCCGGATTGACCTTGCGGAATGACGGCGGGACCGTCATTTCGATTGGCAACTTGCGTGCCGCCACCGTCAATGCCGTCTGCACATCGAGGGCGGCGCCATCGATATTCCGGTTGAGGTCGAACTGGATCACGATCGTGGAAAGGCCGAGCGCCGAAGTCGACGTGATGGAGGTGACGCCGGCGATCGTCGACAGCTGTCGCTCGATAGGGCCGGCGACCGAGGCGCCCATGGTCTCGGGACTCGCTCCCGGCAAGGTGGCCGTGATCTGAATCGTCGGGAAGTCGACAGCCGGCAATGCCGCAACTGAAAGCAGCCGATAGCCGAAAATACCGAATACGATCAGTGACGCGGTAATCAGCGTCGTCATCACCGGGCGGCGAATGCACGTCTCGGAGATGTTCATGTTCACACTCCTGCTTTGCGCTCGCGCACCGTCACGCGTACTTTGTCGGTCAGCAGCAGATGGCCATCGGTCACAACCACGTCACCGTCATTGAGACCCGATTCGATTACGGTTTCGTCACCAAGCAAACGGGCGACCTTGACGGGGGTCACAAGGGCGACGTTGTCTTTCACCACGAACACAAAATTGCCCTGCTGGCTGACCTGTACCGCGGGCGTCGGAACCGTGATGGCATCCTCGGATCGCAACGTGACACGGGCCGTGACGAGGGTGCCGGGCCAAAGCAGCTCGTCCGCATTCGGCATGGAGGCTCGCAACGTGGCCATGCCGGTCGTCGGGTCAATGGTGTTTTCAATCATCGTGATGGTGCCGTGGGCTCGGCGCTTCTCGCCCGGTATAACCGCATCAATGCTCGCACCTGTTTCCGCCATCGCGACACGCAATTCCGGCAAATTGCGCTGCGGCACCGTGAACGTCACGTAGATCGGCGACAATTGATTGATGGTGGCAATTGGCGCCGTGTCGGCCTGACGCACGAAGTTACCGACCTTCACGGCGGCCTGACTGATCCGCCCGCTGATCGGCGCCCTGATGCTGCAATAGCTGAGCTGGACCTTGAGATTCTCCAGGGCAGCGATATCGGCCTTGACGGCGGCGCTAAACGAGTCGGCCTGCGTCTTGGAGTTTTCGACGTTGAGCTGGGGGCCGGCGCCCTTGGCGAGCAGATCTGAATTGCGGCGCAGATCGCGCTCGGCACCGGCGAGTTGCGCCTGGTCACGCGCCAGATTGCCCTCCGCCTGGGCGATTTGGGCCTCGATTGCCCGGCTGTCGAGAGTGACGAGCAGGTCCCCTTTTTTGACAAATGCGCCGTCAGAAAAATGAATGCCGACGATCTCGCTGTCGATGCGCGGCTTGACCGCGACGCTTGCCATCGTGGTCACGTTACCGAGCGCCTCGAGAATAACCGGTGTTTTCTTCTTGACCGCCTTGGCCACTTCGACTGCCACGACGCGCTGGGGTGGGCCACCTTGCTGCGCTGCCGCCTTGTCGCCGACAAACCACTTTAGAGGCGGAAACCACTTCGCCAATTCTTCGGTGTTGCCGAACCGCCCGGAAGCCGCTGCCCCACCCGCAACCGCAACCACCAACAGTCCGAATAAGGCTTTGCTCCTGCTCATCTGCGTTTCCTGCCGCGGCGCGTCTCCGCCCCGCGGATTCCCTGGTTAGTGTTCACTCCCGCAATGACCCCGTCCCTTGCCGCACGGCTCATCACCGCATGGTTCGAGACTTGCCGTTCGGTGCAATATACGATGGTACCGCCAGCAATGATTTTTGTTACTTTTGGTAACACATTCTGCCCCTTTTTGCATCCTGCCAGTAGCCGCGGCCGTATAAAATTATGGATATACGGCCCTCGCCTTCTCGATTCTTGATCACTTCAAGTTCAAGTTGCGGAGCAGAACCGGGCTTTGCCGGCCGCGACATGATGGAACGCGCGAGCGATTTGCGACTTGGAAGTGTGCAATGCGAATAGCGACCTGGAACGTCAATTCGATCAAGCAGCGCCTCGACAATGTGCTGGCGTGGCTGCAGGAGTGCGAACCCGATGTGGCTTGCTTGCAGGAGACCAAATGCCTCGACGCGGCGTTCCCGCGTGAACCCATCGAGGCGCTGGGCTACAACGTTGCGGTGCACGGTCAGAAGACATTCAACGGCGTAGCGGTGCTTTCCAAGCTGCGCTTCGACGAGATCACCCCGCGGTTGCCCGGCGACGACGCGGATGATCATGCGCGCTTTCTTGAAGTTGTAGTGTCGTCGGCCTCCCGCGCCGTGCGAATCGCGTCGATCTATCTGCCGAACGGCAATCCGCCCGGCACTGACAAGTATCACTATAAGCTTGATTGGATGGACCGGCTTCTGCGTTACGCCGATGGCCGCCTGCGGCTGGAGGAACCGCTGGTGCTGGCTGGAGACTACAATGTCATTCCGGCGGCGGCGGATGTGTACGATCCCGCCGCGTGGACAGGCGACGCACTGTTTCTGCCACAAACCCGGGCAAAATTTGGCGGGCTGCTTAACCTCGGCCTCACGGAAGCCGTGCGGGCAACGACGGACGCAGCGGGAATCTACACGTTCTGGGATTATCAGGCCGGCGCCTGGCAGAAGAATGCCGGTCTTCGGATCGACCACTTACTGCTGTCGCCGCAGGCCGCAGACCACCTCTCGGCGGTCTGCATCGACAAGCATGTCCGGGGCTGGGAGAAGCCGTCCGATCACGTTCCGGCTTGGATCGAGCTCACTTGGTGAGAATGCCTCAGGTGGTGAGGGTCAGGATCACTTGTGGGCGTGCTCCATCCAATGCTCCAAGTGCACCAGCGCAACGGCGCGTTCCTCCTCGGTCGCCTGCTTCATCGCCGCGGCATACAAGTCGGTGATCCAGGTCTCTTTCGGCGCTGCCGCATCCTTTGCTAGTGTCAGATACATCAGGCCTCGCGCACCGTCGCGAGCCACGTATTGCCCTTTGAACAGCAAGGCGCCGAACACCGCTTGGGCCTGATATTGGCCTTTGCTCGCCGCCTGGAACAGCCATCGCGCCGCCTGCTTGGGATCCTTCGGCGTGCCCTGGCCGTCGAGATACATCCGGCCAAGTCGATACTGCGCTTCAGAATCGCCAAAGTAGGTCGCCGCATAGGAGAACATTTCGCGCGCGTGCGTGGGATCCGGCTTGATTTCCGAATTCTGGACCCCGGTGAGATAGTAGCTGCCCAGCGCCACGAAGGCGTTGGCGACGAAGCGCGCCTGCGGCGTGCCGGTCAGTTCATCGGCATGGGAATCCGCGATGCTGCGGAAGTACTCGAAGGCACGCATATCGTTCTGCTTGACGCCGTCGCCGTCGGCATACATGCGGCCGAGTTTCCACGCCGCCATGACGTCGCCATCGCGAGCCGCCTGCTCGAGCGATTTCTGTGCGGCTTGAATGTCGCCGGCCCGCAGCGCCCGGGCCCACGCCTTCAAGTTACTGGAGCCGTTGCCAAGACCCAGCGGCGCTTCAGGCGTCGCTCCGATGCCGACCGCCGGTGCGATGTTGGCCGGGCTTGGGGTACCGTCAAGCGCGTAGGCTGTCGCCAAACCGAGGCCAACGCCGAACAATGCCACCGACAAAATATGCTCAGATATCCGCATAGCACGCCTTCTCGGCCGCCCTGCCCGGATGCGTGATGGCGCCGTGGCGCGCCGTCCCCACCCGGTGGGCATATTTCCAAAAGTACCCCGACCCAAACCACGATCCACGCGGCTGCCACGCCGCCCGGCGTTTCTCGAACGCATCATTACGCAACCGAACTCTCCGGCTGGGGCGAATCACCTGCGCCTCGCCGCATTTTCGATTCTGCAGGGCGTCAAAGCGGGCCTCCTCGCTGTCGAAGCCGCCTGCCGCACTGGAGAATTCCTCGTCATCGGTGCCGGCCATCTTGATGGTCGCGGCCTCAGGTGCGAGGCTACCGCGCAATCCGCCGTTGGCCGCCGCCACAGGACTGCCGGCCGGATGAACGGCGCTCGGCTCGAAATCCCAAACTCTGCGATTCATGTTTTCGGCCACGGTACACCCGGTCACGGTCGCACTGCCGTGCATAAAACCGCTGTCCAACAACGTTTTCGTCAGCAATGGAACGCTGCTACATTCAACTAAATCTTTGGCGACAAAACGACCGGCTGGCTTCAAATCTGCGATGCAAGATGTCCGTTTGAAGACTTCGGAAACGCCGGCAAAACAGACGCCAATGAAGCGGGATCGGAGCACCATGTGTGCCCGCCTTCCCGTCGCGTGCCGACTGGGCAGCCTGCTCTTGAGATGGGTCTTGGCGTCCATGAGGGGTCTATAAGGCTTGCACCGCATCTGAATGCGCATCCCGCAACGTGGGATTTCGCACCGGAATATCCTGCATGGAAATCATGGACTCCTGTGGCGGAAAAGGGGCGGCAGTGACCATCTTTACAAATGTTGTCAACATGTGTCGGAAACGCAACATATCTTGCGACGACAAAAAACCCTTAAAGATGCGACGGTTGACGCCCCGGTTCTTCGCTCGCAGTGTGCACGAGGTCGCACCCGACCTCATAGGTGCAACATTTTTTGTCGATGGTGTCGGGGGACCGATCGTCGAGGCGGAGGCTTATCACCATACCGACCCGGCTGCGCACAGTTACGCGGGCTCGACCGCGCGCAACGCCGTGATGTTCGGACCGCCGGGCCATATTTACGTCTACCGCTCCTACGGCATTCACTGGTGCGCCAATTTTGTCTGTGAAGCCGAGGGCAGCGCCAGCGCGGTCCTGATTCGCGCCCTGATGCCAACCAAAGGCCTCGACGTGATGCGTCTTCGCCGGCGCGTCCGCGACGAACGGCTGCTCTGCGCAGGACCCGGACGGCTGTGCGAGGCGCTGGCGATCACGCAGGCCCACAATGGCATGCGAATCGACAAAACTCCGTTTACGCTGTTCGCCAGATCCGAACCGATCGAGATCGTGTCCGGCCCGCGGATCGGCATCTCCAAGGCAGCCGATCTACCGTGGCGCTACGGGTGGGCGGGATCGCGGTTTCTGAGCAAGCCGTTTAGGGTCGCAGCCAATCGTTGAGCAGCGATCCCATCTGCAGTCATCGCTTCACATCACTCCCGCCCGTTGACGGTTTGCGGACCCGGCGTATTGTCGGCGGACCGCTGGACAGAGCGCCAGCAACATGTGGAGGAGCAGGATGAACACGCGCATGCCCCTGGCGATCACTCTGGGCCTCCTTGTCTCCAGCCCCACCTTGGCGGCCGAGATCAACATTCTCAGCGCGGGCGCAGTCGAGCCCGGCGTCGTGGCGGCGGCAGACGCATTCCGCAAGGAGACCGGCATCGAGGTGAAGATCAAATTCGCGACGGCGCCGGCGATCCAGCGGCGGATCGGCGAGGGCGAAACGGCTGATGTGGTGATCGCGCCGCCGCCCGTCATCGAGGAACTCGCGAAGGCCAGCAAGCTCGACGGATCGGCGCGCACACCGGTGGGGCGGGTCGGAGTCGGGGTGCTGGTCCGCAGCGGCGCGGCGAAACCCGACGTATCGTCCGCGGATGCGCTCAAGCGCGCTTTGCTTGATGCCGATTCGGTCGTCTACAACAAGGCATCGACCGGCCTCTACCTGGAGAGGCTTTTCGACCGGCTCGGTGTCGGCGCGCAGGTCAAGGCCAAGGAGACTCGCTATCCGGACGGCGCCGCCGTCATGGAGCATGTCATCCACGGCAAGGGCAAAGAAATCGGCTTCGGCGCCATTACGGAAATAGCGCTCTATCGCGACAAGGGCGCGCAATTCGTCGGACCGCTGCCGGGTGAGGCGCAGAACTACACGAGCTACGCGGCAGCGCCCGCCACCGCGCTCGCCAACCGCGACGGCGCGACGGCCTTCCTGAAATTCCTCGCCACCCCGACGGCGCGAGCGGCCTTTCTCGCGAAGGGGGTCGAGTAGCGGGCTTACACGAACGCCGCGATTAAGCGCTTGCAGTGCCGTCATCCATGTTATTTCTTGAATCCGGCAAAGTTTGAACAGGAGGAAAGTGAATGCGCGGCGTCGCGGTCTTGGCGTTGTTACTGATCAGCTCGAGCGTGTTTGGGCAGGAATGCATCAGGCCCGAGTGGGGCAAGTGCGTATCGTTTCCGAACGGCGGCTCGCATACCGGCACGTCGATCCAGAAGGAGAAAATCCAGGCGGAAGTCACGCCGGGTCCCGATATCTGCGTCGTCAACGAGGAGGAGATCGGCGGCTACACGTTTGCGCGATTTGCGCGCAACGGGGCGCCGTGGCCGAACGCCGACTGGGCCGCCAACATCGACGACTTCTGCTTCTACAAGAAGTAGCGGCTGGAGCGCGGGCGTCCGGCCCGCTTCTTTTCAGAACGGCTTACCATGAAAGCGGGCAGGATGCCCGCGGTCCCAGAGGAGCAAAAAGCCCCGGCGGACGCCGGGGCTTCTCGTTAGAGCAATGAACCCAGGACAGGTCTTGTTTCACTTAATCACCGACATGTCCTAGGCTGAGACGAGACTCCCCATGCCGCTTCGAGGAAGGGTCGGGCGACACGCCAATAGCGGCGCCCAGTGCCAAAACTGGGCAGAAGACCAGCAGACCGTGATCGCGTTGCTGAACCGCATTCCGGCGGCTGACGGCGGGCCGGAAGCCAGCATTGCCGGCCGCGTGGTGGCAGGGGTATCGAGCGACGCTCTTTTCCACGCGATCCTGCGCTTTCAAAGAAAATATTTTCCCGGGCAACAAACCGGGTTCGTCAGTCCCGGCGATGGGGTGCTCGCTTTCATGGAAATGCTCGCCTCACGACCGACGGCGGTGCCCAAGCCCGCCGGACAATGGGGTGAATTTCAGAGCGGATCGGTTCAAAGGGCTCTCCATGAGGCCTTGGCAGAAGACCATTTCCTCAATCAGGTAAAGGTCGTGGAGATCCTCCGCAGCACGCTGGCCAACGGCACCGTGAGTACCAGCGAACTCGCCGACCTGACGATGGTCGCTGCCAACTCCAAAAGCATCATGCCGCGGTCGTACGTGATGCTGCAGCTGTTCGTCGCTCTCGCAGAGGACAAGATCAAAGACATTGGGCCATTTAAGCTCCCCACATCGCGGCATGTGTACGCCGCCGGGCTCGCCTGCGACTTCCTCAGACGGGGCGGTCGCGGGCAATGGCCGAACCTGGATCGGGATGTGGTCGGGATTGGTATGATCATGCGGATCGCCTATCCGGGCTTGGTGCGCCAGGGTGGGGCAAGCCTGTGCGGACCGGCCGCCTTCCTTTACAACCTGCTGCTGGACCATCCGGGGGATTACGCTCGGTACGCCATGAATCTGTATGAGGGAGGCGAAGCCAAGATGGGCAACCTGTCGATCAAGCCGAGCGACAGTGTCCGCTTCTACGCGATTCCTTCCTGGAAGGATCCAAAGGATCCAACCTCGCCCATCTCTCACTGGACGATCGAACCAATCGATTGGTTGACGGCCGCGAGCCTCCGCGATTCGGAGAACTGGTTCCTCGATTACGATAATGCCGACAACACATTCTCGGGCGCCACGACCCCCATGGAGATGGCATGGTGGTTCACGCGGGCCGGTTATTCCGACGTCAAGGAAGATGCCAACCTTGTTCGCCACCAGCGGGACACCGCAAACATGGACGAGGCCAGCCGGCTGTTTTCTGCAGGCTACCGTGTGTGCTTGCTCATCGATGGCCAAATGATCGAAGCGGATGAGCAAACGAAGTCGGGGTCGATGTGGGCCAAGGATCGCCACTGGGTCGTCCTACGGTCGAGGATCGACCACTCGGAAGAAAGCGTCAAAATGACCATCTTTACGTGGGGCCACGGGAACTATCAGGTCCCGCAGGGCGACGTCCTATCAAGGGATGACTTTCTGATGAACTATTACGGTTACGTGGCGGCCAAGCCGTAGTGCCACGACGCCCGTTCAATTTCTGCTTCTACAAGAAATGATAGCTGGACCGCGCGCGTCTCGCGCGCCTTCAAAAAAGAGCGGGCGGGACGCCCGCGGTCCCGGAAAAGCAAAGCCCCGGCAACGCCGGGGCTTTTCGTCAGGGCAACGCAGTCGATGGCGTCCTTTAAGTCTTCCTCGGCCAGGGCACGCCCTGGTAGCCGAGCGGCACTGAGCCGATGCCCTTGTAGTTGAATTTCTGCACGCGCTTACCCTCGTAGGTCTCGGTCGTGTAGAGGTTCCCCTTCGAATCCGAGGCCACGCTGTGCACGCCGTAGAACTGGCCCGGCTGGCGTCCGCCGTCGCCGAACGACGTGATCTCCTCGAGAGTCTCGCGCACGATGACGCGCACCCGCTCGTTCTGGCCGTCGGCCAGCATGATGAAGCGCTGCTGCGGGTCCTTCGAGAACACGATGTCCCAGACCGCGCCGGCGCCCCTGGTGTTCTTGGCGTAGAACTGCTCCTTCACGAACGTGCCGTCGGGCTTGAACACCTGCAGGCGATCGTTCTGGCGGTCGCACACATAGACGAGGTCGTCGACCGATTTCTCGATGCAGTGGACCGGGTTGCGGAACTGTTGCGCCGGCGGCGCCTTGGGATCGTAAGGGCCGAGATTGGAGTCGTCGGGCTTGTTGCCGTAGGCGCCCCAGTAGCGCTTCATCTTGCCGGTGTCGGCATCGATCACCGCGACACGCTTGTTCAGGTAGCCGTCTGCGATGTAGGCCTCGTTGGTTTTCGGATCGACCCAGATCTTGGCGACGCGGCCGAAATTCTCCTGGTCGTTGCTGCCCTTGTTGCCGCCGAGATGGCCGACCTGCATGATGAACTTGCCGTCGTTGGTGAACTTGAGGATGTGGGCGTCCTTCTCGCCGTTGCCGCCGATCCACACATTGCCCTTGTAGTCGACATGGATGCCGTGGTTCGACTGCGGCCACTCATAGCCCGGTCCCGGACCGCCCCAGCTCCGCAGCAGCGTGCCGTCCGAATCATAGACGAGGATGGGCGGGGCGGTGCGACAGCACTCGGCGATCGGCGGATTAAGCTCGGCGCCGCGCTCGTTATTGTGCAATCCGCCAGCGCCGCGATGGATGACCCAGATGTGGTCAAGCTCGTCCACCCAGATGCCGATGGTCCAGCCGAGCAGCCAGTTGTTCGGCAGCGGCTTCGGCCACAGCGGATCGACCTCGAAGATCGGAGCCTGCACGGTCGAGCCCTGCGCTTCGGCGCGCTTCTGCAACAAGGCTTGGCCGATACCAAGGCCGAGAATGGCGGCCGCGAACGCAGTACCGCATAGGAATTTGCGGCTGCGCAAGGATGTGATCATGGTCCCTCCCTGGCTCATTTCGGACGAGCCTGTCCTTTTGATGCATCAACATCATTATAGCCAAACACAGCGCACTTGAAATGGCGATTTCGCGCCTGCTGGGGGCACCTCACATCATCGTCGGGACGATGAAGTCTCGGATGGTTTCACACGCTCTTCCACGGGGTGATGCGGCCACAGGGATGAACCGTCAGAGTCGCTACACCGGCGCGAATCCGCCCTACCGCTGCGTCTCCATGCATGCTAGTCTTGCTTCAAAATCGCACGCTTGCAGTTTGTGAATAGACGTTGCGGAGGGCGGTCACATGAAACGGGCGCCGTTTGCGATCGGCATCGCGGCAGCGATCCTCGTCGCGGGCTCCGCGGCCGTGTTAGGGGTCCGGACGCCGACTACTCAGAGCGCCACACTGTCGGGCGCCCTGGAGCCGGTCTGGAGCGAGACCAAATGGCCGTTCCTGCAGGACCAGTGGGGCATCGGCAAAGCTTTCGTCTGCACGCCAGCAGACTGCGGCGTCAAGGTGGACCTCTTTGTCCGACCGAAGATCGGTTTCTGCAATTGCTCGACCGGCGTGTCCGATGCCAAGGAGTTGGAGCGCGTCGCCGACACCGACCTTCTGAGCGCGAAGGTGCAGCCCGCCGGCCCCGCCAATCCCATCAAAGTCGGCTGGATGCACGGCCTGAGCCGCGCCTACGCGATGTCGGATGAAAGGCAGAACGAGCATCTCTTGTCTGTTGCGTTCAACGACGAATGCGATGTGGTCGTGGCCCTCGTGTCGCTCGGCAAGGCTGATCCAAGCGTAATAACGCCGGCAGTCCTTTCCTTCCTCAACAGCACGCCGATGGTGCTGTGGGCAAAGAAAGAACTAGGGCTGGAATTCGTGCGCCGCGAATGGTGATACTCCGCCTGATGCATCATCGCCGGGCCTGTCCCGGCGATCTCGACCTGGGGGCACAGTGCCCATCATCGAGATGGCCGGGACAAGCCCCGCCATGATCAAACAGCAAGCTTCGGTGTCGTATGGCGACGAAGGAGGATAGGGAGGTGACGATGGTCAAACTTGTCAGACAGCGCAATCTTCTATGCGGCGTAGCGCTGGCCGCGGGTGTCGTCGGGCTCGGCGCCGGCGTGGCGATGATGCAGAACGCGACCGCGCAAAGCGCGATGGTGGAAGCCCCGATCTTCGAGGTCGACCCGCTGTGGCCGAAGCCGCTGCCCAACGAAGGCCTGCTCGGCATGACCATCGGCGTTTCGATCGACGATCAGGACAATGTCTGGATTACGCATCGCGGTGCTGCGACCCTGAACAACAACGAAAAAGGATCCACGCTCAATCCGCCGGTGTCGATCTGCTGTGCGGCGGCGCCGCCGGTCATCGCTTTCAACCCGGCCGGCGACGTGGTCCACTCGTGGGGCGGCCCGGGCCAGGGCTATGAGTGGCCGGAGTCGATGCACGGCATCTTCGTCGACTCCAAGGGCAATGTCTGGCTGGGCGGCAACGGCGCCAAGGACTCCCAGATCCTCAAGTTCAGCAAGGACGGCAAGTTCATCATGCAGTCCGGCCACCAAGGCAAGAACGCCGGCAGCAACGATCCGGAGAACTTCGGCCGCGTCGCCCAGATCTTAGTCGATCCAAAGAGCAACGAAGCCTTTGTGGCCGACGGCTATCGCAACCGGCGCGTAGCGGTCGTGGACCCAGACACCGGCAAGATCAAGCGCTGGTGGGGCGCCTACGGCAACAAGCCCAACGACGACCCGCAGGGCCCATACAATCCAAACGCAACGGCCCTGCAGCAATTCCGCAGCCCGGTGCACTGCGTAGCGCTCGCAAACGACGGCCTGCTCTATGTCTGCGACCGCCAGCACGATCGCGTTCAGGTGTTCCACACCGACGGCACCTTCGTGAAGGAGCACTTCTTTGCCAAGGACACGCTGGCGTCGGGCTCGACCTGGGAGATCGCCTTCTCCAAGGATCCCGAGCAGCGCTTCATCTACCTCACCGACGGCCAGAACGAGCGCGTGCGCATCGTCCGGCGCGATACCATGACCGAGTTGACCTCGTTCGGCCGCGGCGGACGCCAGCCCAGCGAGTTCTTCGGCGTGCACAGCATCGCCGTCGATTCAAAGGGCAACATCTATACAACCGAGACCTATGAGGGCAAACGCGTGCAGAAGTTCAACTTCAAGGGCATCGGACAAGTGCGGGCCGGTGATCAGGGCGCGGTCTGGCCGAAGCGCAGCAGCTGACGTTCCTTACGTAGCCTACAGGGTCGAGGTGTCCTGGAATTGCAAGTTCAGCCCCGGCGGGCATGCGCCGGGGCATTTCCTTATGTGCGCTCGGGCGGCGCAGAGGTTGGGCAGGAGCAGCGCATGCGCAACTTGATTGCGGTCGCCACAATGGCACTCGCGACGATCATTGCCTCACACGCATTCGCGCAGCAAACCTGCCTGCGGCCGAAGTGGACCGAATGTCTGTCGTTTCCGAACGGAGGCCGGCACACCGGCGTGTCGCCTTATGGCGTGCCAATGCAGATCGAGGTGCCGGTTGGCGCCGAGATCTGCGTGATCAATGAGTGGGAAATCCGCGCCGAGACCTACGCCCAGTTCGCGCGAAACGGAGCCCCCTGGCCCGATCGTGACTGGGAGGTGGATGTCGACACCTTCTGCTTCTATAAGAACTGAAGCATCCACTATGCTTGTCATCGCCCGGCTTGACCGGGCGATCCAGTAACCACCGGCCAGTGGATACTGGATTGCCCGGTCAAGCCGGGCAATGACACTATGGGGGGCGGCCATAGTTCCGACGCGAAGGACGATGTCTCGACAGCGGCGATCTCGGCGAGGGTGTTTGAGATGGAGTGGCGCAATGCGCGGAGTTTATCATCGGGCCGGCCGAAGGCCGGACCCGTTGGCTGGTTGCGCCCTGCGGGCTGGCGCTATCCTTACCGCCGTCGTTTGCTCGATCTCATGTGCGATCGTTTGGGCATTCGCATCTCCCGCCCTCGCCCATGACATCCCGGCCGATGTCAAGATCAACGCTTTCTTCAAGCCCGCGGGCAACCGGCTGGAGCTTCTGGTCCGACTTCCCCTCGCCTCTCTGATCGACACTGATTTCCCGATGCGCGGTGCCTTTCTGGATCTCGCGCGCGCCGACGAACCGATCCGCGGCGGCATCAAGGTGTGGCTCACCGACAATATCGACGTCTACGAAAGCGACGCGCTGCTCGAGAAGCCCCGCGTGGTCGCGGCGCTGGTGTCGTTGCCGTCGGACAAATCCTTCGCCTCGTTCGAAGAGGCGCGCGCCCATGTGCTGGGTCCGCCCCTGTCCAACGATCTCGATCTTTACTGGAGCCAGCTGTTCCTCGACGTGTTGCTCGAATATCCGATCCGGTCCGACCGCTCGGAGTTCGCCATCGACTTGCGAGTCGACCGCTTGGGCGGCACCGTCAACACGGCGCTGCGCTTCATGCCGCCGGACGGTACGGTCCGCCCGTTCGAGTTCCACGGCTCGCCGGGACTGATCTATCTCGATCCGCGCTGGCACCAGGCCGTGCTGCGTTTCGTTGTCGAAGGCTTCTGGCACATTCTCGACGGCACCGATCACCTGCTGTTTCTCGCCTGCCTGGTGATTCCGTTCCGCCGGCTGCGTCCGCTCGTCATCATCGTCACGTCGTTCACGGTCGCGCATTCCATCACGCTCCTCGCCTCCGCGTTCGGCTTTGCGCCCGACTGGCTGTGGTTTCCGCCGCTCATCGAGACGCTGATCGCCGCCACCATCGTGTTCATGGCGCTCGAAAACATCGTCGGCAGCAACATCGGCTGGCGCTGGATCTACGCCTTCGCGTTCGGCCTCATCCACGGCTTCGGATTTTCGTTCGCGCTGCGCGAACAGCTGCAGTTTGCCGGCGACCATCTGGTCACCTCGCTGCTCGGCTTCAATCTCGGTGTCGAGATCGGCCAGCTCGCCGTGCTGATCGTGCTGGTGCCGGCGCTCAACCTGCTGTTCCGCTACGTTGTCGCCGAGCGCATGGGCGTCATCATCCTGTCCGCGTTCGTGGCCCACACGGGATGGCACTGGATGCTCGATCGCGGCGAGGTGCTTGCCAAGTTCCCGTTCCCGACCATCGATGCCGCGTTCCTGGCAAGCCTGATGCGCGGCCTGATGGCGGTGCTCATCCTCGCCGCCGTGGTGTGGCTCGCCAGCGGCTTCGTGCGCCGCTTCATGCAGGGCAAGGACGGCTTTGCGGAAAAGGCCTTCGCCAAGGCACCCGCGCCCGAGCGGGGATAACCGCCGGGACCGCGGGCGTCCCGCCCGCCTTTCGCGGACCTCAATTCCCTCAGAACAGGGAAAATAGCAGGGAATTTGCAATTTCTCCGCGGGTCCGGATGCTTCCCGGTGTCAATTCATGCAGCAATTCCAGAGCGGTGCAGGGAGATTCCCTGCTCTGGCCGCGAACAGGGAATTGCTTTCGCGGGATCAGGGAATGCTCGGGTCGGAGCACGGAATGACATGACGTAAGCCTCTGATTTTTAACGATGTGCACCACTGTGGTCTAATTGCTTTCGGTCCTTGGAATTCCCCTCGGCAATGCGCGTGCCGCTCATTGACAGAGGAATAGGACTATGTCAGAGGACTGTGATTTATTGATGGCAGGCGCGAAATAATCTTGCCGGCGCGTAAACTCGCGCTCCCGGCCACGCGACAGACCCCGAGATAGACGCTTGCCATTTGGTAACATTCATGGTACCATATGTTTGATTTCGAGCTTCGCTCCTACGTCGATGAACAAGGCCGCGCTCCATTCGAGGCATGGGTGCTTGAGCTCGACAGCCAGGCGCAGGCGAAAGTGGCGATCGCGCTCTCCCGGCTTCAGCGTGGCAACGTCTCAAATGTAGAAGCTGTCGGCGAAGGCGTCTCGGAGTTGAAGCTGAATTGGGGACCGGGCTATCGCGTGTATTTCGGAAGAACGATCGTCATTTTGCTGTGCGGGGGCACCAAGAAACACCAGAGCCGTGATATCGCGACCGCGAAGGCCCGGTGGGTGGATTACAAGGCGCGCAGAGGCGCGCGCGTGAGATGAGTGCCGTGCCATGCCCTTGACCCGCAGCTTCAAAGAATTCGTCAAATCCCGGATCGAGCGCGATCCCAAGTTCCGCCAGGCGCTGTTTCAGGAAGCGGTGCAGACGCTGGTCGAAGGCGATGTCGATACCGCGAAATCCGTCTTGCGGGATTACATCAACGCAACTGTCGGTTTCGAGGCGCTGGCCAAGGCGACCAAGATGCCGCCCAAGAGCCTGATGCGGATGTTTGGGCCCAAAGGCAATCCAACGGCCGTGAACCTGTTTGGTGTGATCGGCGTGCTCCAGGCCAAGACCGGCGTACACCTGCAAGTGCGCGCGGTCGCCGCCTGACGCTGGGGCGCGCGCCAGCATGTCCCAGCCGGCGCCAAATATTCAAACGCGGTTCAACGCAGTCGCCACCCGCCTGAAGCGCTCCAGCGCCGCCTCCAGGTTCTCCACGATCTCCGCCGCGACCTCCTCCGGCGGCGGCAGCAGGTCGGGGTCGTCGAGCGTGTCGTCCTTGAGCCAGAAGATATCGAGATTGACCTTGTCGCGCGCGACGAGGTCCGCAAAGGGGAAGCGCCGGAAGCGTAGCAGGCGACGAAATCGTCGAGATCGGCGCGCACCATCGGCCGTTCCTTCAAGGTGAAGCGCTGGTTGGTGCGCAGGTCGTAAATCCACAGCTCCCTGGTGTTGGCCTTCTCGGACACCGGCTTCTTGTCGAAGAACAGCACGTTCGCCTTGACGCCCTGCTTGTAGAAGATGCCGGTCGGCAGCCGCAGCAGGGTGTGGAAGTCGAAGTTATGCAGCAGCCGGCGACGGATCGCCTCCCCTGCCCCGCCCTCGAACAGCACGTTGTCCGGCAGCACCACGCCGGCGCGGCCGTTCTCGGCCAGTATCGTCATGATGTGCTGGAGAAAGTTGAGCTGCTTGTTCGACGTGGTGACGAAGAAATCCTGGCGGTCGTAGTCGTCGCGCTCGGTATCGACCTCGCCGTCGTCGCGGACGATGCGATAGCTCTGCTTCTTGCCGAACGGCGGATTGGTCAGCACCACATCGAACGTCTTGCCGCCGGCGCCGAGCAGCGCGTCGCGCGGCTCGATCGGGCTTTCCGAGCCCGCGATGTCGTGCAGGTAGAGGTTCATGGCGCACAGCCGCACCACTTCCGGCACGATATCGACGCCGGAGAACCGCGATCGCATGGCCTGATAGATTTCGGCATTGCGGGCGAGCGGCTTCTTGCGGATGTGCTCCCAGGCCGCGAGCAGAAAGCCGCCGGTGCCGCAGGCCGGGTCATGCACGCTCTCGCGCGGATCGGGATCGACCACGGTCACCATGGCGTCGATCAGCGCGCGCGGCGTGAAGTACTGGCCGGCGCCGGACTTCACCTCCTGGGCGTTACGCTCAAGCAGGCCCTCGTAGATCGAGCCTTTGACGTCGATGCCATGCTCAAGCCAGCGCTCGCCGTCGATCAGGCCGACCAGGCGCTTGAGCTTGGCGGGGTCCTGAATTTCGTTCTGCGCCTTGAGAAAGATCGTGCCCATCATGCCGGACTGGCGCTGCAGCTTGCCGAGGATTTGCGTGTAGCGCCGGGTCAGTTCCTCGCCCTGGAGGTCGCGCAGCGTAGCCCAGCGGCAGTCCTCCGGGATGGGCGAGCCATTGGCGGGCAGAAGCCCTTGGGTGACCAGCTCGGCGCGCTCGTCATCCATCTTGAGAAACAAGAGATAGGAGATCTGCGAGATGTAGGACTGGTATGGCACGCCCTGGTCGCGCAGCACATGAGCGTAGTTCCAGACCTTCTGGACGAGCGCGGTTTCGTTCATTGAGCATGTTCCAAGCTAGTGCGGTGTCATGCCCCGCGAAAGCGGGGCATCCAGTAACCCCCAAACCGTCGATTTAGCTTGTATCGTCTCCAAATCGAGGTCCCGGGGTTACTGGATCGCCCGCTTTCGCGGGCGATGACAACGGTGGGGATCGGCGGTTGGAAGCCGCATCAGCTTTCTTTCGGCTGCGCCCACGAGGCGGCTCGACAGGCATTTCGGCGCGAAGGCGGGCGAGAAGAACGGAGGCGGGTTCGTCGCTCGGGTCTTGCGGCACGAGGCAGCCTTCGAAGGCTGAATTCAGGATGGATTGGCGGAGTGCTGCGCGATCTCTGGACTCAAATAGTCGACCAAGATCAGTTATTCCTGCCTCGGCTGATGCAAAGATTTCTACGATTTGTTTCTGCTCTTCGGTTGGCGGCAACGGAAACGCCATCGATGCAAATCTGTTTCGGGAAAGATGCGCTATGTTCGTTGTGATTGTCGCGACTTTGCTGAAAAGACCATTGTGCAGGCAGAACCGGAAGTAAATCTGCGCGTATTCCGGCAACACGCCTGAACTCGCCCGGAACCGAATGAGCGTATTTTGGAAGCAGGAGCCGTCAATTTCACCCCGGAAGATCGCTGAACGCCCGACTAGCTCGTAAGATTGCCCCTCGTTGAGCAACACATCTCCCGGCCTGAGCGAAAAAGTTTTGAACTCATCGGGGTTGAAATTCATTTGCTTCACATCCGAAAGATCAAGCCTGTCCTCCATTACGTTGGCAACACGGAGATACGGACGAAGATAGGGACCGCTGTGATGCTGGGGGGCGCGTTGCCGCCCTAGTGTAACCAACCCTGCACCGTCGACGCGGCACCACCGCCACGAGGGCGGCAGTTCGGTATGAAATGCGGGGATCGCGTCAGCCCTGTCCGTGGGTTGGGCCGATTGAGCGAGTTTGTTACCCTCCCGCCAATCGCGCGTCAGCTCGCCGGTGACGGCGGCCTTGAGCAGCGCGCGGCGCCACGTATCGAGGCCGGCGCGCGCCCGCTCCAGCGCCGCCTCGCCTTCGGCGATCTCGGCGAAAAGCTCGTGAATGCGCGCGACGATGCGGCGCTGTTCGGGCGCGGGTGCTACGGGGACCCAAATTCTTTCGAGCGCCGAGGCTTCGATGCTTTGCACTGTGGTCCCATCCTTGGAACAATCGTGTAAGATTTGCCGCTGAATACTGCGCAGATAGTGCGCGATAAAATTTGGATCGAGCGCGCTTGCAGGTGTCAACGCCCGCAAATCCTGATTGATTGTCACCCGTTCAAGGTTCACGCCGACCGGAAATGTGTGCCTGAGTATGCCCGATCTCATCACCATCAGAATCGATCCGGGTGCCACGAACTTGGTAGTTGAGCCCCGGACTGCCTCTTCTGTGATGTGGTCTTCGGTCTCGCGAATAGATTCTGATTTCATGTCCTTGGGCGAAACCCAAGGAATGCTGCCGTTTCGCCAATAGCCCTCAATCGCCTTGGATGGGGTGCCGCCGCCAGTCCATTTGCCGAGGCCGCCTAACTTCGCCCACGCCCATCCCGGCGGCAGCGGCCACGGCTCGCCCGTGGTCGCTACATCGCCGTCGGTGGTGTGGGCGTCCATCGTTTACCCAGCGGCGGGCATCCCCCTCCCCCGCTTGCGGGGGAGGGTCGGGGAGGGGGCAGGGCCGCAAGCACGGAGCAAGCGGCGTGGCCCCATCCCAAACCCTCCCCCGCAAGCAGGGGAGGGGACGAGATTGCCTCGCCGCAAGCGGATAATGGCCGCCATCGCAGTCATAGCCCCATCGCTTCCATGGCCGCCATCGCACTCATGGCGCCATCGCCCCCATCGCGTTCATGGCCGTCCTCGCGCTCATGCGACCAGCACCCCCGGCAATTCCTCAAGCAGCGGCTTGAGCCGCGTCCCGAACAGCGCGTACGCCTTGGCGACACCACCTTGCGCGGAGAAATCCGGCGCCTCGTTCAAGTCTTGCGGCGCGATGCCAACGTTGACTGCGATGTAGTCGCGGATCGCGGTGAGCCACGCCTTCTGCGCCTCGCTGTAGACGCGCCCGGCCTTCTCCTCGCGGCCGAGCCAGAGGTTGAACCGGCCCGCGATGGTGGAAGACAGGGGCTCCAAGGTCGTCGCCGCTCCGACAGCGTATCGCACCAGCATGACGATGTCGGATAAAGCACGGGTCGGGTTGCCTTTCACGCGCTTGTCGTCAAGCCGCGCATAGGCGCGCCAGATATCCACAGGTTCGAGCAGCCAGGGCGGCCGCCGCAGCACATCGCGCAGCTCTTCGATCGCGGCGCGATCGAGCTTTTGCGTCGCGTGCGGACGGCCATAGAGAATCTGCAGCGCGACCAGGCGGTCGCGGTTCTGGTCGAGAAACGACTTGAACTTGTCGACCGCATCGCGCGCCTTCTTCTCGTCATAGCCGGAGGAGACGACCGCATCGGTCGAGACCGTGTCGATGCGGATCTCGGTGAGCCGCTTCACGTCCTTGAGAAGCTGGCGCAGCTCGGGATCATCGAATATCTCGCAGGCCGCATCCTTGAGGGCGTTGCGCACCGCCTCACGCTGCTTGTCGTTCGCCGCATCGCCGTGCTGCTCCACGATCTGCCGCTGGATGGCATCGGGATCGACCGCATCGAGCAGCCGGTTGGCGAGCGCCTTGGGATCGAGGCCGCCGGTCTTCCTGGCGATGGTTGCCCGCGCCGTCGCGTCGATCTTGCGGTCGAGCGCCGCAAGCCGGCCGGCCAGGGTCGAAATCGCATCGTCGTCCCGGCGCCCGGCCGCGATGTCGTCCAGGAGCTTGTCGAAACCTATCGAGCGCTGCCGCTCCAACGGCTGCGACACCTGCTTGAGGCTTTCGGTGACGCCGACCGCATCGATCAGCACGAACCGGGTCTTCTCCTCCGCATCCGGCGTGACCTGCCGCAACGCCGTGGGAGAGATGGTGCGGGCGCCCCTGCCCTTCATCTGCTCGAAATAAAGTTCGGACTTGACGTCGCGCAGGAAGATCAGGGCTTCGAGCGGCTTCACGTCGGTGCCGGTCGCGATCATGTCGACCGTGACGGCGATGCGCGGATTGTAGTCGTTGCGAAACCGGCGAATGAGCTGTTCGGGATCGGCCTGGTCGACCTTGTAGGTGATCTTCTGGGCGAAGTCGTTGCCCTTGCCGAACACCTCCCGCACGATGCCGACGATCTCCTCGGCGTGGTGATCGTCCTTGGCGAAGATGAGGGTCTTGGGCACCTCGGTGCGGCCCGGAAACAGATCGGTGAACAGGCTGTCGCGGAAGGCTTCCAGCACGGTCCTGATCTGGTTCGGCACGGTGACGGTGCGATCAATGTCCTTGGCCGCGTAGGCGAAGTCCTCGCTCAGCTCTTCGTAGCGCTGGGCGCGAGTGCGGCGGTCGCGCACCGGCAGCTCATAGCCCTTCGGCACTCTGCCGCCCTGCTCGCTGATTTCGGTGCGGATGCGGAAGACTTCGTAGCCGACATTGACGCCATCCGCGACCGACCGCTCGTACGGGTACTGCGCGATGAGGTTCTTGCCGAAGAAGCCGAGCGTATGCAGCGACGGCGTCGCGGTGAGGCCGACGATAAACGCGTCGAAATAGTCGAGCACCTGCCGCCACGTGCCGTAGATCGAGCGGTGGCATTCGTCGGTGATGACGAGATCGAACGACTCGATCGGCACGGCCGGATTGTATTGCACGATGCGCTCGGCATCGGCAGCACCGGCCTCGAAACCGGAGCGCTCCTCGTCTTCGTCCGACAGCTCGCGGCCGGTCAGCACCGAATACACGCGCTGGATGGTCGAAATGACGACCGCGGCGCTTTTGTCGATTCCCGCGGGACCGAGCCTCTGGACGTTGAAAAGCTCCGTGAACGAACGCCCGGTGCCGGGCGGACGATAGGCCAGGAATTCGTCCCGGGCTTGCCGCACCAGGTTGGCGCGGTCGGCAAGGAAGAGAATGCGCTTGAACTTGCCGTGCTCCAGCAGGCGATGGCTGAATGTGCAAGCCGTGTACGTCTTGCCGGCGCCGGTCGCCATCTGGATGAGGGCGCGCGGCCTGCCGGCGGCGAGCGAGGCTTCGAGCGCCTGCACCGCATCGATCTGACAGTCGCGCAAGCCCTCGGTGATGAGCGGCGGCATCGCCTGGAGCCGGTGGCGGATCGTGACGTCTTCGGCGAGCCAGCGTTGCAAGGTCTCGGGACGATGGAAGGTGAAGACGCGCCGCGAGCGCGGCGACGGATCGGCATGGTCGCGAAACAGCGTTTCATTGCTGCTGGCGACGTATTCGAACCGCACCTGCCCTTCCCGCCGCACCAGATGCTCCGGCACATCCGCCATGTAACGCGCGGCCTGCTCGGCGAAGCCCGACAGCGTCGTGCCGGCCGGCTTCGCCTCGATCACGCCGCACAGGTCGCGCCCGACGAACAGGGCGTAATCGACTGGGCCTGAGGCTGTCGCAAACTCCCGCACCGCGACGCCAAGCCCGGCGCCGAGATTCATCTGGGCGCGCGACTGCACCACCCAGCCTGCGGCTGCGAGTGAGGCATCAATGTGCGTGCGCGCGTGGTCTTCGGGATGGAAAATGGCCAGCCCTCGAAAACGAATTGCCCCATGTCGTGCCGGGACGCCCGCCCGCCCCGGAATTTGCAGCTTGTCACGAAAAAGCGCGTGATAGTAGCGTCGATTCGATCGTCAACCCAGCTTGGGCGACATGCTATCGTCAGTCCCCCGCCCGGTGTTGCGCCCTGGCTCCGCAGTCTTCTTGCTGAGCCTGTGCCGAAGCCGCAACACCATCGCGCGAAAAACATCACCATCGTCCGCGAAAGAATTGAAATCCCTTCGTCTCCCGATTAGAATTAGAATTATTCCAAGGCGCCGCAGTGCGCCGGTAAATGCACGCGGGGGTGGCGATGGTGGGAGGGTTAGGTCCCGTACGCGGTTGCGGATTGCTTGTATTGGGCGTTATCGCGGCATTGCCCTTGGAGCCCTTCCCGGCCCGCGCGGTTGATGAGATCCAGCTCTACAATGCGGAAATCGCCGATGTCGGGCAGTTCACGCTGCAGCATCACTTCAATTACACCTTCAGCGGGCGCAAGGAGCCGGACTTTCCGGGCGGGCTGATCCCGAACCACGCGCTCAATGCCACGCCGGAATTCGCCTGGGGCATCACCAACTGGTTCGAACTCGGCCTCTACATTCCGTGGGCGATCGACGCCGACGGACGTTTTCTGTCCAACTTCTTCAAGCTGCGGACGCTGTTCGTGACGCCTGATGCCGCCAAGAAGAACTTCTTCTACGGCATCAATTTCGAATACGACTATACGGCGCCGCGGTTCTCGGAGACCCGGTTTGCCATGGAGATTCGGCCGATCATCGGCTGGCGCAACCCGCAGTGGGAACTCATCGTCAACCCGATCGTCGATCTCGGATTCGGCTCGCGCGGCGACATCAATTTCGTCCCAGCCGCGCGGCTCGCGCGCACATTTCGCGAAGACTTCGCGCTTGCAGTCGAGTACTACACGGACCTCGGACGGCCCGGCAGCTTCCTGCCGTTCGAGCAGCAATCGCATCAGGTGTTCGGGGTCGTCGATTTCAAGATCGGCGAGGTCGATGTCGACTTCGGCATCGGCTACGGCCTGACGGAGGGGTCGGACCGCTGGGTCGCCAAGACCATCCTGACCTACGCATTCCCGGTCGCCGGCAAACAGGAAAGTGGGTCCGCGATGAAAACACCCCCGAGCATGAGGCCTGCTTTGCGACCGACCTCGACCTCGTCCGTGCAGGCGCTGAGCGACCCATTCTACGGGATGCGGTAAGAAGGTTTAGAGCGGATTTCGTTCTGACGGTGTCTGTCATCGCCCGTCGTAGGGGCGATCCCTGCGGGGCCCCTCATTGGCATTAGGTCAAGCCGCTGCCGAGCCGCGGCTACTCCCTTCCCCCTTGTGGGGAGGGATGGGATTGGGGGTCGGGCCAGGTTGGCAAAGCTGTGTGCCCCGAGGCTCGACCCCCAACCAAGCCCCTCTCCACAAGGCGGAGGGGGAGAGTTTGCGACGCGGTTGCAGCTTAACCTAACGCCCGTACGGGTGACCCTCATTGGCGTTAGGTTAAAGTCGAGGTTGCCGCGGACTCCTCCGTCACGTGTTGCGGTGGGGAATCCGCTGCGGCTCACCCTCCCCTGAAGGGGGAGGGTCGGACTGCCAACGGCAGTCCGGGGTGGG